>Ga0316610_1000246_pt1 | contig 14275 bp, 18 predicted proteins | sample MIS2017111B_MG_FD_207677 | JGI IMG/M metagenome (GOLD analysis project Ga0316610, IMG submission 207677) | Microbial mat bacterial communities from Middle Island sinkhole, Lake Huron, Michigan, United States - MIS.2017.111B | ecosystem: Environmental > Aquatic > Freshwater > Lake > Sediment... | reverse complement strand
TAATTGATTTGTTTCAAATCCGTTCACGTCACTGTATTTTATTAATTTCAAACGCCGTGACAGATCATCAATTAAGCTAACAAGTGGACTAACAGTCAAGATTGAAATATTGGGATTATATGCCCGTGCTAATTTAATAATTTCACCAAATAGAAATGACTTTCCCGACCCCATCGGCGTGTGGAATAAAATCGTAGCATAATCTAATTTTGCTAAATAAAGAGGTAAGTATTTACCATGCTCCAAGGAATCTTTATCTAAAACAATTTCTTTCGCGCCTCGATAATCCACTCGCATTAAATTAGAAACGATTACATCAATTTCGTTATTGACGCGGTTGTTTAGCTCTAAGTTAATGCCTTCTTTTAATGCGTTGAAATAGGTTGTTTTGCCGTTTCTAACTTTCTCAAATAGATATTGTTCTATTGGTAAAAAGAAGAGTGCAAACTCATTTATCGCACTTAGAAAGTAGTCTTTACCGTTGCAGATCAACTCACAATCATGGGTTTTATTTTTACGGTTTATTTGGATCGTCAAATCAGATTTGTCAATGTGTTTAGCGATTAATTCTTTGGCTGTTATTTGAACAAAATCACCCGATTTATTTTTCAAATGAACAACTTCTTTTAATCCTAGTGTGCTACTTTCAATCGTATTGCGATTTAATAAGTCGGTTTGTTTTAATGCTTCTTTGGCACTTAAAAATGAATAACCCGCATTCTCTTTATTCTCAATATCGTTAAAATCGCACTTCAAGCCATTGTCTTGTGGGATTAAAATGCGTTGCTCATTTTGAACACCTAAAACAAAACTTGATTCAATTGCAGTTAATAACCCGATATTTTGTTTATTTGGATTTGTAGCATTAATTACATCATTGTCTGCAAAGAATATTGGATTTGTTAATGATTCTTTGTTTTGAGAAACTAAAGTTTTGATATTGCCAGCATTTAAGCCATTAATAAAACAATCGGTTTCTAAGGATAATCCCAAATCGTTTTTAACAACATTAAAGCCCGATATAAGCGTCGCAATGCCTTCCCCGATAAATTGCCGATTACTTATTTCTAAGTCCACACCAAAGCGCGTCGACGTGCTTTTAACGCCCTCACAAAATACTTTATTTGAATCGTGGATTAATGCCTTGTCAGCAAAGAATTGGAAACTCTTAATTTCACCTTTGAAGTTACGCAATGGCACAATTGCCGCGTCAATTCCAAAGTATTTACCAACTCGCAACCCGTCGATAAACGCAAGTCTACCGTTACCTATTTTTTGGGAAAAATAAGGCACTGTAGCGGGGAGTTCGACTGGTAGGGCTTGATAGTATGCTAACCAATCATTAAACGTTTTAGCGGGTGTTTTAGTCGTTTTAAAGACGGGTTTTGAGGTGACTGGTTTGTAGAATTTGGGCGCGGAGGAAAAATTATTGTCTTTTAGTGCCAAAAATCCACTAAAGTGTTTAGTTTCATTCGTGCGAATATCAAACAGGTTCGCGCTTATGAAGCCTTTAGCGGACGTTTTGCAGTATAAAATTTGTTTCCGCCCTTTATCGATGCGGTTTTTGCCGTTTAAGTTGATAGCGGCGAGATCAAATTGATCAGCAAATTCACTATTTTGTCTAATAAAATCAATTAATAAAGATACTTGATTGTAAGTGTTCATGGCTATGTTCCCTTCTAAGCGTCATCACGACGAGTAATTTTTTGGAAACACCGCTTTTTTAATTTAATGCCTTGTTTTTTTAGAAAAACTGGTCAAATTTCATTGAAATTATTAATAATCTAACCAGTCACTATTGAATATCGAAAGAACCAAGGGGATTGCAAACGACGCTAAAAACATATAAATTAAAGAAAGCAGTGAGCAGTGGTGTTTATTGCTAAAAATCCCACGTTATCCACCGCCAAGTTTCAAACGTAGGGAATGGTTTTAAAAAAGTGCCTTCATTCGTGAGGGCACTTTTTTTTTGCGTACTATAATAACAAATTAGCGCATAACCTATCTTCGTTAGTCTATATTAAACTACCTCTTTAATTTTATTTTAAATATCAAGTAATTATTCAACATGTCGGGGTTTGCATTAGTATCCCAACGTATAATATTTTTTATTTTTAGTCTATAAATATTTCAATGATAAAATAAAAAGCATTAATAAATTAAATAATTAAGGCATTAACTTAAAAAGCCAATGCCTTGCACAAATCACTATTTTTTAAACCTCTTAGATTTCATAACGCCCGCTTTTCTCTCAGCACTGCAAACGGGACAATATTTTTGCCATGTTGTTTTTGCAGTGTAATCATTGCCACAGTTCTCACATTGGTAGATACCGCCCACTGCTTTGTATTCAGGCATTTGATTTCTATTATCTAAGTCATTGCCTTTAGTAGGCATTGCCTTATTTAAGTCATTGGCTATATAGTCATTGACCTGATTTTCAGCTAAATTATTGAATCCGTCGATTTTATCGCTACTAGCCATTGCCTTATTCACCGCGCCCAAATTGAGAACCGATAAACTACTATCAAGTAAATTTTCCTCGATAGTGGGCTTAGATTTATCGGTTACAATTTTCCCACAGCTAACCCGTTAGTTTCCTCTTTAGCAGTTGCTAGGGTTTCATTTAAGCCGCTTTTAGCATTTGGCAATGGATTATGCTTATCGTTGCTCAAATCAGATTTTAGAGTATTTTTTGGTATATTTTCACGGCTAAACTCGCCTTGATAAACAGTCCGTCCACCTAACAATCCCACAACTAACCAGACGGTAGTGGTATAACCATGAGTTAGAGTTAAATTTCACTCACTTTTATATCACAACCGCTACTAAATTTAATCGAAAGGGGAAAAGTTATAATCTTTAGCGATAACAACAACAGAACTGCCAAATACTACTAGCATATTTATTTTACGAAGTTCAGCTGTTAAACTATTTTGAAATGCCTCTTTCCATCGTTCCCGTTCAGCTAATTTATACATTTTATCCCATTGAATTGTTAAGACATCTTTATTATTGTTATTAACCATAAAATCCCGTATTAGCCCTGCTACTGTGGCTGCACTTATAGACATTTTTTACTCCTTTTTTAGTTTAAGATAAAATATCTTAAGCTCTTTTTAATAAATTGTAAATATATTTTATGAGCTGTAACAAGCATAGACTTAGATAAAATAGGATAATTTAATTAACCTAAAATTCTGTAGGTGCGCCCACAAATAACCCCAAATTAGAATGATTGCGTGACCACTTTTCCATAAAATTGCAGCACTTGGTAAAAATAAAGCACCTAACACAGCAAACACAATTCCAAAGATTGCATAAACGACTTTTTCCAAAGGATCAATTGCAAAGGATTGGTAGACATAGCCAGCGGTGAAAATAGCCGTGATTGTCATAACGAACCCGATAACGACAAGGGTAGATTTAACATTTTGAGAATTTGCGAGTTGCATAATTATTTCACCTCAATTTTAGCGATTTGATTAGAGCAACGTTTGCGATTTTTCGCATTACAATTAAAATCAGATTTCGCTATTTGAAGGGTAACAGCGGCATATTGGATTTCATAGAAACCACGCGGAGCAAGTCCGTATTTTTGAGGATTCTTTTTTAAATCCATTACTTGATCATTGTGTTTTTTCCAGTTATTGATCATTGTTTGAACGTCTGCATTGGTAGGCGTGCTCAATAAAGCTATCAAAATAATAAAGTATTTCATTTTGATGCTCCTTTTGTTGGTTTAACCCAAGCGATAAACTCGTCGATTAAAGAGGGCTTTTTAACGGGTTTCTCAAAACCGATAGCGGCATAGTTCAACGCCGTCGCTAACATCAAAGAAATCACGATTTTATAATGATCTGACTGGTTAGTAGACCATTTCAAAGTCTTAAAATAAGCCCCAAATAAAATCACGGCAATAGCGGCTATTAGAATCGCTTGAATCGAGAACATAAAACTATTCGAACTTATCGGAAACAAAAAGCTACCAAGCCATGCAAGTGGAATTACCGCAAGCGATAATGAGCAAATGAGAGCAACAGCGTGTTTTCTGGCGATAATGTAAAGCACCATTGCGACTGCACTGCCCGCAACTAGAGAAGCGAGTAATTGAGATTTCATAACGCGCCTCCGCTAAGATCAAAACCAAACGGGTTCGGGTCGTTATCGACGTTCTCAAAATGCTCATTAACTTCTGATAGCGCGGTTTTGATTTCATCTAAGGTTTTTAAATCAACTTTATTAACGAATTGATTAATCGTTGCGATAACAGCAGCGGTAATTGTTTTGTGCAACGGAGGGGCTTTGGCTTTCGTACCAAATGAAAAAAATGATTTGGTAGGCGCGACAGGCGTGATTTTTTCACCAGCGAATAAAACTAAGTCGCTGTGATTTTTTGAGGAGACAATGATAGAGTTTTCAAGGTGATATAAAGAATTGCTAAAGGATAGACAAACCGATTGAACGGCTTCTTTTTGAGCATTCTTTGCAGAGGAAGCTAAATTATCGACAGATAATATCGGGGACGGGTTGCGCTTCATGATGTTGATTTCTCACAAGTTGAGTGAGGTCAGCCAACATAGGCACAATTGCCTGAAAAGGCAAAATAGCGGTACAATTGATTGCAGTTTTCATGGTGACTAACTCTCACTGTTGAAAATAGCCTTTAAAGGAGGGTCGAAACTCTTTTATCGGCGGGAAGCCCGTTATCTGAAAAGGTAGCGGGTTTTTTAATGGTACTGCTAAAAAATTATTTTGTCCATCTTTAATGAATTAACGCGATTATTTTGTCGGTAACTTCATTAAGTAAAAATTGAGGCAATTCGCAAACAAAAGCAACGTTACGTTCTTTCCAATCAAGACTTTTAATTTGATCGCATAGTATAACACCTTTTACAGATAAATCAATAGGTAGTAAAACTTCAAAGGGATAAGATTTAATTTGTGTTGTAATAGGACAAACCAGAGCAAGATGTGTTTTTTTGTTATAGTTTAAAGGTGAAAGAATTAATGCGGGTCTTCTTCCAGATTGCTCATGACCTGTTTGAGGATTGAAATCAAGCCATACAATATCACCACGCTTAGGAATATAAGTGTTGCTTACCATATTTCATTCCCAACGAGTTGACCTGTAGATATTTCAGAATGAAGGTTATCGGGCGTTATTGCGGCGATTAAATCGTCAAGGTTAATAGGTGTTTTTTTGATGGGCTTAATCACAATCTGGTTATTCTCTATCGAGATGTCGACGGTAGAATTTTCAGAAATATTGATTTCAGTCGTAAAAGGTTTGGGAAGTCTAAGGGCAAGACTATTCCCCCATTTTTGAACGGTTGTTTGCATAAAAAATTCTCTCTAATTAATTATTAATACATTGTAGATACTAAAAATTACAAATGCAAGCGCATAAAGCATTTTAAATAAAGAGATGGATTTAAGGGATTTAGGATGCGATAATTACAGTTATCAATTCTAATCTCTTTTATATGGATACTTAACGTGAACACTATAACCCCTCAAAATACCAATGATTTACCCGTCGCTTTATCGGTCGACGTTAAAAAATATATTGACGCTTCGACAAGTGAGAACACAAAGCGGGCGTATAAAAAATGGTTAGCGGTTTTTAAAGGTTACGGCTTCACAATCCCATGCAACGCGGCGGACGTTGTGAGTTTTTTAACCTCAATTAAAAAAGCCAACGGTGAAAATTATTCTGCTCAAAGTTTGAATCAAGCACTTGCTGCAATTGCCTTTGCGCATGAATTGAAGGGCGCGCCAAATCCCACAAATGATGCACTCGTTAAAACGGTATTCAGTGGATTTAAGAGAACGCATGGCACGCGCCCAACACGTCAAGCCGCGCCAGTTAAAAAAGATAATTTAATCGAGCACATTAAAAAGCCCACAAGCAAAATAGAAGTGCGCAATAACGCCTTAATTTTAATCGGTTTCTTTGGTGCGTTTCGACGGAGTGAATTAACTAACTTAGATTTTAATGATGCTCAATTTACAAATGAAGGCGTGGTTTTAACTTTGCAGAAATCTAAAACAAATCAAACGGGTAAATTAGAACAAAAGTTTTTACCTTCTCGCACTGACAAATTATGCCCATGCAAAGCACTAAAACAATGGTTAGAAATTAGCAAAATAAACAGCGGGCGGTTGTTTAGAAATATCAAGAAAAACGGCGAGTTAGGTGATTCTATAAGCGAAAACTCAATCAACTTGATTATCAAGAAAGTATTTAATGAAGTTGAAACCAGCGGCGTTTTGAAAGTATCGGGTCACTCGTTAAGAGTTGGTTTAATAACCACTTGCGCCCTCGCTAAAGTTCCCACTGCAAAGATTCAAGCCGTGACTGGACATAAAACGCCTCAAATGATTTCTCATTATTCCCGTGAAATCGAAGGTTTTGATTCTTACCCTGAAATTTAGTAATCTGATGAATTTAGTAACCATAATCAAAAACAAGGGGAAAAATCATGAGCAGCGGCGGACGGCGCGAAGGTGCGGGCAGAAAAAAAGTTTTAACCTATGAAACAACCGTTATTAAAATACCTTTACCAGTCAAGGATTTACTGAAATCTATTGTTGACTATGAAATTAGTTACTTGAATCAAAATGGTGGTTTTGATTTGGATAATCGTTATCAAACTGATTCAAGTAACCACAATCAAACTGATTCAAGTAACCACAATCAAACTGATTCAAGTAACCACAATCAAACTGATTCAAGTAACCACAATCAAACTGATTCAAGTAACCACAATCAACTCGCACAAATAAAAGCGATTGTTAGCGAATACGAAAGCAAGGCGCATCCGTCGAGCGTTCGTTGGGATGTAGCCAAAAAGTTGATTGCTGACTTGAAAAAGGCTTTATCTTAATATAACAAAAGTGATATATTTTAACGCTATGAACTGGTCAATTAGCTACTTTAACGATTCTGTACAGCAAGAGATTTTCTCTTTTCCTAACTCATTAAAAGCCCGCTACATTCATTTAACCAACTTAATGCTAATTGACGGAGCTAACTTAGGTATGCCTTACACCAAAGCAATGGGTAACGGCTTGTTTGAATTGAGATTACAAGGTAAAGATTGCATCGGGCGAGTTATGTATTGCACTCTCGTTAATCAACAAATTGTCATGCTTCATTCTCTTATCAAGAAAACCCAAAAAACACCTAAGCACGACTTAAATATTGCCATTGAACGCATGAATGAGGTTAAACGCCATGTTAAGCCATAATGATTTGGTTAAAAAAATGCTTGAAAATCCTAGTGTTAAAAAAGAATATGATGCGCTTGAAAGTGAATTTGCTCTCTTTACTGAAATGATCAAAGCCCGTCGACTCGCGGGTTTATCTCAAAAAGAGATTGCGCAACGCATGGGCACTAAACAAACCGCCATCGCTCGTTTAGAATCCTCTAGCGGTAAAGCTAAACACTCGCCTAGCCTTGCTACCTTGCATCGTTACGCTAAGGCTATCGGTTGCCGCTTAGATATTAAATTTATTCCTAACTCTAATTGAAAGGAGAATAATCATGAAATTAAATATAATTAACAACCCTTTTAATCAATAAAGAATGACTGATGCTGATTTAGTAGAAAAAGTGGTTGCGATTCGTCAGGTGTTAGACGCATAAATTACATCTAAAAGACGCTTTATGACGCAAGCGATTTCTTAATAATTATTGTTAAATAATTGTTAAAATAAATGGTATAATAAAGTGGATGAATTATTAATAAATTTCATCCGCATAAATACCCTGTTTTAAATTAATTGGAGATTAATGAACATGAATAAAGAAGTTGCTAAGTCTTACTTAATAAAATCTTCGTATAGATTACCGAGTACAATCGGTGTAACTATAGAACATTTAATTACCCAAGCATCTGATAAGTATGATGGTACTTCAAAGCACAAAGAAATCTGGCTGAAACATACTAGAACACTCTTAGCTCATGTTTTCGCGTGTTCCCTGAATAGAAATAAAGACGAGATTAAATGGATCACTTTTCCCATTGCTAACAAAGATTTTCTAAAAAAAATCCCACAAGCATTAAATCCGAAACTTGGTCATACAAGAGGTCTTGATGTGCTGGTTGCATTAGATATTATAAAACTAATGCCGCACAATATTGAAAATCACAAATGTACTAAATTAAAAATCTCTGAGCGAGTGTATTCTTCAATAAGAGAATTTCTCTTAAATAGTGAATTTGAAATTCGCTCCTATCAAATAAATGGAGGATTTAACCTCTTTGAAGAGATTAAAAAAAGAGGTAAAAAAGAAGTCTTAAAACGTCCTACCCACGATTTATTAAATCTTTATGATTATAATAAAAGGGCTCGGCAATCCAGCGAACTTATAAACTCTTATAAAGAAAGTTTAAAGAAATTAGCCCCAGTGAGGGTTAATATCGACACCCTAATTGAATACATTAAAGATATGCGAAAAACGATTGATAATGATCGGGAGTTAGAATCAAATATTATTAGAACGTGGCAAGCGGAGGGAACGATATTAAATATCTTAGGTGATTATAAACTGATTAGTAAAAATCCATTTATCGTCGAGTACTATCCAAAATATAAGGTAGCCGTAACAGGTGGAAGATTATTTGAGGTTGGCTGTGGGGTTCAAAATTTACCTCAAAAACTCAAACAAAAAAGTCTGGTGGGCTATAACTATGATCTAGTCAGCTCTCAGCTCAATATCGTAAAATTTTATGCAACAAAACATCTGAAATATTCTGATATTGGGTTTGAATGTGTTGATGATATTGTTTATCACCTTGAGATAAACAGGGAATATGCTAAAAAAGTGTTATACGGAACGCTGTTTAATGCGGGAACAGTCAGCACCAGTCCCAAAAATACTGTATTCAAAGAATTAAGTTCTTTTTATGGTGAAGAGAAATCCAAGGAAGTTCTCACCAAATGGAAAACGGTAGGCAGAAAATTCATTTTAATAATAAAAAAACTCTGTGAGATATTTAAAACATCGGAAGATTTTGTTATTACGAAAAAGAACGGGAAAAAATATTTAAAAAATGATGTAGGAATATTACTGAAATTTTCAAAAATTGATAAAAAACAGATATTGTCACACATTATACAGGGTTTTGAATCGTCCTATTTGTTAAAGGTCATTAATATTAATCAGGGACAAATAGCTGCTCTCGAACATGACGGTTTCGTAACACAACTAAAAGATGTTGTAAAACCTGAAATTGATTATTTGAAACTTACGGAGAAGTCATCGTATCTTCCAACACAAGAAGACAAACACGACCATAGTGACTTTATCCCTTCAAACTCAAAGAGAATAATAAAGCATTTTCAAGCCGATAAAATACTCAGTCAAGGGACAAATTAGCATTTGTTATGAACATTTTTTTTGATGGGTGAATGAATAATTTTATAAAAAAAAATTTCTCAAAAAAGAGAATTTTGATTCGATTTTTTTTTTATTTAAAATATTTTAGATTATGAAAGAGAGAGAAAGGATAAGGATAAGGATAAGATAAGGATAGAAAGGTAGCTTTACTTAAGGAAAAATACCTCAATTCGTTGCTTAATTCCTATATTTTGACTACTTTTAAGTTCGTTTATGCCTTTGAGTGAATCTTCATTAAAGGCGATTCAAAAAATGTATAATGAGGCATGATTACCGCATTTAGTGACAAAGAAACTATTTCAAAAGACCATCAACGGACTAATAAGGTCTTAAAAGCCAAGTTGTTGGCACGACGGGGTTACGGCTATTAAGGGCGCGTGGTTTGAAAATGCAACCTTTGATAAAATGGCAAACCGAACTATCAACGAGCGAAATAGCATCTTGGCTATGGCGGGAATACTAAAACGATAGTTGGATTTCAACAAGAAAGGGATTTATTTTTTAAGTCCCTTTTTTAAAAATACCCACGAAGAAAGTTTATTCCTATCGTGTATTTTTTCACACCCTAAAAAAGTAATTTCACATAATGGCAACAGCACCAAAACCAAAAAAACAAATCAGCATTGAAGAAACCCTTTGGGATTCAGCCAATAAATTGCGGGGTTCTGTTGAATCGTCTGAATATAAGCACGTTGTTCTTGGACTTATATTTTTAAAATTTGCCAGTGATAAATTTGAAGAGCGTAGGCAAGAATTAATTGCCGAAGGTAAAGAGCAGTATGCGGACATGGTGGAGTTTTACACCATGAAAAACGTATTTTACCTGCCAGAAATCTCACGCTGGAGCTATTTGATTGACCACGCCAAGCAAGAAGATATTGCCCTGAAAATTGATACCGCCTTATTTACCGTCGAAAAAAACAACCCTGCTCTAAAAGGTGCATTGCCCGATAATTACTATTCACGCTTGAATCTGGATATAAGCAAACTTGCCTCTTTGCTGGACACTATCAATAATATCAACACGTTACTCGACAAACAGCAGGATATTGTGGGCAGGGTGTACGAATACTTTTTAAGCAAATTTGCGTTAGCCGAAGGCAAGGGCAAAGGCGAATTTTACACCCCTAAAAGCATTGTCAATCTGATTGCGGAAATGTTAGAACCGTACAAGGGTAAAATCTACGACCCCGCTTGTGGTTCAGGCGGTATGTTTGTGCAGTCAGTCAAATTCATTTCAGCCCATCATGGCAACACCAAAGATATTTCTATTTACGGGCAGGAATACACCGCCACGACTTACAAACTGGCAAAAATGAATCTTGCTATCAGGGGAATTTCTGCCAACTTGGGCGATATGGCGGAAAACACTTTTTTCAAAGACCAACACCAAGACCTGAAAGCCGATTACATCATGGCGAATCCGCCGTTTAATCAAAAACAATGGCGAGCAGAAAACGAACTCAAAGACGATCCGCGCTGGAATGGTTACGAAGTACCGCCGACAGGCAATGCTAATTATGCGTGGATACTGAATATCGTCTCTAAACTGTCAGAAAACGGCGTAGCGGGGTTTTTGTTGGCAAATGGGGCATTAAGTGGCGGAGGGGATGAATATAAAATCCGTCGCAAATTGATTGAAAATAATCTGGTCGAGGCTATTTTGATATTCCCAAGCTCAATGTTTTATACCACCGATATAAGCGTTACCTTGTGGATTTTAAATAAAAACAAAAAAGCCCGAACCATTGAATTAAACGGCAAGCTAAAAAAATACCGAAATCGTGAACAAGAAATCCTGTTTATGGATTTAAGACAAACAGGCATACCGTTTGAAAAGAAATTTATACAGTTTTCAGAGGAAGATATTAAAACAGTCAGTGAAACTTATCACAACTGGCAACAAAGCAACTTTGATAACACTTATCAGGATACCGCCGAGTTTTGTTACAGTGCCACGTTTGAAGAAGTGGCGAAAAAAGATTTTTCTTTAGTGCCGAGTAAATACATTGAATTTATTAATCGGGATGAAAATATAGATTTTGATGAAAAAATGCTGGAGTTGCAGAAAGAGTTTTCTGAATTACTGAAAGCCGAAGAAAACTCTAAAAAGGATTTACTCACTGTTTTTAAAGAATTGAATTATGAAATCGAATTATAAAAGACTGGGGGATTATATCCGACCATATAATCAGCTCAATGATAATATGGAAATCGAGGAGCTATTAGGAATTAGCAATAATAAGTATTTTCAAAAGTCACATACAAACACGATAGGAATTGATTTGAGTACCTACAGAGTTGTAAGAACTAATCAGTTTGCATATAACAGAGCTACTACTCGAAATGGAGATAAAATATCTATTGCACTAAGAGATGGTAATGATTGTATAGTTTCACCATCATATAGAATTTTTGAAAGTAAGGATGAAAATACTTTGAATTCAGAGTATTTAATGATGTGGTTTAGACGACCAGAGTTTGACCGTTATGTGAGATTTAAGAGTCATGGCAGTGCGCACGAATTTTTTGAATATGACGAAATGTGCGAGGTAATGCTTCCAGTTCCATCTATCGAAAAACAAAGGGAAATCGTCAAAGAATACAATGTGATTGTCGATAGAATAAATCTCAATAACCGCCTTATTCAAAAACTGGAAGAAACCGCACAGGCGATTTATAAACAGTGGTTTGTTGATTTTGAATTTCCTAATGAAAACGGCAAGCCGTATAAATCAAACGGCGGGGAAATGATAGAAAGTGAGTTAGGAGAAATTCCAAATGGATGGAATATTAAACCTCTTGAAGATTTAATTAGCATAAAACACGGATTTGCGTTTAAGGGTGAAAATATTATTGAAGAGGAAAATCAAAATATCCTTCTAACACCAGGAAATTTTAGAATTGGCGGTGGGTTTAAAAGTAGTAATTTTAAATATTACAATGGAGATTTTCCAAAAGATTATATTTTCAAAACTGGAGATTTAATGGTAACAATGACTGATTTAAGCAAGGAAGCCGATACAATAGGCTATCCAGCTATTATTCCAGAAATAAAAGGAAAGTCATTGCTACATAATCAACGACTTGGAAGAGTAATTTTTAAACATAATTTAAAATTTTTTATCTATTGGCTGATGAGAAGTTCAAGTTATCGTCAATCAATACTTGGAAGTATTATTGGAACAACAGTAAAACACACATCTCCAAGTAAAATAATTGAATATAAATTTCCATTTTGTAATGACGAATTACTTTTAAATAAATTTGAAAATTTGTCTGAAAAAATTCAATCATTGATTAGTCAAATGACTATAGAAAACGATAAAATTAACGCATTAAAAAATATTATTTTATCAAAACTCGCAACCATAACAAATTAACCTATGAAATTCACAGAAAAAGCATTGGAAAAATCTGTTATGCACAAAGAAATCGGTAAAATATGACAAGGCTATTTAAAACCCGACAGTTTGCAAACTGGATGACAAAAACCGAATTAACCGACGAATTACTTTTAACTGCCGTCCGTGAAATGGAACAAGGTTTGGTTGATGCTGAATTGGGCGGCGGTGTTGTAAAAAAACGCATTGCCTTAAAAGGTAAAGGCAAGCGCGGCAGTACAAGAACACTGATTGCCACCAATAAACATAATCGCTGGTTTTTTATTTTTGGCTTTGAAAAAAATGAACGGGCTAATATCAGTGATAAAGAACTTAAATACTTGAAACAATTAGCAAACAGCTTATTAAAAAGCTCTGACAGCGATTTACTTATTGCCTTGGAAAATAAAACACTTTTGGAAATCAGCCATGAAAAAAACTAAATCCAGTCGTTTATTAGAAACTATTTATGAAACCGCCAGCGATTTACACGGTTGCGGTATTTTAACTGACACTGAAATGCAAGCCTATCAAGACATTGCACCGCTGGACGTGTTAGTTAAATTAGACAATGATGTTGTCGCTTATTTAAAAGAAAAATGTGCTGATAATACCGATAAACTACAAATTCTAATCAATGATTTATTACGCAAAGATATAGAAATTGCTAAACGGGTTTCTATTTAATCCATGAAATTCACAGAAGAAGCCTTAGAAAACGCCGTTATTGAATTATTTCAAACTGAAAATTATCAGCATTTGAACGGCACACATATTCACAAAGAAATCAGCGAAGTGCTTCTTCGTGATGACCTAAAAACTTTTTTGCTCAATCGGTATTCAGAGGATGAGATTACTCTAGCCGAGATAGCCAGCATTATCCGCAAACTGGAAATATTCCCCGCTTCTGCTTTATACGACAGCAACAAAGCCATTATAAAACTGGTATCCGATGGTTTTGTAATGAAACGGGAAGACCGCAGTAAAAAGGATTTATTCATTCAGTTGCTCGATTTTGAAACCCGAGACAACAACCTGTTTAAAATCGTCAATCAGCTCGAAATACAGGGCTATGAAAAACGCATACCCGATGGCATTGTGTACATAAATGGCTTGCCCTTGGTCGTGCTAGAGTTTAAGAGTGCTATCAAAGAAAACACCACGATTAAAGACGCTTATACCCAGCTCACAGTACGCTACCGCCGAGACATACCCGAACTGTTCAAATACAACGCCCTTTGCATTATCAGTGACGGCGTAAATAACAAATCAGGATCACTATTCGCTCCGTATGACTTTTTTTATGCGTGGCGGAAAATAGAGGGCAACGAACCCCTAGAGAAAAACGGCATTAACTCGCTTTTTACCCTGATAAAAGGCTTGTTTAATCAAGCCCGTTTATTGGATGTTATCCACCACTTTATCTATTTTCCTGATACGTCCACGAAAGAAGAAAAAATAGTCCCCCGTTATCCTCAATAT
>Ga0316610_1000245_pt1 | contig 14337 bp, 11 predicted proteins | sample MIS2017111B_MG_FD_207677 | JGI IMG/M metagenome (GOLD analysis project Ga0316610, IMG submission 207677) | Microbial mat bacterial communities from Middle Island sinkhole, Lake Huron, Michigan, United States - MIS.2017.111B | ecosystem: Environmental > Aquatic > Freshwater > Lake > Sediment... | reverse complement strand
CAAAGTGATACATCAGGACAGATACATTGTGAGATTTATGCAGAAACGTGCTTTTCATACTAGTTTTAGACTAGCATAAGGAAAGGAACGCCGCAAGCGGCGGGGAATTGAACCCGAAGAGATTAATGTTTCCACAGAAATACTCAACGAAGTGTACAAACTACGCTATGATTTTTTGATGGGAAAAGATACCCCTGCTTCAGTCGATGCCATGAAATATGGAGTTATTCTAGTAGAAAACGATCACCCTAATGCCTTAGAATTACTTTTAAAAGCGATAGATTTTTCGGAGAAATATAAACCAAAATTGCACGACACTTGGCGAGTTGACTTTGAAAATCACTTAAAAAATAAGGAATACGATAAAGCCATATTTGTATCTAAGCAAATGATAGCTATTGGTGATCGAACGGCGTTTTCACTATTGTGTAAGGGTCTAAGAAATAAATTCACCCAAACGTTTAACGAGCTGTATTCAAATCCTTTTGCAGCTAAACAAGTCTTGGATATCTACAAAGATATACGAAAATGGGGTGTTGCCACTAATCCAGAGATGTGGAAAATAATTGATTTGTTAAAAGTCCAAAATAGTCGTGTGAATCCTACAATGTGGCATTTTGTACTTGACCAAAATGAGGAATATGATAACAATCAAAAACCTCAGCTTAATCCATCAGAATATATAACTAGAATTATTGATCAACTTTTAGTGCATCAAGAGAGATTTGATGAAATAGAGAAAACAGTCATTAAATACATCAATACCCAACTTGTAGTAAACAAAAAATCACAAAAATTAGTCGATGCATTTAAAAGTAATTTCGTTAGATATCTAACAAGTCGAAAATTTGATGTAAATAATTACGGGGATTTTGAAGTAGAATTAAGGCAAATTTTTGACGGTTTAATTGATTTATTTGGAGATTATGGCTTATTAGACGAATCTAATCTTGATCAAAAAGTAGTAAATCCTAGAATCATAACCTCATTTTATACCAAATTTATTACTTCGGGACCTAAAATATAGTATTAAACAATCAAGCCATCTTTGAGATGGACAATTCTATGGCATTCTTTGGCCAGATCTTCATCATGAGTAACAAGTATAAAAGTCACTCCTAATTCTTGATTAAGATTGAATATATCACCAATTACTTGCTCAGTGGTTAAACTATCTAAAGCTCCTGTAGGTTCATCTCCAATGATTACATCTGGATTGTTAGCCAGACTTCTAGCTATAGCAACTCTTTGTTGTTGACCTCCTGAGAGTAGTTTAGGGTATTTATTTGCTTGATCAGCAATACTCATCCTTTCTAGCAGCTCCATACCGATTTTATTACGATTAGCCCATTTTATTGGATCTCTAGAGTAATATATCGGAGCTGTGACATTTTCAAGCACTGTTAATTTTGGTAAAAGATTGAATTGCTGAAATATAAAACCAAAAGTCCTAGCTCTAATGGTTGCTAATTCATCGGCAGTGTAAAGATTTACGTCTTTATTGTTTAATAGATACTCTCCACCATTGTGACGATCAAGCAAACCTAAAATATTTAACATAGTCGATTTTCCAGAACCAGATTTACCTAAAATCGCCACAGTTTGCCCTTTGTCGATAATCAAATCCACACCTTTAATAACCATTTGTTGTTCCCCGCCAACCATGTAGTATTTTTCCAATTTTTTAAATTCGATTAGATGGGACATATTTAAATTAAAAATTAATATTGCAAAATGCAAAATTTAGTCTTAGTTTTTTCTAAATTGTTTTTGTAACTTGGCTTTATCATCAGCTGTACGAGGAAATACTGGAAACACTTTGTCATTGTCTGATAGTCCATCCAAGATTTCAATGTTAGCACCAGCGTCCAAACCAGTCTTGACTTGTCTTTCCTCAAATCTACCATAAATCGTAACTAACCCAGATTTACCTTCATCAAATCCTAAGTAAACTTTATTATCATCTACAGCATTTCTAGGTATATATAAGACATTTTCTAGCTTTTTCAGTACCACTTCAATATCTGCAGATTGACCTGTGACAAAGTTCACTCCTTCTGTTTTGGGCAAATCGACAAATACTTCATATTCAGGTGTGTCATTCTTATTGATTGTATCAAGTGGAGTTAACGAAGCAAAACTTATCTTTGCTCCTTTGATTGATTTAAACGAATCATTTAGGATATTTACTGGTAGACCGATTTCTATTTTAGCTCTGGTATCGGCAGATACTTTAAACTTGAGCCTATAATCAGGTGAAAATACTTTGAACTGTGCTTGTCCTGCAGGTATTTCCAGATCTTGCTCTACTTTGATGTCTGCTAAAACTCCGTCTTTCTTGGCTTTTAAAGTCTTTGTTTCTTCTTGATCTTTAATATCAGCTTGAGTATCAGCCAACTTTTGTTGTAAATTTTTATTTTGAGTAGTGTTTGTATTTTGCTGTCGCTTGAGATTATTTGTGTTCTGATTCAAACTAGCAGATTGTGTATTTTTACTTGCTTCAAGTTCAGCTTTTGTTCTTTCAAGAGACTTTCTCTGATCGTTTAAACCATCGATTTCTTTACTGTCATCAATAGCTTTTATTTGACTCTTTCTAGTCTCTATTTCCTTTTTTATATCAGCTTTTTTGGCTTCGATGATAGCAGTGTAGTTTTGATCAGTAAAGGGAGGATTTCTAGTTTGAGCTCCATTATATTCAGGCTTTGATTGCAAAGCTTTAATTTTATTTTCAAGTTCAGTAATATCACTTTCAAGTCTAGTTTTAGCCCCAGCATCCACAGGTTTGATTTGAGTCAGTTGTGTATTTAAATCAGTTATTGACTGCTGAGCAGCATTATAGCTATTGGTAGCTTGATCACAGCTTACTTGATTAAATAGAGGACTTCCGAGTGTGCAAGTGGCAGAATTTCTAACTAATTGAGCGTTATTTCTAGCTAGCTCCTGTTGGGTTATTTGATCTTTGATTTTTTTGGTTTGACTAGAGATTTCAAAAGTTTGCAACTGATCTCTTTTGGCTGTTAATTCATCGCTATAAGCTTTTAAAGAATCATATAAATACTTTACAGTTTCTAAATTGTCATACTGTTTTTGATAATCATCTCTTTCCTTGGTATAAGTATCTTTTTTAGTAGTATTTTCTGATTGTTTGTCAGTGATTTTCTTATTCAGATCATCTAGGTCTGCATTTCTGTTATCTAGCTGTGTACTTAGCTGAGTTAATGTGGCTTGAGCTACTTTGAGAGCATCTTGGGTTGAGCCACCTAGGTTTTGATTGTCTTGGGCATTTGAGTTAAGTTGCCCTAAAATATCAGTATCTCGAAGCTTGGTGCCATTGATAAACTCAATTTTTGCTAGCACTTGATCTTTTTTTACAAAATCACCTTTTTTAGCCAATAATTCTGTAATTTTAGCGTTTTGATACACTTTTACTTCGTAACTATAGCTTGGCTCGATACTTCCTGTAGCTTTTATACTTTTGATCAGGTCACCTCTTTGGGCTTTAACTGCTTCAGGAAAGACATCTTCGCGCTGATTAGATCGAAGCGAGATCAAGATAATAGGTAGTATAATCAAAATAATCAAGAGTACAGGAATAACCCAGCCACCCAGAAAACTAAAGATTCTTAAAAATGGTTTTAAAAAAGATTTTATTTTATCTGAAACCTGATTACGAGAAGCACGGATTTTGTCAGTTATTTGAGACATACTAGGAAATTTGGATAAATTGTTGACTTTAAATAGATGTTAAAAAGTTAAACTCATTCTAAATATTTAGCAAGCCTAGCTCTAGTTTGATCATTTTTAGCTTGCTCTTCATTATATTCTTTGATATATTTATCAAAATCTTTAGTGTTTTTAAAACAGGGTTTTGCTTTTTGGCCATCATTTCCAGGTTTGGAAAAACATTCGACATCTACAATATTCTTATCTCCACTGATACCTAAGCCAGCACAGCCAGTATAGCTTCCACCATCTATTTCTAATAGTTTTCGTTCTTTAAAACTAAATTCGTAAATATAAACTGATGAGCCGCAGGAATCACCATATGTATAGCTCAAGTATTGCCCCTCTGGAAAAGCTTTACCAAATTTAGGACTATATTCATTGCCTCCAAACAAACCACTCAAGTAATCTTTAGTCCTACCTTTTGTTTCGTCATATTCAGAGTTTTTGTATATCTCTTGAGCTTTATTTGAGCTATTTGTCAGATTATATATTGGCATTCCATTTTGATCGAATAAAAAACAACCGAGAACTTTTAAGTATTCTGTGTTCCTAGAATCATTTCTCTCAATGGTGCAATTTGTGGAAATGGAGGTTGTTGGTTGTAATTTATCTTTAAATTCAGTTTCATTGATTGATACAACATTTTTGGCAGTATTCATGTCAATAATATCTCTACTTGAAACTGAAGGTGATTCCGAATTAATTTGGTAACCTAAAACAGGAAAATCATTGTCTTGTCCTGAAAAATTATATTTCATATCGACTTTCTTTTGATCTGTAAAAAAACTCAATTGACTTGCTAGTTGAGAGGTAGGATTAGCTATTTTAGACAATTTTCCGAAGGTTGGCAGATAATTTGTATTCACATTTTTATTGAATTGTTTAGGGTAGCAACTTATCTGATAGCTTGATTTAGATACGAAGAAATTCATAATTAAATAATCTTCTTTAAATTCTTGTATTGGTTGTTGCTTTATATCGTAAATCTTTGAATTTTGAGAGTATTTATAGATTTTAGACTCTGGATGCAATTTTCTAACTCTGATTGCTAAATCACATTCTTCCCAAATAACCACATCTGAAAACTCATCACTCACAAAGGGTTCCAGTTTTTGAGGTGCCTCACTTTTTATTGAATTATCTGGTATAGTATTATTTGTCTTAGAAAATAGATTTTGCTTCTGATAAAAATAAAACCCCACTCCACCTAGAATGAGTACAAATACAACTAATCCAGCTAGGTAATAGTATAGTTTGGGGGGCTTGGGAAAGTTAAGCATAAAAGTATAGTTTATATTATTCTAAATATTTAGCAAGCTTTGCATCTGATGTTTTGTTTTGAGCTTGTTCATCGTTATATTCTTTTAGGTATTTCTCATACTCATCAGGGTTTTTAAAGCATTTCTTAGAATCAGTTCCTCTTTTTGAGCTATTAAAGCAATCTGCATCGATTTGCATCTCATTTGTAGTCAAATCTGCACATCCTGAAAATCTCAAAACTCCTCCTGTATCAACGGTATCAAGTTTTCCTGTTACAAAATTATATTCTGAGACAGAGGCATTAGAGACACACACATCTCCAAAATAATAGATCAAATATCTACTTTTATCAGTTTTCAAGCCTTTTTGGATCATATGACTACTAGCATCAAGACTAAAAAGTGGCTCATAATTTTCATCGGCAACAATACAATCATCATACACAAAATGGAAAATACTGTAATCACAGCCTATCAAATTTATGTCCTTTATTTTTTTGACTGGTGCAATATACTTTTTTTGCTCTAGTAAGTTTTGAAATTTAGTTTCGCTTAAATCAATTATCTTTAAGCTATTTGAGCTAGATTGATTATCAGTTCTGAATAGAACACTTGAGATTAAATTTAGGTTTAGATTGGGTGTTATTGTGAAATAATTATCATCTATTTTAAAATGCAAACTAAGTTCACCAGTATTTTCCTGTTTTAGATCCAATTTATCTTTGTATTCTTCTAGCCATTTGGGATATTTGCTAGTTCTTGTATAAGTGTTACTGCTATTTTCAGACTTACTACAAGCAATTCCTTCAGTAAACAGCTTATTATCTTTGTTAGTACCCATTATCAATAAAGCTGTGGAAGCAGTTGTATCAAATTTCTTATTTTTAAATACTATTAGATCTTTTGAAGCATTCAATTTTAAACTAACATTACACTCCTTAAATACAACAGTATTTACATTTGGATCTGCCTCAAAATTGGAAGTAGGGATTTTAGTTGAAGGTACAGATAAGGTTTTGGAAACTAAATTTTCTTCCTTAGGTTTATTATTAGCCTCAATTGAAGTTTTAGAGGGTTCTGGATTTGACGTTAAAGAATTTTGCGAAGGTTGAGTTAAGTTTGTTTGGGTCGTAGGAATATTCTGTTTCTGATACAAATAAAAACCCACTACTCCTAATGTGAGTATAAAAACAGCTAAACCAGCTAGGTAATAGTGTAATTTGGGTGGTTTGGGGATTATAAGCATAGAGTTTATGATTGATTAATATTATTCTAAATATTTAGCAAGTTCTGCTTGGGCAGCTTTGTTATTAGCTTGTTCTTCGTTGTAGGCTTTGAGGTATGTTTGGTAGTCGGAGTCTTTTTTGAAGCATTGTTTAGCTATCTCACCTCTGTCTACTAGTCTATCAAAGCATGAATTATCAACTTGATCATATTCCACATTGGTACTTATGCAATCTGCACTTCGTTTTACTTTGTTAAAAATGCCAGATTTGAAATCAAAATCATAAACCATAAAAGAAACACATGAATTATCAAATTTAGTAATCAAATAGCGACCGTTTGGAGTTTTTCTACCTTTGTAAACTATGGAACCCCAGAAAGTTTTGTTTGGGAATGGTGTATTTTCAAGATAACCATTAAAGTCTACAAAAGTCCAAAGGTCTAAAATCGGTTCTAGCTTGTCATTCCTTAAAACACACAAACTATTTCTTAAAATCCCATTACAACCTATCAAATCAATATCTTGTACTGGTTTAAAATTCTTTTGAAAATTTTCATAATCGATCGCAGGATTATTCAGTATTGGATTTAGATCAAAGATTGGGATAAGTGAGGTCGTAGCTATATTTTTAGTATCAAATTTTATACTAGAAATCAAAAAAGGTTTAGTACTGTTTATTTGGGGTACTTCAATCGTGAAATTTAAATTTTGGAATTTGAATCCAATCAAATTGTCACGGTTGTATGGAATCTGCTCAAATTGAAAATAATTTTGATATGGTTCTAGCCAAACTGGCACTTTAGTAGTTTTTATAGGAGGAGTCCCAGATTCAAATTTTTCTTTACCACAACTAATTACAGAATTCATAAAACTAGATTCTTTATCTTGTTGGTTTGCACCTGCAACAAACAACTTATATGTATCGGGAACATCTTTAAATTTACCACTATACACCTTCAAGCCATCCATCTTATTCACTTTCAAACTAATCCCGCACTCCTCAAACACAATCACATCTGTATTTGGATCGGCGTCAAAACTAGCAGAAGTTAAACTTTCTTCTTTTGGTTTTATATTAGCTTCGTCTGAGGTTTTGACTGGTTCAGGATTTGAGGTAAAAGAAGATTGAGAGGATTGGGTTGTATTCGTTGGGGCTATATTTACAGGATTACTCTGCTTTTGATAAAAGTAAAAACTTATACCGCTTAGAATGATTATAAATACAACTAGTCCAGCTAGGTAGTAGTATAATTTGGGTGGTTTGGGGAAGTTGAGCATAAGATAACTTCTGGAATTTAATTTTTAATTTTTAACCTAGTATCATTTAATCATATCTCAGTGCCTCCACAATCGATAATTTACTGGCTTGGATCGCAGGATATATCCCAAAACCAACTCCAAGCAGTGCTGATAGAACTGTCGAATAATATAGTGAAGTCCAAGAATAGCTAGAGTCTAATTTTACACTTGGGCTTATCAAACCAACTATATCAACCCCTACAAACACAAAGTATTGTGCAAGACCTGCACCCACAATCCCTGAAAAGGTGGTAAGCAATACTGATTCAGTCAAAAAAATAGAGATAATATCCCAGTTTTTAGCACCAAGGGCTCGCCTTATACCTATCTCACGAACCCGCTGAGTCACAGACATCAACATCACATTTAAAACTCCAATTCCCCCAACCAATAAAGAAATAAAAGCAACCAAACCAAGAAATACCTGAAAAGCAGTTAAAGTAGCACCGACAACTTCTAAAGCAGATTTGGCTGTTCTAAAATTCAATGGTTCAGCTTTTGCTCCAGTATTTTGACTAGCTCTATAGCCATTTACCGCATCTTTTAGCCTTGTTGCAACATAGTCGACTTGGCTTTCTTTTTCAACTACAAAACTAATACCTAGCAAAGGCTTTGTTGGGGCATTATTGATCTCCCAGCCTGAAATCAAAGGAATTACCACCTCTTCACCATTACTAAAAATAGTCTGAGTAGAATCATACTCACCGATTACCGTAAAGGAGTTTCCTCCCACATCAATAGTATCATTCAAAAGCGAGCTTTTGCCTTTTATATTTCTAGAAAATGTCCTTGAAACCACAGCCACTCTTTCGCCATTATCAGCTTCAGATTTAGAAAAAAACCTTCCTTGTAGATTGCTCAAAGTAGTGAGTTTTGGATAATTTTCATCAGTTGAAATAACGGTCTGATTTACTGTTTTATCTTCAAGATTTTTGATGGATACATTAAATCTATAGTCTGGAAAAGCACTAGTTATTGGAAAAACTCCTGCCTGATCTTTGATATAATTATAATCATCAAATGTCATTTCCGTGGTTTCAAGACGACTATTCCCAAATGGATCGACACGGATTGCTCTTGTGTCTCCTACTGCACTGAGCAATTGACCAGAAAGATAATTTTGAGCGATTTCTCCACTGGCAAAAATCAAAGTCACTGCCAAAACACCTATAATAATGCCCAAAGCAGTCAAAATGCTTCGAGATTTATTTGCCACCAACTCACGCCAAGCTGATAAAAATATTAATAGCACAGACTAAATAAAATTATGTATTCCAAAAGCTTCAATTGATACTAAAGCTAGAATAGTAATCTAGTTCTGTCAAACTAAATTTTTTAGAAAAGATTGAATATATAATCATTTTGACCAAAAATAACATATGTATTACTATAATATATAACAGAAACAAAATAAACCAAAAAGCAGAAACACAATTTTATAACAAAAACATATGACTACAAAAAGTTCCACTTATCAAGATATAGACGATATTCTGATCTTAGGTTTACTGGCTTTAAAAGAAGATTCTTCTGCTGTATTTTGGAATAAACAGACCAAAAACCTATTTTTTTGTAAGCTTGAATCAAATAATCAGCTTGATTTAACCTCCTCCAAAGCCATAGAAATACTACAAAAAGGACAAAAAGTTGATTTGATTCCTATTGAAGCAAGTTTGAGTATTTATGATATAAATGATCGAATATATATTTGGTTCAAGTCTCTATCAAACGGATCAACTTTTAGATTTTTGATTTTGGTTTCAGATGATTTTACCAGGTGGGAAATAGTAGAACAATCTCAAGTTCAAGACGATTTTGAAACAAACCCAGTTTACGATCCTCAAAGACAGATTTTAATCTCATATACAGGTAAAGACAAGATTTATTATCAAGAATTTTCAGATTTAAATCGAGTCAGAAAATCCAGTCACCCAATCTTAGAATTAAGAGAGTCTTTTTACGATTGCCAAGCTATACTTCCAAAGATATGTATCTGGACAAATGATGGTATTTTAGTCATTTATCAAAGTAATTTAACTGGTAAACATTTAAACAGAATCCAATTCTCAAGAGCAATCTTAGCCAAAAACAAGCCAGAATTTGTAGTTCATAGAGATCAGACTCCGATTTGGGAACACGATCAAAAAGATGACTCAATCTATAGCTATTTAGGATTTGTGGAAAAACAAGGCAAAATATCTATTTATTTAAAAGATGAGAAACAGCAATTATTTGTCTTTGAAATCGCTATTCCATACTCAAAAATTATCCATAGAAAGCTATCTGCCCCAATCAAGAAAATCAATTTAAAAAGAGAAGATCAAAACCCTGTAGTGACACCCCTTCCAAACGATTGGGAATCTATGGCAGTCTTTAACCCTGCCGCTATTGAGATAGATGGTCGAGTCCATTTATTTTACAGAGCTCAAGGTTTTGATAGTTTATCAGCTATTGGGTATGCATCTAGTGGTGACGGAGTAAACTTTGATGAGAGACTAGATAAACCTATTTACACTATTCAACTAGATCAAAATGTGACTGAACCCTCTCCCTACATGAGTGGTGGTGGCATGGGCGGAGTCGAAGATCCTAGAGTGACTTTTATAGATGATAAGCTCTACATGCTATACGCTCTATATAATGGCTATGAACAAGCAAGGCTAGCCATGACTACTTTGGATTTAGCAGATTTTAGAGCTAGAAAATGGAATTGGACACCTTATCAATATCTCTCTCCAAAGCCTACTGTCTGGGGTACAGGCAATAAGTCTGGTGCAGTCTTTCCAGAAAAAATAAATGGTAAATATGTTGTTTTGCATCGTATCTGGCCAAATATTAGTATCGATTATCTCGATGACTTAGATTTTGACTCTGAAAATAAATGGCTCGAAGCAAAGGATATCATACCGCCTAGACAAGGCATGTGGGACAGTGCTAAACTCGGTGCTGGAGCCCCACCCATAAAAACCAAAGATGGTTGGCTATTGATCTACCAAGCAGTAGGCAAATACGACGGAAAATATAAAATTGGAGCAATGCTACTAGATCTTGAAAATCCAGCCAAAGTTTTGTATCGAAGTAATAACCCAATCTTGGAACCTGAGGATTGGTATGAAACTACTGGACTAAAACCAGGGGTAGCTTATCCTTGTGGGGCAGTCATCAAAGACAACAAGCTCTTAGTCTACTACGGAGCTGCCGACAATGTAGTGTGTGTTGCCTCAGCAGATATAGAGCCATTTATGTATGATTTGATGCATCAACATGAGAGTCATCCCATGCACAAAGTAGAGCTATTTTATGGAATTTAAGAATATCAACTTTTATCAATTTTACCAAATCAACAATCAAAATTATGTTTACAGTTCGAAGAGATTCCACCAACCCATTAATCGTACCTGATAACGAGCAGACATGGCGTAGTTTAGCCACATTTAATGCCAGTCCAGTCAAATATAATAATAAATTATACTGTCTATACAGGGCCATTTCAAAAGAAGATTGGTTTTTTCAACCTGGGTTAAATCTCTCTGAAATCGGTATTTGTTACGAAGAAAGTTTAGGAAATTTTGTCAACCATGAAAAGTTTATTTCTCCAGAAGAAGAATGGGAAAAATATGGATGTGAAGATCCAAGAACTACCTTTTTAGATGGAAAATACTATACTTTTTATACTGCCATCTCCAACTATCCTATCACTGCCGAAGGTATAAAAGTAGCCTTAGCTGAAAGCGATGATTTAAAAACAATATCCAAAAAAAGCTTAATCACCCCATTTAATGCCAAAGCCATGGCACTTTTCCCTGAAAAAATAAATGGTAAATACACAGTCATTCTCACAGCTAACACTGATCTACCTCCTGCTAAAATCGGAATCGCTCAATTTGAAGATTGGAATGAGATTTATAGTCAAGATTTTTGGAATAAATGGTATTTTGATCTTGAAAAAAACTCTATTAACCTAAATCGAGACCATACTGATCACGTGGAAGTCGGAGCAGTCCCAATCAAAACTAAATATGGGTGGTTGTTGATCTATTCTCATATTCAAAAATATTTTACCTCAGACAAAATCTTTGGCATAGAAGCCGTTTTACTAGATCTAAACGACCCTACCAAGTTAATTGGACGTACAGATTTTCCTATCCTAACACCAGAAGCCAGCTACGAGCATTATGGCATGATCCCAAATATTATTTTCCCATCTGGAGCCATCGTCGAAGATGAAGATCTGATAATCTACTATGGCGCTAGTGACACCACAGTCTGTAGAGCCAGCGTCAATCTAGAAAATCTACTTAAATCCATCCGACCAGAAACCAAGCTCAAAACTTTTACTAGAGCCGAGCATAACCCTATTTTATCACTCAAAAAAGATAGCAAATGGGAAGATAGATCAGTTTTCAACCCAGCAGCACTATTTTTGGATAACAAGATTCATATTCTATATCGAGCTCAAAACTTAGAAAACACTTCAAGCATTGGTTATGCCAACACTTCTAATGGAATAGATTTAGACTTTAGACTCGATCACCCTATCTACATACCTAGAGCAGATGAAGAATCCAAGCAGACGGGACCAGGTGGCTTTTCAGGTTGTGAAGACCCTCGTGTTACTCTGATAGATGATCAAATTTACCTATTGTACACAGCCTATAATGGCTTAAGGACTTTTGTAGCAATCAGTTCGATTTCAGTTGATGACTTTTTGAACCAAAACTGGAAATGGGAAGAACCTACCATGCTCACTCCAGATAATATAGATGATAAAAACTCGTGTTTGCTACCAGAAAAAATTGATGGTAAATTTTTGATTTTTCATCGTATAAATGGGGTAGTGTGCATTGACTTTTTAAACTACTGGAACGAAGCAATTGATCATAGTTATGAGCTTTTTGGATACCGTAGAGGGATGTGGGACAGTGCAAAAGTAGGTATCTCAGCCCCACCGATCAAAACTAAGGCTGGCTGGCTACTATTGTACCATGGTGTTTCCGATAAATCAGTCTACAGAATGGGAGCAGCATTACTAGACTTGGAAGATCCAACAATTCTATTGGGTCGTAGCAATTATCCTTTATTTGAGCCTCAAACTGACTACGAACTAATCGGTGATGTCAACAATGTCATTTTCCCATGTGGTGCAGTGCTCAAAGACGATACAATCTTTTTATACTACGGTGGTGCGGACAAAGTAGTCGGTGTAGCCACAGCCAAACTAGATGATATTTTAGAGAGTTTTAAGTAAATTCATCTAATAATATGAATTAGTCAGTTTAAATCACACATACATCTTTGACAAATTAAATGTAAAACAGTTAAATTAAATACCCAAACTACCAACAACATAATTTTACAAATCATACTTAAGCTGAAATTTCATTTTGATTCAAAGATTTAAATCACAAGCCACCTTACAATATGCCGAAGTACATAAAAAACAGAAGCAATATAGAAGTATTTAAACCTATCTCAGGTATTTTTAACGAAAGACAGCTTTCTGAAATCCTTTATTCACTCGAGGGCAAATCAGAGATACCTAGAAAATATGGTTATTTTGGGACAGGAGTTGGAAAATGGTCAAATAAGTCCATAAATGGTATGGAGCAACTATTAGCCCAAAGTGAAAATAAAAAATTTAACATGTTTATAGCTCAATACGAGCTAATTAGAAAAACAATTGATTTGGTATTAGGTGCAGTGCAAAATCATGTTAAAATTAATATTGTTGACATAGGCTGTGGAAATGGATTCCCAATATTTCCAATTTTAAAATACCTGCAAGATCGAAAGCAATTAAACAAATATATCGCACTTGATATAGTCCCCCAAATGTGTGATTTAGCTATAAATAACCTTAAAGGACATCATGGACTAAAAAAATTGAAAACTTTGAAATCGGTTCACGACATAGAAGATGGTCATTTTGCAGATATTTTAATCAAAGAACGAGACGAATCAACTATAAATCTATTCTGTTTTTTTAGTAACACTCTAGGTAACATGATTGATCGACACAGAGCTCTTGCCAATATCCGAGACAGCATGACAGTTGGAGACTTACTATGGATTGGAAACACTTTATTTAGCAATGCCAGTGCTCAAGAATCATTTTATAACAGCTTGGAAATAAATTCAGATCAGTATAAATATTATCATGGCGATGCCCTTTCTTTCTTTGAATCATTTCAAATGAATTGGTGGGAATATGGCTATGTTAGCGTAAGGCAATCTGATTATAACGGTCTTTTAAAATATTATTTTGTTGTTACTAAGCCATTTATTTTAGAGATTCCAAAAATAAAAAAACAAAATGCGGTTGAGTTAGAATTTGAAGAAGGTAGAGAAATTGTATTTGTAAGACTCAAAAATTACACTGAAACTGATCTATTAAACGAGTTGAAAGAGGCAGGTTTTAAAACAAAGCTTTTAAATGTTTCTGATGATTATAGAGCAGCTCTGGTTTTGGTTTCGGTAAATTAGAAACTTAAAACTATTTTTTTGAAAATTCGATCCTGTCTCCAGGTATAAATTCATAAGTCTTAAATTCTTCTTTGGTTACCCTTTTGTTATTTACTTTAACTTCATTCCCAAAAAGATATTCCAAATGGATTCTAGAGTATAGTTCTGGGAAATTTTGTTCCATCTTTTGACCTTCAACAATTAGATTTTCTTTGTCATCTTTTGTTTTGTAATCATCATATACTCCCCCCACTCAAAATTTCGGATATGTTTCGAATTATGAAGCACTCACCTTATCACCTTTGAAAAGGTGGAATTTATTAGTGATAAACTTCATTAGTGCAAACTTGTGTTCAGGTAGGTTTT
>Ga0316610_1000244_pt1 | contig 14430 bp, 13 predicted proteins | sample MIS2017111B_MG_FD_207677 | JGI IMG/M metagenome (GOLD analysis project Ga0316610, IMG submission 207677) | Microbial mat bacterial communities from Middle Island sinkhole, Lake Huron, Michigan, United States - MIS.2017.111B | ecosystem: Environmental > Aquatic > Freshwater > Lake > Sediment... | reverse complement strand
AGTATTCTAACTTTTATTCAGACCTGTAGAAAACAAGGTCAAAATATCTATACTCAACTACAGAAAATCTTTAACTTAGAGAGTCCAGATCTAGTATGGGAGTAGGTTGGGCTGGGTAGGTACATTATTTTTAATATTTCCTAGCTCAAAAAAATCTCCATCGGGAACAAAACCTATCTCTTCCTCAAACTCACGTATAGCACCATTGAAAAGCTCTTCACCAGCTTCAATCGTCCCTTTTGGAATATCCCACACCCCCAAATCTTTTTTGGCATAAAATGGCCCACCTGGGTGCGCAATCAGCACCTCAAGTTGGCTGTTATTAAATCTGTATAGTAAAATACCCCCACGTGGTTTTGTCATTTTGAATGAAATTGATTTAAAAAACCCTGTCATTTCGAACGAAGTAAGAAATCTTAGCAGACTGTATTTAAGATTTCTCGCTATGCTCGAAATGACAAATTTTAGTGTTTTGCGAAAGTTATATATTCTTACCCCATCAATATTTCCTTAGTCAACACTTTTCCTCTTTCTACTCCAGGCTGGTCAAAGGTATTTATATTGTATAATTCACCGATACATGTCACTGCCAGCTCCATAGTTTGAAAAAGCTGACCAAGATAAAAAGCACTGACTTCAGGTATTTCAATGGAGATATTTGGCTTGCCCGATTCAGTTAAGCTTTGTTTGGTGGCTTGATATTCAGCCTGAATGAGTTCATTGAAGGTATGATTTGATAGATATTCTAGGCTTTTATGATCTATACTAGGAATTTTTACTTCATGCTCAAAATTCAAAACATTTAAAAAAACTATCAGCTTATCATTTGGACCCTCTTTGAAAAGTTGCAATTGTGAGTGCTGATCTGTGGCTCCGACTGCTGGAACAGGTGTCAAACCAACATTTACAATACTCCCATTTAAATCAAGCTCTTTACCGACGCTTTCACTCAGTAGTTGCACATACCAATCGCCAAAGCTATTAAGTCTACTTGAATATGGAAATATCACAACAATATTTTGACCATTTTGACCTGATAGATACTGGGTTTGGGCTAAAGACCAGGAATTGTTAATGCCTTTTTCATCATTCAAAAAATCAGTTGTTACTTTTGCTGCTCCTAACAACAATTCCTTAATATCGACATCAACTAACGCTGCAAAAACTAAACCTACATTAGAAAGTACTGAAAAACGACCACCTACATTTTGAGGAATATCAAACATGGTAATCCCCTCCTCATTTCCTTTTGCTCTTAAGTATCCATTTTCTGGGTCAGTTATAAATACAAAGTGATTTTTTGGATCTAAATGCAACTCATTTGCTTTTTCTCTAAAATACAAATAGGTGGCTATAGTCTCAGGAGTTGTCCCTGATTTTGTTATCACCAAAAACAATGTCTGATTGTAATCCAATTTTTCATGAACTCCTAAAATTTCATCTGGATCGATATTATCTACTATAAATACAGCTTTTTGAGACTTTTGACCGAGCGCCTGGAGTATACATTTTGGACCAAGTGATGATCCTCCGATACCTATTAAAACAATGTTTTTGTATTTTCCTTGTACAGAGTTGGCAAAACTCAGTACATTTTCTAAATTCTGAGCATCTAACGGAAGATCCAAAAAACCTTGCTGACGTGACAAAATTTTACTTTTTGCTACAGAAAAATCCATTTTATTTTGTTGTTTTTCATCTATTTTAAAGCCTAAATTGGCTAAATTAATTTTGAGCATATTCGAGTGTTTAGTCTTTTAATGTTTGTATTTTAAAGCTGACACCCTCCAGCAAATTTGTCCAATCTAATTATTGGATTCTGTGTACCAGTATAACTATGTCACTTCGAACGCAGTGAGAAATCTAAGCAGACTTGGCAAAGATTTCTCGGTTCCCTCGAAATGACAAGCTCTCGGGGGTTTTTAAGATTTTGACTAAAGTTTTGATCTTAATAACTTTACAATTTATGTTACTCTTTGGTAAAACTTAATTCAATGGCAATATACCAAAATCCTTTTAAAAAACAAAACTCCGACCCCAATCAAAACTCAAAATCAGGCTTTTATAAATCAAAGGTCTATTTTGGCTCGTCCAAAAAACAGCTCCCAACTCGAACCACTTTCAAAGAAAGGAAAAACCAAATTCAAAACTACAACTTTGTTCCAAAACCAGGTATAGAAACTGTTTTAAAGCGATTAGGTTACAAATTTAGCTTTAAAAATCTAAACGAAACTCTGGAATCCGTTAAATCTGGTAAATTACTTCTAGATTTGCGATTTTGGTTGTTGACGCGCTTCAAACAAGTAAAAAATTTCTTTTTTAGCAAACAGACTCAGTTTGTGCTAATTGGGATTTTTGTTTTAAGTTTGGTCGGTTACAGTTTATATTTGACAGCTTTTAGTACAGAGTTTCTGGTCAAAAACTATAAAATTAAATTTACACCTGGTTCTTTTTTAGATAAAACCAGCACTCAAAAGTTAGTTCAGGCTTTCACTCAAAAAAATATTTTAGGTTATATTCCAGATAACCATTTCTGGTTTTTAAACAGCCAATCTTTGACAGCAATCGCTAAATCCAACAACCCCAATATTACCCAAGTACAGGTCACAGGTAGATTTTGGCCATCTTCAGCCGATCTCACAATCACCACGCAGCCAATACTCGCAACCATAGCTATCAACTCAGAATATTATATAATCAGCCAAAACGGACATGTTATCGGTCAAGATTTTGGTGGACTTAGACAAAAAGTAATCATTGTTCAGTCACCACATAAAAATGTAGATGATCAAGAGCTTGGTAAAGCATTTTCTGAAGTTAGACCAGACTCCACAGTCGGAAATAATCAGCTAAATCGACTATTTTTTATCGACAAAGCCTTGCCAAAACTCAAAAGTCGCAATCTCAACATTATTCGTACCGAGATTAAAACTTTGTTTGAAAAGGATACCGATGTTTTTTTTATTACAGATAATGAGACTAAAATTGTCCTAGATGGCTTAAATATAGCCTTAGATGACAATCTAAATCGCCTCGATACATTACTTGAAACAACTCAAATCGGGCAAGATTTAAAAGACGGTAAAATCGACTATATTGATCTGAGAGTACGTGATAGAGTGTACTTGTGCTATCACGGCCGAGAGTGCGAGATAAAAAAGCAATAACAGCCTAGGTTATATTTGCACCCCTTTCAATGGGTCAAGCCGTAGGTTTGGGTTTGATGTCTGCTTAGATCCTTCGTTGCACTCAGGACGACAGAGTCTAACACAAAACCAACAAAAATCCCGCATCAAGTGCGGGATGACATAAAGTTGAAGTTCAGGGGTTGGAAAATAGTCGTTTCTGAATTTTTTACTATTTCATCATTTTCTCAATCTGTAAAATATCCAATTCAACATTAGTCTCTCTTTCAAAGACTTTTAATAAAAGACTTACACGATCTTTAGTAGCGCTAAAACCAGAAACCTTGCCTTGCATATCTTTAAATGGACCTTCGATAACTTTTACCAAATCACCAATTTCTAGATCGGCTTGAACTGTAGCAGCTTCGTTGTCCTGAGCAGCCAATTTTTGCTTAAGATTTTCGACATAACCTTCTTCAAGAGCTACAGCAAATTCACCTGTTCCAGCTATTTTTGAGACGTATTGAGTGCTTTGGATAGTGTAGGCAAGCTCTTCATCCAAAATCATGTGTATGTAGATGTATCCTGGATACACTTTCTGCTCTTTTTGCTTTCTTTTACCATTTTTTATGGTGGTAAGAGTCAAAATTGGAATATAAATTTCCAAAACTTTTTCACTCTGACCAAGGTTTCCAAATTTCTGAACCAGGTTGTCTTTAACCACATCCTCAAAGCCTACATAAGTCTGAACTACATACCAATGTGGCTGATCGCTAAAAGTTGGTTTGGTGTATACATTGCTTGCAGTGTTCTTTTTCATATGATTATTTAGTTCTTTTTAGTATCTGTTGCTGGTGCCGCAACATCAGTCTTGGCTTTGTCTGTAACGGATTGCTCGGTGACTGGAGTAGAGCTCATTGGCTCTGCTGTGATTGTTGGTTGAGTTATTGGAGTTGTATTTGTTGCTTGGTTTTGTGCGGTCGTGGCAGCTTCTCTACTAAAATATTTTTGGAAAGTTAGACTTGTGGTCAAATCCTTGAGACAGTCTTGAGTGGATTTGTTTTTACTTCCATTTGGAGAAGTACAATCGATAAATTGAATTCCAGACTCAAAATAGTAATCTGTAAAACCCATGACTGAGCCGATTAAACCAGTAAAAAGGACAATCGTCAGTGACCAGCCAGCGACGTATTTTGCAGTTGGCCATTCTACCAATCTTAGTTCTGCCCAGGTTTTACCTAAAAAGCCAGACTTCTTGGTTTTCTTTACTTTGGTTGTGGTTTTTGACGCCACTTTCTCAGCTGATGTTTCAACCTTAGAGATAGTTTCAACTTTTGCTTGAGTCTCTTCTTTTGAGCCGATTATTTCCTCTGATTTGACGATACCATCAATGTTTTTCTGAGTTTTAGAATGCTTGTTGTTTTTCATAATTTAATTTGAAATCTGATGAGTTTTGGGTCTGAAATTGAGTTATGACACACCAAAAACTACCTTTGAAACATATTTTCTGTATTTTAGCGGCATGTATTTATTTTTGTCAACACTAAGCCCTACCCTGCAATTTTTGAACAATCTCCTGAACTGCCTGATTGGCATCATTATGGCTTGTATCAACCAATAAGCTAGCGTAAATTTTATTTAAAAAATCTCTTTTTTGAGCAATTTTCTCCAAGTTATGTTGCATTTTTTCTTTTTCAGTTTCTGAAAAACTATGGTTAGCAGAATTTAGTAATCTTTTCTCAGCTTCTTCTATCTCAACATGTAAAAAAACTATTTCTAAATGCTTGCAGTTTTCTTGAAAATATAAAATATTTAGCTGATTTTCTGACAGTCCACCTGAAGCCGCAATCACCAGATTTTCTTTTTTACTAAGTTCTTTAGAAACTTCTAATTCAGATTCTTTCCAGAGACTCATACGATGCTCATACACTTCTGAGACCGAATTGAAGCCAGATTGCTCCAGTACCAAATGATCCATTTCGTGAAATTTATAACCAAAATGGTCGGCTAAGAGTCTGCCGATTGTGGATTTGCCGCTGCCCATGAGGCCTAGAAGGAGTATAGTCATTATTTTAAAAAATTATACCAAATTTATTAAACAGGTAGGTTTTAAATACTTCCCAAGCTGCATTTGTGAGCATGCCTACGGTTATTTGACCACTGATTGATATCAGTCCTCGAGTAGCTCGTTTTAAAATCTTAGTTTTATTTTCTAAGTCTTCTTCGTGACCAGTTTCAATATTTTCAATTATTTCTAATATATATTCTAATGACTCATCTTTATCACTTAAAGCGAGATTTGAGCTAGATATTTCATCTTTAATTTTAATCAAACTATCCAAAGCTGCTTTTAGCTCTCTATCGTTAGCTTTATTTTCAAAAATATACTTAATCTTGTTTTCGATTTTTATTGTGTTGGAATTAATTAGGAAATTGGAATTTGATTGATTTTGTTCTATTTTAAGATTTATATCGACCTTGTTTGCACCCGTGTTGAAATCTGGCAATTTTGTTGCTAAAATTTTAGCCAACTCTTGTAATTCAAATTTATCATTTTTAAGCTCCTCAATTCTGCTCTTTTGTGCCACGAATAAGCCTTTTTCAAATCCAATTGCTCCTTCATTGCTAATTCTTGAAATCAAATCTATTTTATCACTAAAACTAATTTTTGAAGTATCATTATCCTCACTCACGGAATAATTTATATATTCATAGTACTTGCGATCAATTAGCTCTTTTGTGGCTCCGTTAAAGCTAAATAGTTCAACCAATAAAATGTTTGTTTGGGATGTAATCCTGATCTGGACTTTCTTACCTTCTGTAAGCTCTACAAAGTCAGCAAAAAAAGCTAAATGTTTGTGTAATAAAGTCTTTAAAGGCTTGGTTTTCTCATCCAAAACGATTTCCTTTTCCCAAATTTTCTTACCAGTTTCTTGTGTACTAAAATCCTCCCGAAGTACAGGCAAACCACTCCAAGTGCAGTTTATAAGTGTCAGCTTGCCTTCAGCGTCCATTTGATTGAGGTAAGCATTGGTTTCAGGGCTAAAATATCCCCGATCGAAGTTTTCTAGGGTTATGGAGGAGAAATCGCAAGAATCAAAATCTAAAATAATATTTTTATTAAAATCAACAATTTTCCAATTGAAGCTACCAGTAGAGTCACAAACCCTTATTTTTAGTTTTTGTCCTGTTGTAATAATCAAAGCAGGCTTAACAAAATCCAGAGATTTAATTGCGGTACCGTCATAATTATTTTGATTGAAATACTCAAAACTTAAAAAAATTGCTTTTAAATCAGGATCAAGCGAGGCAACCTTCAAAAATTCCCAAGGAACCAAATAATCTCTATCTTTTAGATCTTTAAACCAAAAAAGCCTTTGCAACAACTCCCAAAACTTTGGACTTTGCTCTTTGACCTTTGCACTCTCCCTATCCTTTTCCCACTTTTGAAACAAATTTAGATAATACTCCTTTTGCTCCTCAAGGGTTTGAGGGATTTTATCAAGGTCTATATTTGTCTGATTTGTGAGGTTTTGAGTCTGGCTCATATCAAAAAATTTGAAGATATTTTACACGAACTATAGGTTAAACCACTGTTTTCTGTCAAAAAATTATTATCTAATTCTACATTTCCATCCGAAGTAGAGCCGTGTCGCTATCCAAATCCTTGGTTGGAGTCGAATTATACAGTTGTCTCTGACCTCTTTGAGTTATAAATAGCATTAAAATACTTAAAACTCCAATTCTGCCGATAAAGATCAAAATCATCATTATAATCTTACCTAAGCTTGAAAAAGCGTAGTAATTTCCTACTGGACCAGCTTGAACTACACTTGAAAAAGCCGCTGGACCGATTCCGCCTAGGTTGGCGATGGTGGCTGTAAACGCTGCTTCCAAATTTAGGTTTTGCATCACACCGTTTGGCAGGGTGATCGAGCTACTACTGAGCAACAAAATCACTGTACCAGCCATAAAAATCAAGAAATACAAAATCATATTTATGAGTATGATCCCAGCCGATCGCTCATTGTAGACCACACCGTCCAAAGCAAAATTGGTTTGATTTTTACCAAAGATTAGATTTTTAGTCTGGATATAAGCATATTTAAACATGACTAGAAAACGATTAAATTTGAGACCTCCAGCCGTCGAGCCTACACAACCACCAACTAAATAACAGCTAAAAAGCAAACCTTGGGCCTGAATTGGCCATTTGGTGAAATCTTGATTTACCAGACCTGTGGTACTGACAATCGTCGCTACATTGAAAAAGGCGTATCTAAGATCATCAAAAATGTTTTGGTAAGTATTATTTTGTGCTAATATTAGCCATAAAATACCAGTCACGACAGCCACAAAACCAAGATAAGATTTCAACTCTAAATTTTGCCAGAGCTTCTTGATTTTACCCTCAAATATCGCACTGTACCATAAAATGAAACTAGAACCTCCAAGCAGCATAAATACAGCCAGTATCCACTCAGAAACTGGATTTTGAAGACCGCCGATAATATGTGAGCCAAGACCTGACGCTGGAAGCCCTACGCTGCTATCATATACCGCAAACCCACCAGTCGAAACTGCCGATAAGGCAAAATTTAGCGAATCAAAAAAATTATCATACCAGTGTGAGTATGGTGTATCCCTAAAATAGGCACCAGATAGATATAATAGCGCAAAAGCTACCATCGTAAATGAGCCATATACAATCAAAAATCGCCACCCAGACTGTCTAGCGTCGTCATCAGAGTGAAATTCGATCTGATTTGGACTTTCAATTTCACTGTTTATAATCTCGGATCGAGACACTGCAAACTTTTTTAAAATCGTGATAGCCAAGTAAGCGATACCCATCGAGCCGATCCACTGAGTCAAAGTCCGCCATAAAAGCAAGCTTTTGGGGAAAATCTCCACAGATTTTAAGATGCTTGTACCTGCCGTGCCAAAACCCGAAACCGACTCATAATAACTATCAACGATTCGCCTACCAACAGACATCGAATCCGCATTTATCGGATCAGGAAAGCCCGCTAAAAAGTATAAAGTAGCCGAAATCGAGCAAGCTATAACCCAAGAAATAAATACAATCCAAGCTCCTCGACGCAAGCTAATATGATTATTTATATCCAAAAGCTGATAGAGTAAATTTCCGACCAAAAAACAACTCAAACTCAAACCAAGTCCAATCAAGATCAAATTTGGATTTTCAGGAACAAAATCTGGTCTATTTTGAAATTTGTAAAAATATGAAACTGGCAAACACACTAGAAAGCCTATAGATAAGCTGATTTGCACCTGTAATGACGGTGCTAAAATACCCGCCATAAAACCTAGTAATTTCCCCACAAAACCCGTATTCGAATTTGGATTCATTTTTTGTTTCTGTTTTATTGTAACCTTATTTTTTTAGTTTACTTTATTGATTAAAATGAGTCAAAAGAGATTTTTGTATTAAATACACAAATGGTTTATACTTTTTACACCATTGTTATGACTATGAGCGATTTAATGAAAAAACCAGAACGAAAAATCATCACTAACCGAAATTTCTTTTTGTTTTTATTGGGTTTTTCAGCAACACTTTCAGTTAATATGCCTTTTGTTTTTGGCCAAAATACTAACCTTTCAAAATCAAAGCCACTGGTAATCATAGATTCCAAAGTTTATGATAGCCGATTTGGGGCTGAAAGAGGTAAGCCAAGACGTACAAGTATTGGTCAAGAACTTGAAGTTGCACTAAACAAAGCAGGGATAGAGCTTGTCGCAGTAGAGCCACGCATCTATGGTCAAGCAAATTCTTGGCTTAGAGATATAGGCTCTGTCAACTCTAAAGGTATATTTATCTACACATCTTTAAAAACAGACGCAAAAATTTTAAGTAATGCCGCAGATTGGCTTGTAAAAGATCTAAAATTGACTGGATCGACTTTAAATCCCGACACACTTGAATCCAGAAAATCTTACCTTAGCGAGATTCAAGCGGCAGGATATAAAAGCAAAGAAGTACATGATATGTTTATTCAAGGTGGAGATATTTTGTATTTTCAGGGTAAGGATGGAGATAATGCATTGATAGGTATAAATACCTTATATATCAATATTTATATCCAAAACAGCTTAGATGCAATTAAGTTGTATGATTTGGATGGTATAACACCCACACTTCTAGAAAGTAAACTGGCTGAATCTGCAGCTCACAAAGCAGATAAATATATTCAACAAAAATTACCTAAATTGATCAAGTTACACCGTATTTTTACTAATGTTTTAAATCGAATCGACCCTAATTTATACATTGGAAATTCAGATTTTAATCCAAAAATATACGATGCGATTGCAGATGCTATGAAAGAAGAAGCTAAGATTAACTCTGAAATTCCATCTGATACAAAAAGCCCAGACTACATAGAACTTGAACAACAGTTAATTGGTTGGACGATTTATAAAAAAGATACTTCGATCAAAAATTTTACCCCAGAATCGTTTGCTGCAGATGAATGGTCACATTTAATAGGTAAAGATGTCGCAGCACTGAATCTCACACATGCTGAGAAAGTAAACATTCTAGCCCAAATAACACACTTGATTAGAGTGAAAATAGCAAAATCGCTTGATGTAAAAAGTGTCTTTTTATCTGATAATAGAAATTTTCACACCGACCTAAATGTCGGAACGACTTTCGTTATCGAGAAGGATGCTCAAGATAAATCAATATTTAAAACCGTTATAGCAATAAGCAATCCCAAATTAACGGTAAATGCCATTATTAAAGCAATTAGGTACTATCGTGAAAAGGGTGATTTTATAACTGCCAACAAACTTCAGGAGCAAATCAAAGGAGCTATAAACTTACCTGACTTTAATCAAACAATTTATAACCCAAACGAAGATCAATTGGAGGTAAGCTCGTCAAACATTGATCCCAAATTATTTTTAAATGAGTTAAAATTATCAGGGGTGACAGTTGTTTTTGTTCCAGGAAAACTACCCTCTTTACTTGATAATAAATGGATCAATCTTATAAATCTTATTCCAGTAATCACTAAAGACGAACTCGGAAACCCAGTTTCAACTATAATAACCTCAACTTCTGGCTACGAGCAATTAGATAAAAATCTAGCAGAAGACTTTATAGATGCTGGGGTGCAATTAATAATTCCAATTGATGCTAGTTATTTATTTACGACAAAAAAAGGATCTTTGAGATGCCTATCGCTCGAAAATCCACTCTACAACCTAAGACAACAATACCAACCTAGAACATATCTACAATCACCATTTTACATAAACCAACCAACAAGCTATACTAAATGATAGTAAAGTCAAAATTAAACACAAAAACAAATGTCTTGGCGAGTCACTCCCAAACAATTAAAATATCTAATCCTAATCACAGCCTCAATTTTTATAATTGGCGGGTCAATTGTGTTTTGGATGGCAAAAAGTCAAGAATCTAAGCTCGCCAACGCTCAAACTTTATCAGATAATGTTTTAGTCAAAGCGACGGTCTTACCTAAAAACCCGACTCTAGGCTATGTTACGATATTAATCGGAAGTGGAACGACTCCCACTGTAAATGTAAACGATGTGACAGTCAATGGAAATCCGACAAACCTTCCAATCACTTGCACTATAAACTACGCTTCTCCGGGCGGTCAAAGTGTCATCGTCACTACCACTACCCAAAGCTTAAACGACTGCAACTACAATCCTGCTATACCACCAGACAATCAAAATGCTGACGTAGTAAGTGGAAACACTGGTGATATAACCGACACTCCTGGGGTAGGAACTATACAAGTCAGCATCAGTCTGGGCGGCTCAACAATCAAATCCCCTCTCTACAACTACAAAGTAAGCGACCTCACAGGCGGACCAAATCTGAATGTCCAAAATCTCCAGCCGGCCATCGACCTCAAATCTAAACTCACAACACCAACAGACCTAGTCGCCAAACTTAATACCGTCACTGGAGCAATCGTGGTTACTTCAGTAGCTGTAACAGGCTATATTGTAATCTTTTTCAACATTGTAAACAGTTTTAAAATTACCAAATTTAGAGATTTTACCGAAGAATTAAATGTTGGACTCGAAGTTTATCCCAGAGAAATTTATGTCGATCAACCAATGCGTTTTGTGTCTAAAATCTTTGATGAAACCGACAAACCGGTAAATAATCTTGAGTGTGTTTTAACGATCGTCACTCCTGCTAAAAACAAAATCAAAATCAAGGTTTTAACCAACAAAAATGGCATTTGTGGTGTATATATAACCAAAGACGGTGTACTAGATAATAAAACTGCAGCTCATGAAGAAAATCTCCATCCTGGCACTATCGAAAGAGGAGAACTACAAGGCTTTAATAACACTCCAGGACACGGTATCGCCTATGTAAAAGCCCGTGTCTACAGCAGTCGCTACCACAGCCGCCAAGTGACATGGTCAGTACGAGACAAAAATTGAGCTTTTTAAAAACATATGCTAAACTATTTCAATAATATATCTAATGCAAAAACACCCCTTTGTCTTTTCGAACGAAGTGAGAAATCTAAAACAGACTTCATTAAGATTTCTCGGTTCCCTCGAAATGACACAAATTCAACCTAAGTCATATGCTCATCACAAAATTTCTCTATTGGTTTTTTAAAAATCTACTATCACTGACTTTACCGCTAGTGGTCATACTTTGGAGTTTTTCTTTAAATATCCCAAACGCAAGCCAACATAGCCAGATCTTGAAAGATGCAGGTTTTTATCAAAATCTTGGTTCTGAAATCCAAAAACTCAATCAAGAAAATAGTTTCCCAGTAAAAGAAAGCTTGTGGTATACGATCATAGCCTCCACATCTCCAGATACAGCATCAATATCTTCTTTGCAGACACTTTTTGAAAAAAATATTGCCCTAACTTCGTCTTGGTTTGATGGTCAAAGTGGAGCATGGCATTTTTATATCCCAGCCAAAAATATAGCTCAAAGCCTAGAAAATAACTTTGATATCAAAACAGTCGAAATCGCCAAAGCTAAAAAAGATGATATTCCAAGCTGCCCAGATCAGAGTTTAGTCAAATACATTATCGATCTTGAGAAAGATTTTTGTATCCCAGATTCAATAGCAAATGGCAAAGGATTGATGAGTGATTTTGTACGCTCAAACCTAAATTTCCAAGGTAAAACTATCCAGGTATTATTTTCCAAAGATCCAGAAGTACTTAAAAAGACTGATTTTAAAGCCTCAGGACTCGGTATTATATCAGAAAGTTTGGCTGTTAGTATGAATAATTTTAGAGATGGCTTTTTAAAAACCAGAAATACTATAAATATCTTACTCCCAATTTTACTACTTTCACTTTTACTAGTTCCAATTTTTGCACTGGCTTTAAACAAACGACCAATCAACGAATTGAAAATAATTTTAAGACTTTTAGGGATTACCAGTCTTGTAAACACCTTGGTTTTGATTGTGACCTCTCAGGTTATTTTCCTCCAAAATCTCAATATCGCTGGACTTCGCTCAGAAGTAATTGTTAATCTTTTTAGCGATGCATTCTGGAAATTTTTAGTAGAATTAATGACACCAGCACTTTGGTTTAGCTTCGGTTTTATAGCTTTGAGTTTTGTACTTTACTTTATCGAAAGGACTGATCTAGATAGTTTTAGACATTTTGTAGCCCGCAATTGGGAAAATTTTGCCGATAAAGTGGGACTTAAGAAGATTTTCAAAAAAGACGAATAGGAAATATTTTTGACATTTTAGTTTAAGTCTAGTCTTATACAGGATATAAATTTAGGATTTAATATGCCAAAACCTGAACTACTCCAAAATGTAAAACTTCTTCAAAAAGCTATAATTATAGACCAAGGTGGAAAAATATTAGCTTTAAAACGATCAAAAGATTCATTCTCAAGGTCCAAAAAATGGGATTTACCTGGTGGAAATCTGGATAAAATTGATATTTTAGAATCACACAGCTTGAGTGGTAAAGGTGATCAAAGCGATATTCTAATCAAGTCCATCGCCCGTGAGATATTTGAAGAAACAGGTATTAAGCTTGATTTAAAAGCAGTTAAGCCAATTTTAAACGCTTCGGGATATAATCCTGATAAAGATATGTTTGTAATTGCTTTAGTATATATTTGCAATTTAAGCTCAAACGAACCAAAAATCCAGCTCTCGAACGAACACTCTGAGTATCAGTGTTTACTCAAAAGTGACTTTCTTAAGCTGGATGTAGGTGATGATGGCGGGTTGATTGCTAATGCTGTCGAGAAGATTTAAATTCTAAGCTTTCTGTTTATACAAAATCTCATCAATCTTAACTTTCTGTTTTATGACACTTATTTCGGCCAAAAAGTCAGCAAATTTCTGAATATCCTGAACTGGCTCAGAGCCAATTTCGTAGTATTCGTATTTCTTAATTTTAGATGCCAAATCAGGTTCAACTTTGAGATAAGATGCGCTTTCTCTTAAAGCTTGATCGGGATTGGTTTTGTTGTAAACAATTGCTTTATTGATAGCTTTATTAAGGCTAATTTGTTTTTCAGTGCTTAATTTTATATCGTTTGTGATATAGCCAGCTCCAATATTAGGATTCTTATAAAGCTGATTTATCTGACCTCGTTCATATATTTTTCCTACTTTCTTACTCTCTGAAAGGGTTAAAGTGGGCTCAAATGCATAAATCGCATCGACACTTCCTGCAGTCAAGGCTGTAAGCTGATCTTTTGGGTCTACTGGTGTGATATTCACCTTGGCTAAATCCAAACCTTGAGCTTTGAGATATGCTTGAAAAATTTGAGTGGTCGGACCAGCTACCATGCCGATTTTTTTCCCTTCAAAATCTTTAATATCACCTAACTCTAAGCCATCTTTAAGAATTACACCGTTCCAGTCTGAGCTCTTACTTTCATCGCTTATAAACCAAATTTTGAGCTTTCCCGGAGACGCGATTTGAGCACCCAGAGGACTAAAAATTGCTCCACAACAGGCCCCAACTATATCGCCACGATATATGGCTTCGACAGCTTGGGCACCATTAGGAAACTCAACTAACTCTACGTTTAAACCGACGTCTTTAAAATAACCTTTTTGGGCTGCAGTAAAAAATGGTAAACTGTTGACATTTGGGATGTATCCAAGCTTTATAGTGTCCGAGTTCTGGGTTGCACCTACTTGGTCAGATTTTTTTGAAAAACTTAGGACTTCCTCAAATCACCCAAACACAATCTTAGGATTCCTTAATTCCTCTATCAAGTAATCATCTAGCAGATGTTTCTTAACCTGATAGATAGTTGTCTTTAATTGCC
>Ga0316610_1000243_pt1 | contig 14484 bp, 10 predicted proteins | sample MIS2017111B_MG_FD_207677 | JGI IMG/M metagenome (GOLD analysis project Ga0316610, IMG submission 207677) | Microbial mat bacterial communities from Middle Island sinkhole, Lake Huron, Michigan, United States - MIS.2017.111B | ecosystem: Environmental > Aquatic > Freshwater > Lake > Sediment... | reverse complement strand
AGTTTTATTCACCATCCAATTCTGAAATACCCGGTGAAAGCATTACACCACTTGCCGTAACTCCCGACGGGCGGCTTTGGTTTGCCAATTTTGGAAGTACAACCACTGCAACTTACGGTTTGTGCTGGTTCGATGGAACCGACTTTGGAATGATTCCGCAACAGCAAACTGGAGGCTTGCCACACGCCCAGATTTATGATCTCGAGGTTAAGGTAATTCAAAATGGTTATGAACTATGGATAAGCTGCGCCAGCAGAGGCATTGCTGTGCTTGAGGTAATTAACGACAACGTTGGAATTTCAACTACATTTTCGGACGAACCGGTTTTGTATTTACAGAATTATCCAAACCCTTTTAAAGATCAGACATCCATCAGTTTTTCGTTACCGGAAGACGACTTTGTTAATATTTCGGTTTATGATATTAATGGAAAAGTTATCCGCGACCTGGCGGGAAAGTTTTACCCATCAGGCACTTCAGCAGTAATCTGGAAAGGTGACGATAACCAGGGCAGGCCTGTAAATCCGGGGATTTATGTTTGCCGGATGATTGCAGGTGATGTCTCAAAATCCATCAGGATGGTTGTCAGATAGGGTTGAACCTATACTTGCCCCGGATTTGTAATCACGGCAAGGCATTATCCTTCTTGAGATGTCATAAATTATAAATCCATGCCAGTTTGGTGTACCTGTAAAAAATTCATCGAACTTGAACAGGCTACAACCTTTGAATTCACAACTATCCCGGCAATTATTACGTATTAATTTACGCCTTAATTTCTGATGATTCTGATTGTTTTATTTATCATGTTATTGCTTATGTTCAGCAAGTAAATTCCAACCGGGAGATTCCCAACATATAATGAAGTCTGCAGGTCAGAAAGTTCATTGATACTGATTCGCTTCCCAGTGTAGTCGTAGAGCGTTAAAGTGTATTGCTCACCATTTGATATTGGCAAATTAAAATAAATAAAACCTGATGTGGGGTTTGGATAAACATTGATTTCAAAATCCTGACTTAACTCATTTATTCCGATGGAATAAGAAATCTCCTTCGTTGTCTTTTATCGGCAACCAATCATTGTTGTTTGTACTAATTCGATATAGCCATTTGAATTTTTCCATTTAACAAATATTTCCCTATCATTTAAAACTGAAGCCGAATCAGCTCCATCCAAACTCCACATTATTCTGTCGTCATAATATTCATTTGAAGTATAAACAACACTCAATTCGAGATTGGTAATCGTATCTTTTCCCGCTATTTCAGGACTTGGTAAAGCATCAACATGTACTGCCAGGCTTTGCAGCAATTCCATCCCGCAGGCATTGATTGGTGTAAGAAATTAAACATGGAATACTAAATCTGGAATGAAAAATGAATCTTTTAAAAAAAACAACCCGACACTCATTGCCGATACAAAAGTGTTTTAATTATTACCCGACAAACAAAAATTTTGAATGCTGACCCACATTGCACATCCTGAACTTTTCGTGACCAAATCCCCACAAGCCCATGCTGAAAACAACTCCGATATCAATTGGGATTCCAAAGATTGTACTTTCGCCGAAACACGGCACTAAACTAAAACTTTATCTGTATTTTTGAAAACTGAAAAAAAAGTAGATTAAAATATGAGTTTAAATACACAATCGCTGCAACCCGTTATTAACTTCCTTTGGACAGTTGCGGATGATGTTTTGGTAAACACCTACCAAAAAGGTAAGTACAAAGATGTTATCCTGCCAATGGTAGTTATCCGGAGGCTTGATCTGCTTTTGGAGCCAACAAAAGACCAGGTTTTAAAAACTTACAACGAGTACAAAGACAAACTCCAAAACCTTGACAGTTTATTGACTAACGGCAAACACGGTTCGGGATTGGCCTTTTACAATACTTCACGGTTTACCCTTAAAAAACTGCTCGACGACCCGAAAAACCTGAGAAGCAATTTTGAAAATTACCTGAATGGCTTTTCGGAAAATGTGCAGGACATTGTCAATAAATTCAAGTTCCGCAACGAGATCGAAACTTTAGACGAATCTCAAATACTCTTTTCGTTAATCGAAAAATTCTGTTCGCCCAAAGTGGAACTGCACCCCGACAAATTACCACCCCTGGCAATGGGATATGTGTACGAGGATTTGGTACGCCGTTTTAACGAAGAAAACAACGAAGAAGCCGGCGAGCACTTTACGCCCAGGGAAATTATTGACCTGATGACGCACCTGATATTTTTACCCGTAAAAGATAAAATTCAGCATGGGACTTTTCTTTTTTATGACCCCTGTGTTGGTAGTGGCGGTATGATTACCATGTCGAAACAATTTGTGTTAAATCCCGACGGACCAATCAAAAGTAAAGCAACGATACATCTTTACGGCCAGGAAAGCACGCCATTTATTTATGCAACCTGCAAAAGCGACATGCTGATTAAGGGCGAAGACCCGAATAAAATTGTTTTTGGTTCAACTTTAAGTCAATACGGTTTCGACAAAGATTTGAAGTTCGACTACATGCTAACCAATCCGCCGTATGGCAAAACATGGGCGCCCGATAAAAAAGCGCTGGGCGTTGGCCCCAAAGGAGCCATCATTGACAAACGCTTTATGCTCAAAGGCAGCTACAAAGAAGAAGCCGTTACCAGTCGGGTGAATGACGGACAATTGATGTTTGTGTTGCACATGTTGAGTAAGATGAAAGACACCGAACTCGGCAGCCGTATTGCTTCGGTGCATAATGGTTCGGCCTTGTTTACAGGCGATGCCGGACAAGGCGAAAGCGAAATCCGCAAATATATTATCGAAAACGATTTGCTGGAAGCCATCGTTGCATTGCCCAACGATATGTTTTACAATACAGGCATACCCACCTACATTTTCCTTTTCACCAACCGAAAAGCCGAACACCGAAAAGGCAAAGTGCAGTTGATTAACGCTACTTCCGAAAAATTCTATTACAAAATGCGAAAGCCATTAGGTAAAAAACGAGTAGAATTTTCAACGGAGCATATTCCTGTGATTGAAAAAATGTTTTTGAATTTTGAAGAAAACGAATACAGCAAAATATTCGAAAATGCCGATTTTGGTTACGCTCAAATAACCGTAAACCGCCCCTTGCGAGATGAAAACGGAAACATAGTTTACGAAGGAAAAGGCGGTGCCCTGAGCTTGTCGAAGGGCAAACCAAAGCCCGACCCAAAACTGAAAGACACCGAAAATATTCCATTAAAAGAAGATATTCAGGATTTCTTTGAACGCGAAGTATTGCCTTTTGCTCCTGACTCTTGGTGGGATAAGAAAGACACTAAAATCGGTTACGAAATAAACTTTGCCAAATACTTTTACAAACACCAACCTCCCCGCTTATTGTCGGAAATTGCCAAAGACATTCTTGCTATTGAGCAGGAGACAGACGGTTTACTTAAAGAAATTATTGAATAATGGAAAGCACGAAAGAACTTATTGAAAAATTAAATCTTAGTGATGAATTTACAACCATTGAAGCTAAAAAAGCGACGAATATCCATCGTTCTGTATTGGAATCGGTTTGTGCTTTTGCCAACGAACCTGGTTTAGGAGGTGGAAATATTCTTTTAGGAGTTGAGTGTGAAGAAAATTCGTTATTTCAATCGTATGTTGTTTGCGGAGTAGAAAACACTGACAAGCTTCAGTTAGACTTAAGTACTCAATGTGCAGCTATGTTCAATCATCCCATTCGTCCCGAAATTACAGTAGATAATATTGGCGGCAAAAATGTACTTAATGTATTTGTTCCTGAATTGCATCAATCTCAAAAACCTGTTTATTTTAAGGCAGACGGATTACCTCGTGGTGCATACCGAAGAATTGGTTCGAGTGACCAACGATGTACAGATGATGACTTGTTTGTCTTTTACAACAAAGAAGACTCTCTCGATAGTAGTACTATTACTGACACATCATTCAATGATATTAGCGAAGAAGCTGTTCAACTGTACAGGAATCTTCGCAGCAAAGTGAATCCTTATGCCGAAGAATTACAATACCCGGATTCAGAGTTATTGCAATCATTGGGTTGCTGCAAAAGAGATAGCGACAGATGGCATTTAACTTATGCAGGATTACTGGTATTTGGCAAACGTCAGTCGCACCGGCGAATACTGCCAATGGTAAGAGTTGACTATATTCGGGTACCAGGCAATGAGTGGATTGCTGACCCTGAAAATAGATTTACCACCATTGATATGCGTGGCTCATTGATAGAACTGGTGCAACGAACTTTTAGCGCTATAGCAGACGATTTGCCCAAAGGTTTTCTTCTACCTGAAGGTGAAATTCAGGCTGATAGTGTTGGTTTACCTTCCAGAGTTTTACGTGAGGCTATTGTAAACGCCTTCATTCACAGGTCTTACCGAGAAAATCAACCCATTCAAATAATCAGGTACAGTAATAGGTTGGAAATTAAAAACCCTGGTTTTTCTCTAAAACCGGAAGATCAATTAGGCGAGCCTGGTTCCAGAAATAGAAATCCATTCATTGCTGCAATTTTCCATGAAACCAATCTGGCAGAGACAAAAGGAAGTGGTATTCGTACCATGCGCACCTTGATGGAAAAAGCTGAGCTAATGCCTCCTACATTTGAAAGTGACCATGGAAATAATGTTTTTACTATTCGGTTATTGCTTCATCATTTCTTAAATGAAGAGGATTTGAAGTGGTTAAATTCCTTTAATGATTATGATCTTTCAGATAGTCAAAAGCGTGCTCTGATTTTCTTGAGGGAAGTTGGTGCAATTGATAATGCTACCCATAGACAGTTGAACGGTTTTGAAATTTTAAAGGCAAGTAGTGAATTAAGAGGACTGCGTGATAAAGATTTAATCTTACAAAAAGGTAAAGGCAGAAGTACGTATTATATTCCGAATCTGGAAAAACATGAATGGGGAGGAAAATTTGCTGGTACACCAGTTCAAGTTGTTAGTGCACCAGTTCAAGATTATAGTGAACCAGTTGTTGATTATAGTGAACCAGCTCTAAAGCTTAGTGAACCAGTTCGCATGGACTTAGTGAACCAGTTCTCGCTACTTACCAAACCAGTTGGAGACTTTACCGAACCAGTTGGAAAGCCGTTACCGAACCAGTTGCCAGATTATCTCCAACAAAAATTGAATAGAATAGGTCAGCGTAATAATAATAAAGAAGATATGAAACAACTTGTGTTGGAATTATGTAGCTGGAAAAATTGTAGTCTTTCCGAATTAGCCAAAATAATAAACAGAAACGAAAAACACTTATTATATAATTATGTAACACCATTAAAAAATGAAGGTAAATTAGAATACACACACCCCGAAATGCCAAATCACCCGCAACAAGCTTATAAAACAGCGCACCATGAATGAAACTTTAAGAGCAGATAATATTAAAACCGCCTGGTTGGGTGAGTTCCCTGCACATTGGCAAGTGCTTCGCATAAAAAATCTGTTTCAGGAAATGGACAGCAGAAGCGAAACAGGTAGCGAAGAATTGCTTTCGGTTTCATATCACACTGGTGTTTATTTAAAGCGTGAAAGTCTTGAAAACGAAGACGATCATTTAACAAATGCAGCAAGTTTAATTGGTTACAAGAAGGTAGCAAAAGGAGACCTGATTATAAATATCATGGGTGCATGGAATGGAAGATTAGGAATTTCAGCATTTGATGGAATTACAAGCCCTGCGTATTGCGTTTATAGATTAAAGGGTGATAATAACCCAGATTATTTTGGCTATCTGTTTAGAACCAGCCTTTTTGTAAGTGAGTTTTTAAGATACTCCGCAGGGATTGGGACTGGCTATTTGCGTTTGTACTCCGATAAGTTTTTCAGTATTTTTTCGGTTATTCCCCCCAAACCCGAGCAAGACGCCATTGTGCAATACATCAAAGCACAGGAAGAAAAGATAAACCGCTTTATTGAGAAAAAGCTATGGTTTATTGAGTTGTTGAAGGAGCAAAGGCAGAGTGTAATCCATCAGGTAGTAACAAAAGGATTAAATCAAAAAGTAAAATTCAACAGTAGCAATATCGAATGGATTGGTGATGTCCCAGAGCATTGGGAGATTAGGCGTTTGAAAGAATGTTTAATTGGAAAACTCAAATATGGTGCAAATGAAAGTGGAGAAGAATACAATCCGTCTTGGTATCGCTACATAAGAATAACAGACTTTAGTTTAGATGGTAAATTATCAGGAGAAAACAAGCTTTCATTGTCGCCTGAAATTGGAGCCGAATATGAATTACATGGAGGAGATATTCTATTTGCAAGAAGCGGGGCGACAGTTGGAAAAACATTTCATTTTCATTATGTCAGTGAAGAAGAAAAATATTGCTATGCAGGATATTTGATTAGAGCTACCCCTGATGAGAACATCATTCTATCTGATTTCCTTTTTAACTATACAAACTCAAAGGCATTTGAAAATTGGAAAAATTCGATTTTCAACAAAGCAACAATTGAGAATATTGGGGCAGATAAATATTCAATATTGAAAATTCCAATTCCACCAATTGAAGAACAAAAACAAATTGTATCACACATAAAAACCGAAACCGCCACAATAGACACTGCCATTGCCAAAGCCGAACGGGAAATTGAACTGATAAGGGAATACAAAGAGGCGATGGTGAGTGAGGCGGTGATGGGGAAAATAGTCTGAACTGTGATTTTTGTGATTAAATGATTGCTATGATAAAAGAAGAATATAAATATTCGGAACTTACTGGCAAAATCATCAAATGTGCCATGACTGTTCATAGTAAATTGGGCAATGGCTTTCAGGAAGTCATTTACCAGCGGGCTTTGGCTATCGAAATGAGTTTATCCGGCATCGAATTCAGCAGAGAGTTTGAAATGCCAATTTTTTACAGAGAAGAACAAATAGGAACAAGACGGGTTGATTTTTTGGTGGAAGGAACTATTTCGGTAGAACTGAAAGCGATAACTCAACTCGAAGATGTACATTTGGCACAAGCAATTAATTACCTGGAAGCTTATGATTTGGAAGTGGGATTGCTCATAAACTTTGGGGCAAAATCATTGCAGTTCAAGCGACTCACAAATAAATCATTCAAGCAAAAAAATCAAGGTAATCCCAACATCAAATAAATCATAGTTCAGACGAGATTCAAAGAGGCGATGATTGGGGAGGTGATGGGGAAAATTTTGTAAGTTTGCGTTTTGGAAATAATTGAAACATGAGTGAAGATTCAAAATATAGCAGCAAAGTAGAGGAAGAAGAGGTTGGGTATGTTATGAAACAACCATTCAATCCAAGCAAGATTAAAGTAAGGTCACAGCCCATTACGGTAGATGCTATGGTTGAAAGGATTCGCCATGGTGAAATAGATTTATCCACAAAATTTCAACGAAAGGAAGGGCTTTGGACTGATGAGCAGCAAAGCAGGCTAATCGAATCAATATTAATAAGATTCCCGCTTCCTGTTTTTTACTTTGATGGCAGCAACAACGATAAATGGTTGGTGATTGATGGCTTGCAAAGACTTACAGCACTCAAAAGATTCATGGTAACAAAAGAGCTACGATTAACAGGACTTGAATATTTAACCCTTAATGGCAAAAGTTGGGATGATTTTGACAGACCGCAACAACGCCAAATAAATGAGACGCAATTACAAAGTTATGTACTTGAAGAGGGCGAAGAAAATGTTAAGTTTAATATTTTTAAAAGGATTAATACCGGGGGATTAATTCTTTCTAGTCAGGAAATTAGACATGCCATGCATCAGAATGTTGCTGATTTTTTAAAGGAACTTGCCGAATCAAAAGAGTTTTTGTTGGCAACAAGCGGAAAAATAAGTACTGAAAGAATGCAGGACAGAGATTTTGTTAACCGGTTTCTGGCCTTTTATCTTTATGATTATGCAAAAGATTATCACAAGGAAGATGATTTGGATACTTTTATGAACCGGTCGTTGGTAAAGCTCTCAAAAATCGGCGATACCGAAAAAACTCAAATTACCATAGCTTTTAAAGAATCAATGAAACTTGCGTATAGGATATTCGGCAAAGTTGCTTTTAGTAAACAACCTAAACCCAACAGACTGAATAAAGCATTGTTCGAAGTAATTTCGGTACACTTTGCTAAGCTTGATAAAAGCCAAAGAACTGCCCTGCTTGAAAGGAAAAATACCTTTAAAAAAATACTTTACAAAGCCATCAGTGAAAAATTCAGAGAATCGCTTTCAAGTGGTACCGGGGGACAATCAACAGTAATTATCAGGCACAGGGAATTCGATAACGTATTAAAATTAACGCTAAAACATTAGAAATGATTCAACATATTTCGATTGAGAATTTCAAATCACTGAAGAAAGTAAGTGTTGAAACAAGAAATTTAAATCTTTTGATGGGGCTTAATGGAATGGGCAAAAGTTCGTTCATACAGACCTTGCTAATTTTAATGCAAAGTGATAAGCTGGAAGAAAATATACTTGATTTAAAAGGTTCATTAACTCAGATAGGCCAGGGTAGAGATGCATTTTATCAATTTGCAATTGATGAGCATATAGGAATTCATTGGGAATTCGATAACAAGCAGTCATTCGACTGGAATTTTAAGTATCAAAAGGATAAAGAAAAACTCAGTGCATCGTCAGGTTATCCTAAAAAGCAAATGGAATTTTTAAGGAACGAAACCAGAAAATTCCAGTACATAAGTGCCGACAGAATAGGCCCACAAGATATTTACGATGCTTCATCAGTGATTGTAGCTGATAAAAAACAATTGGGCTTACAGGGAGAATTTGCTGCTTACTATATCAACCTTTTTGGAGCCGAATATGAGGTAAATAAAAACTTGCATCATCAACAAGCAACAACATCAAAGTTGAATTCGCAACTAAATGCCTGGATGCAGGAAATTTCGCCTGGAATATCAATTAACACAAAATACATACACGAAGTTAACAAGGTAATTCTTGACTATCAGTTTGACTACGGAACCCAAAAGACAAACCCGTTCAGACCAAAGAATGTCGGTTTCGGAATTTCTTATGTATTGCCAATAGTTTTAGCATTACTTACAGCAGAAGAAGGGAAAATCATTGTCATCGAAAATCCCGAATCGCACGTTCACCCAAGAGGTCAAGCACAATTGGGTAAACTTATTTCATTAGCCGCCAGCATTGGAGCACAGTTGTTTATCGAAACACATAGCGACCATATTTTAAACGGAATCAGGGTTGCAGTAAAAGAAGGAAATATTGATAAATCCAAAGTCAATGTCATGTATTTTGAAAAAACTACAACTGATAAAGAGCAGTTTACAAAGATTACACAAATAAAAGTGGATAAAAATGGCACACTGAGCGAATATCCTAAGGACTTTTTGGATGAATGGAGTAATCAAATATCTCAACTAATTTAAGTTATGGAGTTGGCATTTAATGAAATAAGTCATACTCCTTTATTGGATGACAAATACCAGGCAAATGAACGAATGCTTCTGTTTTCTAAAACAATTGCAGAAGCAAGAAAAAAAGGTTTTAGAAATATTAGAACCCACTATTCTACTAGTGAAATAAGGCTGACTCAAGATTACACATTGCATAATTGGTTGTTTGATAAAGAATTTTCAGCAGAAAGTAGATCGTTATTTTACGACATGTTTGTTCAGCCATTTATAAAAGAAGGTGTTGACGAAATCGAGGATAAATATATCGAAGCAAATTATTACTTCGAGGATAATGAAAATCAAATTCCAAAACAAAAATGTTTGGGATTGGCTTCTGCCTATTTAAGTGAGACACTTGCTGTGAGTTTTCAGAGTAGCCCTGCATGGCTTAAAAACACTTTGAAAATAATAATTGAAAGAGACAATAATGTATCTGAGGATAAAGTAAATCATGTTTATTCAAAAGAGTGCTTTGGTCAAGACTCAATAGCCGATTTCATAGTTAATATTAGCAATCTCAATTTAGTTGAGACACATATTAAACCGGACGATAAAAAGTTTCATTTAACTGCTCATCATGGGCAACAAGAATTAAATGAACTTTGGAACAGAATCAAGAATTCTCCTTTTATAGTTGAAGGAATATCTATAGGATGGGGTGGAAATTCATTTTACAAAAGACCACAAAGAGATGGGAAGGTTGATATTGTTCATCTTAATTCTGACAGAAGATATGCAATTCAAATACAAACTACTGGAAGAAATTTAAGAGAAACTATTGAAATTGCTAAACGTTTAGAGGAACAATATGGATAGAATATGAAAACCGACACAACCGAAAAAGGACTTGAAGCCCATATTACACAACATTTGTGTTTGGTAAATGCTTTTGAAGAAAGACATCACAGCCAGTACAACCGTGTGGATTGTGTTGATGAAGGATCCCTTTTTAGTTTTCTGCAAAATACACAGGAAAAAGAAGTTTTAAAATTGCAAACCATTCATGGCAGCAATTACCGAAGCAAGGTATTGTATCGGTTAAACAATCAAATCAAAACCTTTGGTATTATCGAAGTGTTACGCAAAGGAATTACCGACAATAATATAAAGATTAGACTGTTTTTTGATAAGCCGGTTTCAAACCTTAACGAAAAAGATTTAGCCCTTTACAACCAAAACATATTTTCCGTTACAAGGCAGGTACATTACAGCACTCAAAATGAAAATTCGCTGGATTTGGTTGTTTTCATTAACGGTTTACCCATCGTTACATTTGAACTTAAAAACGAACTGACCAAACAAACGGTAAAGGATGCCATCAAACAATACAAAACCAACCGCAACCCAAAGGAAGAATTGTTCCGATTGGGCAGGTGTTTGGTGCATTTTGCGGTTGATACCGAACAAGTCTGGATGGCAACACACTTAAAAGGCGATAGCACATACTTCCTGCCTTTCAACAAAGGGAATAACAACGGAGCAGGAAATCCACTCAATCCTAACGGTATAAAAACCGATTACCTGTGGAATGAAATTTTAACCAAAGACCGTTTAACAAATATCATTCAGAACTATGTTCAGTTGTTTGAAGAAGAAACGGAAAAGATTTTGCCTGATGGAAAAGTTAAGAAAGAAAAAGTAAAGAAACTTATTTTCCCTCGTTACCATCAAATTGATTCCGTTGATAAACTATTGGCCAATGCCAAAGAAAACGGAGCCGGAAAACGATACTTGATACAACATTCGGCAGGTTCAGGAAAATCAAATTCCATTTCATGGCTGGCTCATCAGTTGGTTGGTTTATATGATAAGGACAACACAAATACCGTTTTTGATTCGGTAATTGTGGTAACCGACCGTAAAGTGCTGGATGCACAGATACGAAACAACATCAGGCAGTTTGAACAAGTAAAAGGTGTTGTTGAAGCCATTACCGAAGGCAGTAAACAACTTAAAACAGCATTGGAAGAAGGTAAGAAAATCATCATCACTACTATTCAGAAATTCCCATACATCGTAAACGAAATAGGCGAACTACCCGGAAATAAGTTTGCCATTATTATTGATGAAGCACACAGCAGCCAAAGTGGAAACACAGCAGGAAAAATCAACGAAACGCTATCCAAAGACTTTGAAAAAGTGCAGGTAGATGATGATGAATTTGTATTTGTTGACAAAGACCAATATGACGAACTGACTTCGGAAGATTTGGTAGTGGATATTGTGAAAGGCAGAAAGATGCTGACCAATGCCAGTTATTTTGCCTTTACAGCCACCCCAAAGAATAAAACGCTTGAACTGTTCGGAGAGAAATACAACGATAACGGCAAGGAGAAATTCAGGGCATTTCATCTTTACTCGATGAAACAAGCCATTGAGGAAAACTTCATTTTGGATGTGTTGCAGAATTACACCACTTACCAAAGCTACTATGCTTTGCTGAAGAAAATTGAAGATGACCCTGCTTACGACAAAAACAAGGCACAAAAGAAACTGAAAATATTTGTTGAGAGCCATTCACACGCTATTGCCAAAAAAACGGCTTTGATGATTGACCATTTTATGGGTAACGTTATCGGTAAAGCAAAAATCAACGGACTGGCAAAAGCAATGATTGTAACAAGCAGCCGCAGAAATGCCGTGAAATACAAGAAGGCATTTGACAAATATTTGGCAGAAACAGGAAACCTATACAAAGCGATTGTTGCCTATTCAGGTGAAATTGACGGACAAACCGAAGCGGCATTAAATCATTTTTCGGGTGCTTCTATTCCTGAGGAGTTTAAGAAATCAGCATATCGTTTCCTTATTGTTGCCAATAAGTTCCAGACAGGCTTCGACCAACCGCTTTTACATACCATGTATGTTGATAAAAAACTGGGTGGGGTTAATGCCGTTCAAACACTTTCAAGACTAAACAGAACAACCGCAGGAAAGAAAGATACATTTGTTTTGGACTTTGCTAATGATGCAGACGAAATCAAGAAATCGTTTGACCCGTTTTTTGAAACCACCATTTTAGGCGAAGCAACAGACCCGAATAAACTGTTTGACCTGCAAAGTTCTTTAGATGCTTTTCAGGTTTACACTGCCGATCAGGTTCAGGAATTTTCGCAAAAGATGGTTACGAATGTTCCGGTTGACCAATTGCACATCATTTTGGATGCAGCAGCCGAAGTGTTCAGAACTTCATTGACAGTAGAACAACAGGACGATTTCAGAGCGAAATGTAAGACCTGTGTTCGCCTGTATGTTTTTCTTGCACAGATAGTTCCATTTGTTAATCCATATTTGGAAAGACTGTATCTGTTTTTAAACCACTTGCAAAATAAACTTGGCAGACAACGTGATGAGGATTTGGCCCAAGGGATTCTAGACAATATCGACATGGAAAGTTACCGCCTTCAAAAAGAAGGTGAGTTTTATATTCAGTTGCAACAAGGCGACGAATTAAAACCAATTCCAACAGATATGAGAGGCGGGGCAGCGGAGCCCGAAATGGAATATCTTTCAAATATTGTAAAAGCGTTTAACGAAAAATTTGGAACTACATTTACAAATGAAGATAAAGTCCGGAAAATGACACTGGATTTAATGCAGGATGTAAAGGACGATAAAGCAGCAATGGACAATATTAGTGCATCTTTAAGCAAAAACGACCTGCAAAATGCTCAGATAACATTTGCTGATATTTTGAAAGAAAAAATGATAAATCATATTGACAGCAACTTTGAAGTTTTTAAGGAGTACAATGACAATCCGGAATTCAAAGCATTTTTAGCAGGTCAAATGTTTAAAATATTGATTAATGATTTGGCAAAAGCAGGATAAAGCCAACGCACGTTCGCAAGTACATTTGCAAGTCCTAGCGAAACAACGATTAAACAAATTTTTTATAATTTTGAGGCCATCGTTATAAAATCAAAATATAATAAAATGGATGCAAATTTACTAGGTGTTTTACTCTTACTTGTAGGACTTGAATTGGTTCTGGGTGTTGACAATGTGCTTGTTATCTCAATTTTTGTTGGAAGGCTTAAAAAAGAGGTTCGGAATAAAGCCAGAATAATTGGGCTGGCTTTTGCCTTAGTTGCCCGCATAATCATGCTGATAGCGTTGATAAACCTGGCAAAATTGACTGATCAGGTTATTTATGAATTTTCAGTCAGAGATTTAATACTGATTGCCGGAGGATTGTTCCTGATTTATAAAGCCGTTCACGAAATACATGGAACTGTGGAACTTAAGGAAGAAAAAGAGCACTTGTCCGGAAAAAAGGTGCAGGCGGCATTTTCGGCAGTCATCCTGCAAATTGTGCTTTTAGATATTGTCTTTTCGATTGATTCGGTAATCACAGCCGTCGGCATGACCGATAATCTTTATATAATAATCCTTTCGGTGATTTTAAGTTTCGTGGGATTGCTCCTTTACGCCAGGCCTGTGGGAGAGTTTATCATCCAGAATCCCACAATCAAAATTCTGGCACTTTCATTTTTAATAACCATCGGCGTCACCATTTTTATCGAAGGTTTGCATCAACATGTCCCAAAAGCTTACATTTATCTGCCCATGGGTTTTGCTCTTATCGTCGAATTGCTGCAAATGCGCTACGAACAGAACAAGAAAAAATTAAAGTAGCAGTAATAAAATCGTAGTAAACGGAAATATCAGGCAAAAATCCAATAAACAAAGGCATCGGATTCGTACGATCCAGATCCTCTGTAAAGAATACTTTCGGCTATTTTTCGAGGAATTACTTCTTAGATTATACCTGAAAATCTGGATTTATTTTTACTACTGACCGACAAAAAAATCATGGATTGGCTGAATGCCATGTAGTTGTTACGTCCCGATGGGACTTTGTAGCTAATGGGGTCAGTTTTATTTCTACCTACATTAAGTCCCTTACGGGACTACCCCGTAGGGTGGGGTGAATTAAATCTCACATTTAGAAAAATTATCTTCCCGCCTTTTAGTCTTAAAGATTTTATTTTTCTTCGCTAACATTGAATTGCAGAGATTCTTTTTTTTCCATAACGCAATATCCTTT
>Ga0316610_1000241_pt1 | contig 14624 bp, 14 predicted proteins | sample MIS2017111B_MG_FD_207677 | JGI IMG/M metagenome (GOLD analysis project Ga0316610, IMG submission 207677) | Microbial mat bacterial communities from Middle Island sinkhole, Lake Huron, Michigan, United States - MIS.2017.111B | ecosystem: Environmental > Aquatic > Freshwater > Lake > Sediment... | reverse complement strand
AATGAGTCAACAATTCAAAAATATGTTAAAAAACAAGGTCAAACTGAGTACAAACAAATTCACATACAACAGATTTCACTTTGGGACTAGATACCTCGTTGCTCTGCGGCGAGGAGTACGTCATTTCACTCAAAATTCCAGGGTTAATCTCATTTAAATAATGCTGTATAATCTCATACGTTTGAGATTGCCAGTCTGGCACTGAAATTGTATTTTGATAGGTAAGTATATCACTTTTGTCTGATTTCTCAAACATTTCTTGTGTTATGGCTGGTATTTTTTTGGCTTCAGCACTTGGAGCGACTCGTGGTTTGAAAGAGTCAAAATCAGAAAATGATAGAGTCTGATTATCCTTGGTGATGTTTAAAATAGGTTGATGAGTCAACTTTTCCATTGCCTCTCTTTGAGCTAGGAAACTATCTCTGGCCTCAGGTCAGCTGGTAAATATTTCGACATAACGTCCTACAGTATAATCACCATTAAAAGATCTTAGCCCTGGGGTGGCTACCTTAATTTCTCCAGTTGGTAAAATTTCTATGGAAAAATAATAGGGTGTAAATGTTTGAGATAAATTTTTAAATTCAGTAAATTGAGTTAATTCAGCTTGGGCTTTGTCTATGGCCTTTTGAGCTAGATTTTGGCTAGGAAAGTCTTGAGTTGCTTTTGCAATGATCTCGCTTTTATCACGATTATAAACTGGAAATACTACCTCAAAACCACGACCACCTACTTTGCTGCTAAAAGTAAAATCCTCTGGGCTTAGGTCAGCTTTTTCAGCTTTTTCAGCTGTGAATTGTAGATGTTGTGCTTCTGCTGTATATACCATAAATAAAGTGACTATATTTTGTGAGCATGTTGTATAAAGTGTATTTTACTTTGAATATTGCTTTTTTACAAGGAGAGGGACGGTCCAGCACAGATCTAAAAAAGTTTTGAAGTCATAAATAAAATTAAAGAATAACGAAAACCACTCTTTTTCTTGACAAGTCAATTTCTTAAATATTCATTTTAGATATTCCCCAAAATATCGATAAAGTAGCTTGGATTTATATTCAAGATCGCAAGCTCTTAGGAGCAAGGACAAAAGGCAAGATTCCTTTTTATATTCCTGGTGGTAAAAGAGAAGAGGGTGAAACTGATTTAGAGACACTTGTAAGAGAAATAAATGAAGAATTATCAATTGTAATCGATGCAAATTCCGCTATTTTTATTGGAGCGTTTCAAGCTCAAGCTCACGGTAAAGATGAAGGAGTTATGGTAGTTATGCAGTGCTACACAGCTGATTTTAAGGGAGAAATCACTCCCACTTCCGAAATTGAAGAGATCGGCTGGCTTACTTCAGTGGATATTACGACAGATAGATGTAGCTATGTTGATAAGGTGATTTTGAAATATTTACACACTGAAAATTTAATAGATTAGAGCTCGAACGATTTAGGTAAGTATTTGACAACAATCGTATACTATTTTATAATCAAGTCACAAAAGTCCTCAGTCTGAATAGAAAAGACGCTGCTAAGTGTCCTGACGATTTAAATGCATCGGATATTGCAAGCTAGGCACATAATTTCCCCGTTTTGGGGATTTTGTGGTATCTAGGCTTGTGATGACTATGTTTGGAAATTGAGGCGAAAATTTAGGTGTGATTATAGGTTTTTGACATGACCACTTTTTTAAGCTAGCCTACGACCATGTATCAGGTTTTGCTTAAGTATGGGTGATTTTACCTTGCTCAAAGTAAAAAATTAATAATTTGAAATATGCTCTCAACAATAGAAACAATCAAGATTGTTATTTTAGATCAAACCAGCAGTGGGGAAACTTTAAATAAACTCAAAATGGAGTTTGAAAGTGCTACGGTAAAAGTGCGAGATATAATCAGTGGTCGAGTGCGTCAGGAAACTAAGAATTTGTTTGAATCTGCTAAGAAATCAAAATACTCATTTATAGGGCAGACTGAGATAGAAAAGTTGAATAGTAAACCCACAAATATAACTGAGTTGCAAGATAAAAAAGTGAAATACGCCCTGGAAATGTTTCAAAGAAATGGCTATTTAGTACTTATAGATGACGAGCAGGTCACTTCATTGGATCAAGAAGTAAAATTGACAAATAGCACTGAGATCACATTTTTAAAACTGGTTCCCTTAATCGGTGGTTGAGGTCTTAATTATAATATTTTATGCCAGGTTTTCCAAATCCTAAACTAAATGCCACTCAAGCCGAGTATTTTCCTTGGATGCTCACTGGACAAGTGGTAGATTATATCGCTGTGGTCGATCGCGATGTAGAAATATTTGACGCTCAAGGAAACTTTGATCCTGTCACAGTGACCTTTAAGCTTGTCTATCCAATCTGTTCAGGTGATCCGATTTTCCCATATTTACGGAAAATTAAAAATCTTTTTGAGTCTTTGCAGAAAAAAACTATCAACCAAAACAAACTTGATATCAAAATGGTGATACCGCTACTAGTTGAGCTAGGGCTAAACACTATTTCACCCCAAGAAGCTGCTACGCTTTTGGTTGGAGTTTGTCGTATTTTACTTTATGTTTATCTGCAAAATGAGGAAGCCACTTATGGTGTATACAATCAAAAATCATTTCAATACACTCGAAGAGTCGTCTTTTTGCTAGCTACTTGGTTTTTAGAAAATGAGATTATTTTTGAGGAATCTGAGGCTAATTTTATTTTAGATTTGATGGTTGCTTACGAAATAATTTTTAAATTTAGTTGGGACAAGGTGACTAATTATGGTATAAACTATAGAAACTTTATAAATAACCTAAGTATCCAACATCAAAAAAACCCTCTCTCACAAGATTTTCTTGATAAATTGATTTTGGTTTCTCAGACTTATCTTGAGGATATCAAAGCCATAAAATATATCGAAAATAAGTTTAACTATCAAAAAATATCCAAATTTGATACGCCGAATTTTAATCACCGAGCTGATCAATTTGGCCCTAAAGCCAATCAAGATATTGAGAGTTTCAGCCCTAAAAAACAAAAAATCTGGTCCGAAATAATTGATTTGGGTCTTAAATATGGCGACAAAACCGAGCCGACTAAAGTAGTACTTCAAGAACTTGAAAACAGAATCGAGAAAATTGGTATTGTTGAATATTATAATCAAATCCAAGTTTGGTTTACCTATATTTCCACGATTTCAAGGACAGCTCATGCCCGATATGGATCAACTTTTTTAACTGATTACGATGAGAGAATTGTCGTAGCTTTGATCTGGTCAAGCACACTAACTTCCAACAAAAATCTTGCTCGAGCGGTCTCAGATCTGGTAAATCGATGTTTTAAAAAAGTCCCAGAATATGGTTTTGAAGCTCAAAAGATTGGAAATAGGGGATTGTGGGCTTTAGCTAATATGCCAGATAAAAATGGCTTAGTGTATCTTTTGGTATTAAAATATAAACTCAATCAACCCCAAATTCAAAAAGTGATTGATAAATTATTGGAAAAATTAGCTGCAGATTATGGTTTGACTGTAGACCAGGTTTTAAACGATTTTATACCAGATTTTGGAATGCGTGATGGGGTTTTGATTCAAGAAATTGGTGACTACGAAGTGGTTTTACAGATTGAGCGACCCAATTCCGTGGTTATTTCCTATCAAAATGAACAAAAAAAGTCTGTCAAAACTTTACCAAAAACTATTAAAGATCAATACAAGGAAGAATTAAACGAAATAAAGGCGACACAAAAAGATATCCAAAAGATGTTATCAGCACAAAAGGTGCGTCTAGATAGTTTTTACTTGGGTGGTCGAAGTTTTGATTATCAAACATGGAAAGAAAAATTATTGGCTCATGGTCTGCTCGGTGAGCTGGTAAAACGTTTGATTTGGACTTTTGAGATCGGGGGTACACAGACTCAAGCGATATATCATGATGGACAATTGGTTAATTTTGAATATAAGCCTGTTTTAGATCTTGAAAAAGCAGCCCAAGTGACATTATGGCATCCGCTGGATAATCCTGCGTGTGTAGCTTTGTGGCAGGACTTTATTGTTAAATATGAGATCGAGCAACCATTTAAACAAGCCTTTCGTGAGGTGTATGAGCCAAATCAAGATGAGCTGCCTACAACATTGTTCTCAAATCGCTTTGCTTCACATATTCTCAAACAACATCAAATGTCAGCTCTGGCCAAAGGTAGATCTTGGAAATACTCTTTGCTTGGAGCTTATGACGATGGGCGTTACAGTGAGTTTTTGAAACGTGAAATTCCATCAACCAACATCACAGCAAGTCTAGAAGTGTACCGTCCCGAAAGTCAGGTTATGGATGATTGGGTATCAAGTGGGATTTATAAGTTCGTTTACACTGATAAAATTAGGTTTTCAGTTGGCAATCGAGACATCTCACTTGAGCAGGTTCCTGGGCTTATTTTTTCAGAAATAATGCGTGATATTGACTTATTTGTCAGTGTTACAACTATCGGCAATGATCCTGAATGGTTTAACAATGAAAATCGTGAGTCGCGAGATTACTGGAGCAGTTATAATTACGACAACTTGGACAAAGTCACACCGCTTACTACATCTCGATATGCACTCTTGGAGCGCCTATTGCCAAAGTTGGTGATTGGGCAAAATTGTCATTTAGAACCTACTTTCTTGGTTGTAGATGGTGTGCGAAATCAGTACAAAATCCATCTGGGCAACGCTGGAATCTATATCATGCCACAGTTGCAATTTTTATGTATCGTTGAGGATATTACTCAAAGCACACAACCAGCACTTTTACCCTTTGAAAATGATACAACTGTGAGTCTCGTAATCAGTAAGGCTATTTTATTAGCTCATGATGATAAGATTAGTGATTATACGATCTTAAAACAATTACCAAAATAATATGATTACGGTGGTTGGTTTAGGTAGCTTGGGTTCAAAAACAGTTATAGCTTTGCTTAAACTTGGCATAAAACAACTTCAAATTGTAGATTTTGATATTGTTGAAGCTAAGAATATCGGATCACAAATTTTATACGATGAGTCTCAAGTAGGTTTAAATAAAACTCTGGCAGCTAAGCAAACAATTTCCCAAAAGTTTCCAGAGGTAAAAATAATAGAATTTCAATCTAAGTTTGAGCTAAATTCAGATCTCGGTTTATTTAAATTCAGCGAATTATTATTAGACTGTACCGATAATTTACAAACTCGACTCGATATTGATATGGTAGCTTTTACAGCTAAAAAACCCTGGATATATGCAGGAATTAAAGGTAATGCTGGTCAGGTCATGTTTTTTGATTACAAAAATCTAAATCTAAATAATCCGCAATTTAAGACTGTTTTTGGATCATTTATATCAGGTGTTGAAGCTGTAAATAACCCAGAAACAACAACTCAAATAGCTCAGATTCAAGCCGAGTTAGCCATTGAATATTTAGCCTATGGCCAGATCAAATCAAGCAACTTGGTGATTGTAAAACCAGGGAAAGTCTTGAGGTTGAGGGTTTAGATTTGGGTCCGCTATTATACAAAAGTGATCCCCATAAAACCCTATCAAAGAAAGCAGATCTGGCATTTGGTAGTCAAATTTTCTTGACAACAATCGTATACTATTTTATAATCAAGTCACAAAAGTCCTCAGTCTGAATAGAAAAGCGGTGGCTCCATCGCCTGACGATTTAAATGCATCGGATATTGCAAGCTAGGCAAATATTTTCCCCTTATTGGGGATTTTATAGTATTTAGGCTCGTGATGACTATATGTATCTATTTTTTGGCGATGAGAGAAAAACCAAGGATTCGTTTAGTATGGTTCTATTTGGACTAAGGGAAACGGAACAGATGGAATTTACTAAACAATTATTTAGCTTTAAAGCACAAAACAATTTACCTCAAAATTACGAATTTCACTATAAAAATGACTCGAGAAATACAAATCAAAATTTAATAGACTTCATTAAAGATTTAGACATTTACCCAATATATTATACTAAAGTTGAGCTACTGAGTGAACCAACAAGTCATATAATAGCTCTAAATAGGCTAATTCCTCAAATTGCTCACGATATTCAAGCTGCGAGTGTACGATTTGTCTTAGATAAGCTTGGGGGTAAAAAGACCGAAGTCATATTAAAAACAGAAATAAATAGGCTTTGCAGACAATTTTCTTTAAAACAAAGTCGAAATGTGAAGTTTGTAGATTCTAAAAACTCAAGCTTTATCCAAATTGCTGATTATTTGGTGGCTATGATGGATAAGGGTTTACTCTGATTAATTTCTTGACAAAACTAAAAAACTGTGCTTGATTCAGGTCATTACTATCCTTTTTAAACCTCACCTATGCCTAGAAAATACTCTACACAAAACAAAGTATTGACTGGAGCATTACGTGCGATTGGCTTAAATTAGAGCCATATTCACATTATCTATTTGCCACTCCAGCTCGGGGTGGTTTTTGTTACAAAAATTAAACATCAAGATCATTCGACTTCAGGTTTGGTCGGGGTATTTCATATATGACTGAAGTTTTCAACTTTAAAAAAACATCACAAATTTTCAACAAACTAAACTACACATTTCAAATTCAAACCATTGATTTTACCAAACCTTTTTGGTTATTATTCACTAAAAACAAGCTAGTTCTAACCTTTGTAATCATCTCAGAAATCATAAAAGTAGCTTTTATCACGATTTTACCCTTGGTACTGGGTTGGATTATCAATACACAAAATTACATAGCCATACTTTATGGAGTTATACTTTCAGTCTTGATTCAAATCATGGCTTTATATTCCTATTATTTGGTAGAGACATTTCACTCAAACAATAAATACAGTCTTTATTTTCAAGCCTACAAACAGCTACTTTGCATCGATCCGATCTGGTATTCAACTAGCTCAACAGGTGAAATACACGCCAAAATTGATCGAGCCTACAGAGCCGTTGAAGATTTTGCAGAGCTGGTGCTTTATGAAATTTTACCTGCTATTGTCAGTGTGATCACAGTTTTATTTGCTTTAGTCTATTACAATCTTATTTTAGGTTTGATAACTTTGGTATTTATCTGTCTTACAGGTGGCCTGAGTACTATTTGGTATTGGATCTATGGAAACCAGACTGAACCAAAAATCAACAAACAAGAAGATGTTCTGAAGTCTATTTCGATTGAAAATCTATCTCAAATTAGCTATATCAGAGCTTGTTTTGCTACCTTTGAGCAGCTTGCCAAGCTTAAAAAAATTGCCCTAAAAATCATGAAAATTGAAACAAATTCTAAAATTGGCTATATCGCGTGCAATCAAATTGTACAGTTGATTTACAGATTGAGCTTGTTTGTTTTAGCCTATTTTATCCTAAAGTTGGTTGAGTCAGCGGAGCTCGACATTCTGACTGGATCCAGCTTACTTCTGACTTATCTGGGCGGTTCATCTACCATGCTTTGGATAGGTCAAAAAACCCGACGCTTAATTCAAAACTACTTCAAAATCGTTGATCTGTTTGATTTTATGAGAGGTTTTGGCAAGCAGAGTTTCCCGGTTTTGGAGTAGGGAAGTGATTTTACTAAAAACTACTTCACAGTACCTAATAAGTACTTTATCGCACCTCCGTGCTTCTTTAGAGTAGCAAAAAGGTACTCCATCGTACCTCCGAGCTACTATTTTGTAGTTCTGATCTACTGTATCGTAGCAAAAAGGTGCTCGATAGTACTTCTGAGCTACTATTTTGATATTATTAGCTAATATGGAGTAGTGTTTTAGTGCTATGCAGTAGTTGTGAGATATAACAATTGACATCTGAGCTAAAATCCACAACAAATAATCTATAAACGCATATGCTCTGGCAACTACCACCAAAATACAAAATCTTCGAAGCTCTCGGGGCAGTAGCTGATGATCGGATTGAAATTATTGACCCAAAAAGTGAAATCCTCGAAGCCAGGCAATATTCCTCAAGCAGGGGTAAATATTACACAATTTTATACAACCCAAAACTCAGTCAAATCATGCCAAACGACAACGCGACTTGGTATGTCGGATATTTGGGTTATCCAGCCATTTCGCTGCTACTTTTTTTGGATAAAATTCAGTTTGATAAATCGATTTTACCATATTTTACAGATATCCCTTTCAAAGATATTAATCAAAAACACAAAAATGATTTCGAGCAGGCAAATCTTGAAATTGTGGATATGATCCTTACAAGAGGCTTAGATAAGGTTAAATTGGACACTGAGATTGATTTGATATATAGTCAATTAACTGAATTAAAGCTCGAGCATTTGGGACAGAAAGTTCAGCCGCCTAGTGGATACTAATCAACTTTTCTTTCTATGATACTAATTATGCTCTTTGATATCCTGACTTGGGTCGCTGTGATTTTCACGCTTTTAGGCTATATTCTAGTCTCTAAAAAAATTATAAATGGTTATTCTTGGTCGTTTCAGATCAGTACTTTTATAGCTAGAATAGCCTTTTTGACTGTAAATATAATGCGTCAGACTTACCCGTTTGCCTTGATGGATGCGGTGTTTTTGATAATCTGTATCTCTACCATGTATCAACTCACAAAAAATCCCACCTAAGTGGGAAATTAAAAAGATTAAAATTAAAATAATTAAGCAACTTCTTTTTCGATATCTTCAAGAGTTTGGATTGATCTTCTAGCTCTTACTTTAGCTGGTTTAGCAGCTGTAGTGGTATCTGTGGCTTTAGCCTGGCGATCTTGGAATTTCTTTAGTTGTCCTGCTGTATCTAGGAGTATAGATTTGCCAGTGTAAACTGGGTGACAACCACCACAAATATCAAGTTTTAAGGTATCAAAAATTGATCCGATTGTGTAAACTGAACCACATGAGCCGCAAGTAATTACTGACTTTGGATTGTACGAGACTGTTGTTGATGCTTTAGCCATATATATTTAAATTGTAGTTTTACTATTGAGTACTTTCTTAATTTGGTCAACTTTTTGGTGCGGACGAGAGGAGTTGAACCTCCACACCCATGACAGGTACTACCACCTCAAGGTAGCGTGTCTACCATTCCACCACGTCCGCTTGATAGTCGATAAGGTCTGTAAAGTCAAAAGTCTGTAAAGATATTAAGGACTTTTAGCTTTAAGGACTTTATCAACTTGAATCTTAGTTTGGTGTCCGAGAGAGGATTTGAACCTCCACACCTTGCGGCGCCAGCTCCTAAGGCTGGTGTGTCTACCGTTCCACCACTCGGACAATTTGGTTTTAAATCAGATTTTTAATCTAAAATAAACTAATTTTAAAGCTTGTGTTAGCATAGTTTTGATAAACAAATGCAGCAATATGAAATAAATGTCAGTATTCTAGTTTTGTCAAATCTAGGCTTGACATTTCTGGATCTTAGACTTAATTCTAATTTAGATATATTAACTAATAAACTTTAATATGAAATTTTTAAAATATTTGACTGGTGGTATCATTTTTGTGATTTTTACAATTGGATACCAGATTTTCAAGGGTGAAAATGTAAATCTAAATCAGTCTACAATTGTGCCGCTTGCCATTAGTACAGTTCTAGCTTTAGTGGCTTTTGCCATCACTGACTATATTTTTAAGGGTAAAGCTTAGTTCTTCGCTGGACATTTTTTAAAATCCAACCTATGTTTTAAAGGTTGGGTCTTTTTTCGGCAAAATTTATTTCAGTTAGGGTTATAATACTCACACAAAAGTGAAATCTGTCATTTCGAGCAAGGCGAGAAATCTTTAATACAGACTGCTTAGATTTCTCACTGCGTTTGAAATGACCTAACTCAAGCTTATATAAAAAAACAACCTTGCCCAAAATAAAAAAATCAGCTTTAATAAGATTAAAATCTAAAATTCTATGTCTAAAATTCTATGCGTCCTCGATGGCTTTGGTCTGCTTCCAAAATCTCCAAACAATGCTTCGGCACTGGCAAAAATGCCAAATTTTAAATATTTGCTCAAAAACTACTTTTGGACGACTTTAAATGCCGATGGTGAACAAGTGGGTCAGGAAAATGGCTTGGTGGGAAATAGTGAAGTCGGACATATGAACATTGGAGGGTTAAAATTAGTGCCTCAACTAAGCTATCAAATCACCAAATCAGCCGCTTCGGGTTATGATTTAGATAAAGATATTGCTCCCGATCAACTTTTTGATCCTAAGAAGTTTTTGGCTCGAAAATTTGAAAGTGAAAACAAAACCATCCACCTAATCGGTCTTTTTTCTACAGGAACAATCCACTCAGACCTTCGTCACTGGGCTGGATCGATCGAAGCTGCGGGTAAAGCTGGGGCAGAAAAAATTGTAATGCACTTAATTTCTGATGGTCGTGATTCTGATAGACAGAGTCTGGTAGCCACTTGGGACTATTTTATCAAAGAATATGAGGCTAAGATAAAACCTTTTGAGGATAAGATTTTTTTGGGATCGATTGGTGGACGATTTTACTCGATGGATAGGGATAATAATTGGGAGAGAGTGACTCGCGGTATTTTGCCTATGTTTAGCTGGAAAACTTTTAAATTAAAACATGATGATGATTTTACAAAGTTTAAGGAGGAGAAAATAACGCAATTTGGCTCTGAAATGGCTGACAGAATGTTGCCAGATAATATAGATTCAGGTGATTTTAACTTACTAAAAGAATTTATACTATCAAAATACGAAGTTGATTTAAATAAAATTTTGGATGCAGAAAAAGAAAAATATGAGAAAGACAATGTGAATTTTGAGCCAACTGAGGAAAATTATGAAAAATCAAACAATTTTTATGTCCGCGATGAAGAACACTTCTTCTTTTTAAATAAAGATAAGCAAGAAAGAGGAGAATTTGGTCCTTTAAAAACAGATATTCGATGGATGATCGAATGGTATTCAGGACAATGGTACGAAAAAGAGATTTACGATGAATTTATACTGCCTTGCAATTTTTACTATTTACCATTAAATGCAGAAACAAGACCATTTGATGGAATTTCCAAAAATGACACCGTCTGGTTCATAAACTTCCGCACAGACCGCATGAAAGAGTTTGCTCAGGTTTTGACTGACATAAATGAAGAGTTTGAGTTAAATCTGACTATTTTAGCAAATAATAGCTACGGTATTAAAAAAGAAGAATTTTTGAATGAGAGTTTAATTTCAATAGAAAATACCCCGTCCGCTACGCGTCCACCCCTTTTGGAAAAAGGGGAATTACCTACGATTATTGATTCAGAGAAACTGGCAAATTGCTACTATCCGATCTTTAGAAATAAACCTGTCGAAAATACTTTAGCCCAATTTATAAGTCAAAGCGGCAAAACCCAGCTCCATATCGCTGAAACTGAAAAGTATAATCATGTGACCTATTTTATGAATGGCGGTCAAAATAAAAAGTGGGAAGGGGAAGACTGGCAAGTGGTGGATTCAAATAAAGTAGCGAGCCACGCTGAAAAGCCTGAAATGAAAGCCAGAGAGGTGACTGATTATATCTTAGAAAGTGGACTTGGGAAATACGATTATATCTTAGTCAATTATGCCAACCCAGACATGGTAGGCCACACTGGTGATATAAAGGCGGCTACCAGAACAATGGAATTTTTAGATGAGCAACTTGGTCGATTGATCCAGGCTTGTGAAAAAGATGGTCATGAAATGGTTATCACAGCTGATCATGGTAATGTTGAAAAAGTAGGGGAGTATGATTTGGGCGGTAAAAGTTTGATCGATACTGAGCATAATGCCAATTCAGTGCCAATGATAATATTGAGTTCAAAGTTCAAAGTTGTAGCGGAGACCTCTGGTCTCCATGAACGCAAAGATTTTTTGGCTGACAACGTCCAAAATCTAATCGAAAATAAGGTTGTAAATCTAGATCTGGAGCAATTCAAAAATGTTCTAGCCCAGAAAAATCACGTTGAACTTGATATTGATTCGTGGTTAACTCAAGATCAAATTCCAGAGCCTATTTTACAACTTTGGTTCGTTGGATTGATTTTAATTGGGTTGTAGTGATAAACGAAGTTCTCAAAACTCAAAACCCCAAATCGGTGTCATCCTGAACTCGTTTCAGGATCTTGTCGGTTTTATATGTAGGTATGTCGTCCTGAGCGAAGCGAAGGATCTAAAGCAGACTTCAATCCAAAGTAAAAGCCCTTTTTGGGGGTCGCGCCGCTAGGCATTTGGACTACTTCACTACACAAAACTCGCTTTGTAAGGAAAGGCTTCGCCTTTATTTTTCTCAAAGCTCAGACAGTTGTTCCGTTCATTCGTTCCAAACGGTGGTATTTATGAGGGATGGATAAAGGTAATAATATCAAATTGATTACATTTTCGTACTATAAAACACAACAGCTTCATTCTCAAAATATACTTTTTCTATTTTGTTCTTATCTAAGCTGTTTTCAGGGTAAACTTTGAGGGTTGTGTAATTTTGTCCAAATTTTGGATAGAGTTTAATAGTGCTTGGTTCGGTGCAGTCGTTGGTTATTTTGATGGACTTGTCTTTAGTGTAAACCTGATTTATATACTCAAAAGGCTGTTTAAAAAATTCATTTAAACAAAGGATGCTATTGTCTGGTAGAGCTTGGAGTCCTGCAATCATATCATAAGTAATCACAGTTCTTTCATTTCCAAATCTAGCACTGAGTAGATTGTATGAGCTGATTGAATTGAAATAGATTGAATACAAGCTAAATAAACCTATTAAAATAGCGACAGCTACTTCACGAATCTTTTTATAATCGACATAATTTAGAAAAACTGCAGTAAAAATAATTGGTGCAAACCAGATGGGGTTTTTGTAATACATGAAAATATATCCCCAAAAATTGGATACGGTGTAACTATAAACAAGCCAAACAGACCAGATAATAAACCAAAGTAAGCGATTCCCCTTAAACTTTAAAATAGCTAATATTAAAACTGCAGCCATGAAAAGCCTGGCAGTGTTAAATGAAATTAGCTTATCAAAATACGCAAAATCAGCTAAATCAAAATAGTTGAAAATTACTCGATCAAACCTTTCAAAAAGAGTGTGTGAAACTGTTGATGGTTTTAAAACTAGCTGAACTAAGCTAGTTGTATTTTGCCATTGTCGACCGATTTCACCGTAAATATAGCTAGAATGGGCGATCAAAATTGTCAGCCAGCTAAATAATACTGGGTAAGCTTTGAGTCGGGCTTTCCAAATTGTATATAAAGTAACTATCCCCAACACAACTGGCATTGTAAACAATGTGGTCGAGTGTAAGCCTGTTAAAATTGCTACGATTAATCCAGTTAGAACCCACCACAATGTAGGTTTTAAACCCCCTAGCCCCCTTAACAGGGGGAAATTGGAATTTGATTTTGTCTCTGGAGTTAAATTTCTATAATTTATAGTTTCTTGGATTGATTTGTGTGCTAATATCAAAAACAGGAGCAGGAAAAAGGGGATTGAGCTTGGATTCCACTCCATTGAACTAAAAATAATATCGTTGAAAAAAACACTCCACCACAAACCTCCTGCACTAGCCAAAAACCAGCTTCTACTAGATTTGAAACCATTCAAAAGCAGTAAAATAAAATAGATTAGAAGTGGTGTGGACAAAAACTCAAAAAGTGAGTTTGGGAAAGCTTGCCAAGCTGGATCTAGTGATCCAAATGAGAAAATAAAGTTTAGGTAATAGTAAATTGGCGACAACCAATAACCACCCACTGATGACCCAGGTCCAAGTGTTGGCCAATGTCCTTCAGCCATTTGGGCGTAAACAAAAGCATCTCTAGATTGGTCATCACGAAATTGATTATAGTGAAATACACCGTAAATACGTGTAAAGCCGCCGATTACGATCGCAATAAATATTAATACTAGGCTCAATCTAAATAAAATAGAGCTGACTTTACCACATGACTTCATTTCTTGATCTTTGTTCTTAAATGATTCCCAGGGCTTTTTAAGTAAATTTAGCATATTACAAGTAAATTATTTGACATTTCACATTTATCTAGGAAAAGTGAGCAAGTTATATGTTTCTAGATTCGTTATTACCTGAAATGAGGCGCATTGTTACTTTTGTTTTAATTGGAGTGTTCAACACTGGTTTTGACTTTATTTTATGGCACAATATCGTAAAATTTGTAAAACCTGACTCAGCTTTTGAAAAGTTTATATATAAAATTAAACTCAATAAATACAGTTTTGCGCAAGGCTTAGCGTTTGTGATAGCTAATATTGTGAGTTATTTTCTAAATCGTAATTTGGCATTTTTCGACTCCAAAGTCACAAGTACAACCAAAACCATGGGATCCTTTTTCCTAGTTAGCCTCTTTAGCTTAGCCATTTCAGTCACATTTATGAATTTCATGACTAAAAATGAAACCGTGCTTGCTTTTGCTGAAAAATTGCCTGGGCCGATAAGAAAGCGATGGCCAATTGTAGCTAAATTATCGATTGCAATAGTGACGATGACTACGAACTATTTGGGATATAAGATTTTTGTATTTTAGTTTTAAAGTATAAAACATTTAAAGTATAAATGATAAATCAAGTAAAAAGTGTCAAAGGATAATGTCAAGGACTACAAATTTCAGACACTATTTATGCTCAAATAAGATATATTTTCAAGATTGTTTTTAATGGCAAATTGATTGGGTGAGAGATAGTTCAAACTGGAATGAGGTCTCTCGTTGTT
>Ga0316610_1000240_pt1 | contig 14654 bp, 12 predicted proteins | sample MIS2017111B_MG_FD_207677 | JGI IMG/M metagenome (GOLD analysis project Ga0316610, IMG submission 207677) | Microbial mat bacterial communities from Middle Island sinkhole, Lake Huron, Michigan, United States - MIS.2017.111B | ecosystem: Environmental > Aquatic > Freshwater > Lake > Sediment... | reverse complement strand
CATTCCATGTATCCATCGTTTACGAGCACATCAGTTCCCACTGAAACAAATTCGTTCATAGCAAACTGACAAGGGAATACTCGCATTTGAGCACCACCAACTTGGGCTTCGTATGGGTAGGTTTGACACTCTTTTTGTTGTTCAATGGCAATTTCTTCATTGTTTGCAACCGTGGTATCGTTCGCTAATTGTCCAAGTAAAACTTTTGGCCCAGCTAAATCAAACATCAATTCTAATCCGTGCTCCTTGCACATTTTCCCTGCTTCAATATGCCACTGCGAGGTTCCGTGGCTGAAATTAAGGCGGGCAATTTTAACGCCGTGAGTAGCAAAATATGCAAGTGTTGAATTGTTTAAACTAGCGGGTCCAATAGTAGTAATAATGTTAGTCATAGAGATAGGTTTAACCGTGAAGAATTTTTTTAAAAAACGCAAGTCAAAATGAACTTATAGTGATAACAGTCTCATTTAATTGAACTAAAAAGGCTTTTATTCTGACCTTGACGATTTTTGTTTGTCTGTTCAGTATCAAGTCATCACTTAATTATAAAAAACAGCATTATGAATGGAATTTATTTGTTATACCAAGGAGCGCTACGAAACCCAAAAACTCGCTGGATAGTTATTGTTGTAACTATTATTTACCTTATTTCACCTATCGATATTCTTCCTGATGTTATTCCTGTTGTTGGTTGGCTTGATGATGGTGTTTTTGTAAGTATTTTAGTGATGGAGTTAACCCGATTATCTCGTCAAAGAAAATCTTCAAAAGCTGAGGAAATTCAGTTTAATAAAAAATCAACTCCAACTGAAGATTAACTCACATGCCCCTTGCCCATACACTTCGACCGACTTCTTTAGCTGAATTTATTGGGCAGCCTGAACTTGTTGGCCCAAATGGAACTATTCGTAAAAGTATAGAGCTGGGGAATATACCAAGCATGATTTTTTGGGGGCCGCCATCGAGTGGGAAAACAACACTTGCTGAAATTATAGCAACAACAGTTGAGGCCGATTTTATTCGTATTTCTGCGGTGATGGATGGAAAAGATGAGCTGCGAAAAGTTGTTGATTCTTCTCGTAAAAATGAGCTTTTTCAACAAAAAACGATTCTTTTTATTGATGAAATTCATAGGTGGAATAAAGCACAGCAAGATGCATTGTTGCCTTATGTTGAGTCGGGTCAAATTACTCTTATTGGAGCAACTACTGAAAACCCAAGTTTCGAAATTATTTCTGCTTTACTATCTAGAACGCGAGTATTTGTGTTTCAGCCACATACTCCACAGCAAGTATTTATTGGTCTCCATAGGGGTCTGCATTTTCTGAAAAAAGGAGAAAAATATGAAATAGAATCAGCCGAAAAAGCAACAGAAGACTTATCTAAAAAACCTTCAAAAACTCCATCAAAAAAGACTCAAAAGCTTATAAAATTGAGCAAATTAGAAGATGAGGCCTTACAGTTATTATCACAGCTAGCTAACGGTGATTTACGGTTTGCTTTGAATAGCTTGGAGCTTGCTTTTGAAATTTCAAATGGGTTACTTTCAGCATCTGTTATTGAAACTGCAACTCAAAAATACCTTCGTTACGATAAAAATGGGGAAGAACACCACAATATTATTTCTGCAGTTCATAAATCGCTTCGCTCAAGTAACCCCACAGCAGCCAGTTACTGGATTTGTAGAATGTTGGCAGGTGGTGAGGATCCCATCTACATTGCTCGTCGATTGGTACGTTTTGCTTCGGAAGATATTGGAAATAGCTCGCCAACATCATTATTACTTGCCAATGCCGTGTTCGATACCTGCAAACAACTTGGTATGCCCGAGTGTGGTGTGGCGTTGGTTCAACTTGCTGAATATTTGGCACGGGCACCCAAAAATAACTCTGCGTATGTTGCGTATCAAAAAGCCATGGCTGATGTTACCGCGTTTGGAAATTTACCTGTGCCCATGAATATTCGAAACGCTCCAACGAAATTGATGAAAGAAATTGGCTACGGCAAAGGCTACGAATACGACCACGACCTACCAGGGAAAAAATCAGATCAGCAGCTTCTTCCTGATCAACTTGGCGATCGAAATTATTTTGGTTGAAAAAGTGTTAGGTTTTACCAGTTGACAAATTCATCTCTTTTATCATATTATGGCATTTACAAGCCAACGTAGCTCAGATGGTAGAGCAGCTCACTCGTAACGAGCAGGTCGCAGGTTCGATTCCCGTCGTTGGCTCCACAACATTTTCATATCCACAAATCCCTTCAACAGGGGATTTTTTCAATACTCACGTTAACATTACCCTTGACATGGGGGAAAATATATGCTTACACAAAAAGTATATGGCTGAAACCAATTCATTTGAACCTAATGCATTTCCTAAAAAAGATATTTTTACCATTCCCGATGATGTAGTAGTTACAAATCCTGAAGTTACCGAGCAAGAAAATTTATTTAGGAATATGAGAACCTGGCCAAGTATGGCTCTTGTTAATTTGAAATACGGTTCAGCATCATTGGGGGAAAATATTTCTAACGAAGGGTGGGTACAAATGTTTGAAGATGTAATACCTACAAGATTTGCAGATATCAAAGAATTGAAAGCGTTATTAAGCTTCCCTATTTCAGATCAAACATATAAACAATTAGGAATAACTGAAGAAAATCTTAAAAATAAGGATGCATCGGAGGTTATCGATCTTAAAAATAACCCAAATGCTTTGCCTGCGTTAAAAATGCTTGCTGAGTTAATACAAAAATATTTCTCTTCTCAGAGCTAATAGCTGCCTAAAAGAGATCCTGAAATAAATTCAGGATGACAGGAGGAGGATATTAGGATGACAGCAAGGCACTTCAGGATGACAGTACAGCATCATTTGATACCGATAGCATACCTGCTAAGCCTATCATTACTGCGTTGTCGCCTGTTAATGTTTTTTGTGGAAGAAATACTGAATCTACCGTGGAAATTCCCGCTTCATTTGCTAAATCATTCATTTTTGCTCGTAGTAATGGGTTTGCTGAAACTCCGCCACTTAACCCTAAACTTGCAGGGTGAACATTTTTTATTGCCCGTTTAAGCTTGTTTGCAAGCTGTTTTACAATAACAGTTTGAATAGATTGGCAGGCTTTTTTGATGTATCTTAATTTTTCGCTTGGTAAATCATCAACATTTTTTGCTTGAATCAAGGTTTCAATTTCTTCATTAGTTAAAGCTTTTTCAAACGAGAAGTTTTCAATATTTTGTTTTTGCACATCGTAACGAACAGCTGTTTTAAGCCCAGAAAACGACATATCAAGCCCGGCATTGTTGTTCATTCCAACCGAGAAATTCAATGGGTTCAAATTATTCACTCCAGCAATTTGCGAAACACTTACTCCAGCAGGGTAGAGAATACCAAGCATTCTGCCACATTTATCGAAACACTCACCAGCGGCATCATCAAGGGTTTTTCCTATAATTTCCCACTGACTCCACGATTTCATTAAAATAATTTGTGAATTTCCACCGCTTACCAGCAAATGCAAATGCGGAAACACAGGTTTATTGCTTACATGTTCAGCCGTATCTTTAATACTTTCTTTCAAAAAACAGCTCGCCACGTGCCCGTGTAAATGATTTACTGGTACAATATTTATTTCTTTTCCATATTGTTGTTTTGCAAAAAATTTCAGCGATTTTGCCGTTTCCATTCCCACACGAAGTGCCGAAATAAGCCCAGGGTTGGTTGTAACACAAATAGTATCAACTTTTTGAAGTAGCTCCATTTCATGTCCGCTTGCAATATCAAAATGTGGTGCAGCTTGATGCAAACAATTTCGCAATACCTCATGAATGTTGTGGGCATGCTCACGAGCTCCAAGTTCTGGAATAACACCGCCATACTCACGATGAACCATAATTTGGGAAGAAATAACAGAACCTAAAATTTCCACTGAATTAACGGTTTGTAAAAACATTGACGGGTTTGTATCAACCTTCTTTTTTTGTTGTAAAAAAGCAATAGATGTTTCATCACAACTCGATTCAATAGCCAACAGGAACATAACAATATCTTACGCATTCAACCATATCCAAAAAGTGAATATTTGTAAAGCTTCGGCTTCATTCTTGACGAAATATGGTTTACACGTCATTGTTCAAGTATTCCATGGCCGTTATTTCTTTGAACAAAAAAGCTCGTTTCGATTACGAAATACTAGAAACCTTTCAAGCAGGGCTCAGTTTAAGTGGCTATATGGTGAAGCAAATTCGCCAGAAAAAAGTTCATGCACTCGGTCTTTTTGTGGTGTGGCAAAATAATCAACTTGAAATTATTCATGTGGGAACAGAGGCTCATCGCGAAAATGTACCACTTTTGTTAAAAGAGCGTGAAGTAAACAAAATACGAGAACAAATTCGAATTCAGGGTATTAGTTGTGTTGTGCTGAATTTTAAAACAGTTGGCAGATGGCTAAAGGCAGAAGTTGCCATAGTAAAAGGAAAAAATAAATCGGATAAACGCCGCACATTGAAAGAAAAAGCCATCACTCGAGACATGGCACGGGAAGGACTTTAACGGGAAATTATTGATAAGCAGCATCGTATAACAATATGTCAAATCAGGCCACTACTACAAGCGTACGCGATCATTTAACGAAGAATAGTTCAGACAAAATTTATGTTCACATCACAAACCCTTCTTCAGTAAAAAATTGGAATAGAGTTGCATATTTAATTACAGAAGCGAAAGATTCAACTATATCTTATGATTCCGAGTTAAATAAATTTACCGCAAAGCAATTTGAGCATTTTTGTGCCTATCTACTCATAAAAATGGAAGATTGGAGGATTCAATATATCGACATTGACCATAATCATCATGCTGATGGTGGGGTTGATATTGTAATGAAAAGGAGTCACGATGAACGATTATTTGTGCAGTGCAAAAAACATGATTCGCCAACTATTAAAAAAATAGGACTTAAAGGAGGTAAAGAATTTAAAATAGTTCAGGTTGCCGATATACAATATTTTATTAATCGAATGCAAGAAAAGGTTATAACTTCTTTGTACCCTAACACAAGTAATTTGCATCCAGTTAAAAAAACCTATTTGTATATAACATTGGGTACTTTCAGCCCAGAAGTATATTCCCATTTTGAAAACCAGCCGAATGTACGCAAGTGGCAATTATCGAGTATAAAAAAGCTTGAGATGGTGAAACAAATGGCCGAAGAGTACAAAAAAAGCGAACCATACATGTTTATAGATACAGAGCAAGAACAGAACCCAGAGCCTGTAGTTTCTGAACACTTAATTCATTCCCAAACTGTTTCAAATACTCACCCAAAAAAAGAATTACCATCAGTATCAAATCAATCTCCATACTTGGCGTTATTTACTCAAAAACTTCCTGTTATATTTGCAAGTTTGTGTGCATTCACGCTTGTAAGCTTTCTATTTTTACCTGTTATTAATTACGCAAATGCATTTGTATTAGCCACCCTCTTTTTTGTTGGTACACATAGTTTAGTAAAGAAAAATGAACAGCTGCAACACATTATTATTTCAGTACTTGTGGCTTACATTTTGTTTTTAACTATTTTACTTCTTAGAAATATATAAAACCCTCGAATGAGGGTAATTTTTTTATCGTACGTAGATTAAACAATAACAATTATTTGCCAACACCAGCACCACCAGTTCGTACTAGATCAGGCACTTTTGACGATGCATTTGAAAGTACAGTAACAACACTAGACGATGTGTTGTTTGTTAATAATGTTTCATTTTTTGTTGAATCATTAAATGTAGCAACAGAAGTTATAGTTACAGAAGGTACAGTATTTTGAATAATACGAGCTGTTACACTTATTCCTTGTGAAGAGTTTGCAGCAAGAGGATTAAATGAAAAGATACCGCAAGATTTACCATTTATCGTTGTTGCTTGATAAGGTGCAGTTGCCGATACAAATTGTAATTGATTTGGTAAACAAACTGTATTTGAAACATTAGCTACATCAAATATAGATGCATTAGAAGTTGTGATATTGAATGTTACGTTATCACCTAAATAACCAGATGCTTGTGCAGGGTTAATAGCAGTTTGTAAATCAACAGTATCTACAGTAGGAACATATCCACAAATATTCGATTGAGGGTCTGTTACTATTGTGTAAATAATTGAATCAGTTGCTAAAATTGTATTGTCAGAATTGTCGATAACTCTTACCTCCCATGCCGCTTCTCCAGCTTGAGTATTTCCAGTGTTTGCAGCTTCAAACATTGCCACACCTGGATAAACTGCTGGTAATGTTAAACTTCCACCAAGGTATCCGTTTGATAATGTTGACCATGAAGTAAAAGTAGGGTTTCCGCCAACTCGATAACGAGCTTGAATACTGTAGTTTGATTCAAAATTATTAACCGTTAAACGAAGGCCGTCATTTTGAAGAGCTGAGCCAATTCCACATGCATAACCTGGCTGTATAGGAGATGTGTAGTTGTCGTCTATACTTAATGTAGTGTTATTAATATACACTCGAATTCGAGGGTCACGGTGCCAATATTCTAAATCGGTATTACTGTAATTCCCAGGAATATCTTGTGCACCAAGTATAATCCAGTACCACCCATTTCCTTGGGTTTGAGTAATTTGGTTTGTATCAACATTTGCTAAAAGTTGTTGACCATTTAAACCTTCTACAAAAGCTGTTGGTTTACCTTGAGTGTAAGCAAAAATTCCACAGTTATATACTCCAGTAGGGTTACGATAAATAGGACAAGAAGTTGATTGTTCAGGAGCAACAAGTGTGTTTTCTTTAATAAAACGGAGGTGAATTTCGTAAATTCCGCTTGGGTCGTAAGCTGTTCCGTAAACTGGTAAAACTCCAGAAACAGTATTTTCGTGGAATGGCCCATTCGTGTTTGTAGGTGTATTTGGAAGAGGTACGGTAGCACCCTCTGCTGGCATATTTTGCTGAGCTACATTTCCAGAACCTATAGATACGGTTGGAGCAGTTGTATCGTTGGCAAGTTTTATATCGCTACTTTCGGCATTTACATTTACATTGTAAGATACAAGTGATAAAGAAAAAGAAATAACTGCAATAGTGGCAAGTATTTTTGAAAAAGAAAAGAATCGAAACATAAAAAACAATTGTTAATAGCCTATTAAAATAAACTACTGTTTGTGTATAAATTGACCTACGCAAATATAGACTTTTTTGTCAAATGGGCTTCCTTTGAATGTTGCTTAATAACTGAATTCAATTCATTTTTACCTTGACAAAAGCTGTTTTTTGAGGATATAAAAGAGAATATTTATGAGTATTAAATTTGAAAAAAATAATATATTAGATTCTGTATTCCTTTTTGGAATGGCAGTTCTTTGTATTTCTTTTGTTTCATTTACTATTGTACTTCGTTTACATGCTCAACAATTAAATATAGAAAACTCAGCATCTAAACCTTCAATTTCAGATGCATTAGAAATTTCTTCAACAAGTAGTGCATCCTCAGCACCTAATATGGTTATGGTTGATTTAGCTGGTGAACGAATAACTTCAACACTTCAATCAGCGGGTATTGACCTTGGTTTTATTTCTAGTAAAAATATATCTGATTTAGGCCAAAGTATTCCTATTTCTATATCTGAGCCTTTTCAGCAGTTCCCAGTTGGCACTTTTCCTGATAGAATTCCATTGAGTAATATTATTTCATCATCAGAATCTTCAAAAATAGTGCGTTCCAGTATAAAAAATCGTCTTGTTTGGTCAAAATACAATGTAGATGCACCTATTGAATACGCAAGCTTCTCTGATTTTTATAATACAAGGGAAGATGGTTTTATTGATTTTACTTCTTATCGAGACACCTCATCCATTCAAAGTCCTGTTCAAACAAAACTGAAAAATGGTGTTGTACATTTACCTATTTCACCCCTCCCTGGAGAGATTGGAAATTCATATATTGTTGGTCATAGTAGTAATTATTCAAATGTTGAAAGTAACTATAATGAGGTGTTTGCACCGCTTCTTAATTCAGTTTCAATAGGTGAGGAATTTAATGTTTATAATCACGAAGGATTTGCGTTAACTTTCAAAGTATTTGACACAAAAGTTGTTTTAAGCAACGAATCAAATAATGCCTACAGCCACCTCAATAACAAACGCACACTTACCTTACAAGCAAGTATTTTAGAGCTGGTAAATGGAAGTTACCAACCAACAAAACGGTATTTAGTACAAGCAGAACTTATTCAACCATAACATGCCTCAAAAAACATTAGAATCAACAAAAAAATCGGGATTACAAGCTTCATTTGTGGTACTTTTGCTTTTAGCAATTATTTCTACAATTCTTTACGCTCAATTCTTACTAGATCCAGCTATTATCAGCAATCCTTTTTTGTACGGAATTCTTCTTTTTGTAGAGCTTTATATTATATTGCAAACCATTGGTAACTGGTGGACAATTTTATACGCTGACTACAACCCAACACAAGATCATGTATATGTTGAACATTACAAAGAGTTACTTAAAACAGCTGAATTAAACGGTGGGGTTGATGTTTTTGTAACTACATACGGAGAGGATGTTGAAATTATAAGAAAAACAGTAATTGCTGCACGCGATATGTATGTAAATCATAAAACATACATTTTAGACGATGGAAAAAGTGAACTTGTAAAACAGTTGGCTTTAGAATTAGGAGTTGGGTATATTATTCGCAGTGGAAATAAAAATCAAAAGGCTGGTAATATTAATAACGGACTTGCTGGAACATCGGCTCAATTTTTTGCTGTTTTTGATGCGGATCATGAACCAAAAAAGAATTTTTTATTAGAAACGCTCCCATTTTTTTGGGACGAGCATGTTGCCTTTGTGCAAACTCCACAAGTACTTAAAAATCACAATAATATTTTTTCAGCAGGAAGTAGTTACGCACAAAAATTATTTTATGATTTAGTTGGGAGAGGTAAAAATAGGTTTAATTCAATGTTTTGGGTTGGTACCAACGCTGTATTTAGACGAAAAGCTATCGATGAAGTCGGAGGTATTTATTTGCACACTTCTGAAGATATTTTAACCTCATATCAACTTCATCAAAAAGAATGGAAGAGTATTTATATTCCTCGTGAGCTATCCAATGGACTTGGGCCTGATTCACTACAATCATACATGAAACAGCAATTTCGTTGGGCAGGTGGTGGATTCACTCTTCTTCTTAAAATGAACCCGTTGTTCAACCCAAGATTAACTATCGATCAGCGAATTCAATATTTTTTAACAAGTATTTTTTATTTTCAGGGATTTATTGTGTTGGCCATGATTATTTTCCCATTATTTTTTATTTTCTTTGGTGAAAAAGCTGTGAATGCTGATGGCTATTCATGGGCAATTCGTTACATTCCTTACTTGTTATTTCAATTTATAACCATACTTATTCTTACCAGTAAGTTTAGTTGGCAAGCATTTGTACTTTCTATTAACTCTTTCCCTGCTTATATTCGGGCTTTTTTCCAAGTATTTAACAATAAAGCAGCAGTTTGGGAAGTAACAGGAAGTTCTTCAACAAAATCGAGCAGTAAGTTAAGTTTTTTATGGCCACATATTGTTCTTGCTTTCTTAGGTGTACTTGCACTACCTCTTGCTTTTTTACGCACTGAAGATACTGGAACAACGCTATTTTCAGCATTTTGGGTTCTTTTAAATACATTATCTCTTCTCTCCTTTATTTATTTTTCTCTCAAAGAAACATCGTAATTTTTTCTGCAACTATTTCTATTTTATCATTATCATTTCTATTTTAATATGAACCAAACACCTACCAACCCTATCAAAAAAACAAATTGGAAACTCCGATTATTTGTCATTTTTATACTATTTGGAATTCTTGTTGTGTATTCAAAAATTTTGGTTTTACAAATAAGGCAACGTGCTTATATTACATCGGTAAGTTCAGTTTTAGCAGTAAGAACAATACCAGTAGGAGTTGCAGATTACGGTCAGATTACTGATATGAATGTTGAAGTTGGGAGTAATATTAAACAAGGAGAAAAACTTTTTACCTATTTAAAATCTGGTAGTCAGTCTGAGGAAGTTATAGTTCGCTCTGCTGTAAGTGGTATTGTTAAAGAGATATTTAATGATTTAGGAAGTTATATTACCCGTGATGATAAGGTGCTTTCAATACAATCAGATTCAGTAAGAATTCGTTCTGAGTTTCCTATTTCTCCAGAGCAAATTAGTTCTATTAAAATAGGGAATGAAACAATTACAACCATTCCTGGAAATGGACAATTTAATGGTACCACATCGCTTATTTACCCTGTATACAATAGCGAGAAAAAGTTACTTCAAGTTGATTCTATTTTAGAAAAAAATCCTGTTGGGGTTCTTGAAGGTGTTCCTGTTCAAACAAAAATTTATGTTGGTGACGATATTGCTAGTTCTGTAAATAATGTTATTGCTCAAATTCCTTTTTCTATTATTCGAGATTATTTTAACAAATAACATTTAAATGAACATTGTATTGTATGAATATATCATTAGGACGAATAATACTTGTTATTGCAGTAATTACTGGTATACTATTTTTTGTGAATTCTATTCCTGCTTTTCAGAATAATTCTGGCAGAACTTCTGTTGACACTGTTAACGCCAATGATTTACCTAGTTCCATTCCAAAAATTTCCTCTCAACGCAGTTTATATGTAGATAAACGCCTTCAAAATAAGCCCATTCCCACAAATAAAATGTGGAGTGCTATTCCGTTTTCTGGAAGTTTGAATACCCTTTTTTTATATCCACTTGCTGTTAAAATGGTCAATGGCGAAATGGTTGTTAGTAATCCGCAAAATGTTGTAAATGAGAAGTCAGTTATTGCTAATACTGCTCAAAATGCTATTAACCTTAGATTTTCCCAACCAATTAATAACGTTGAGTTATACGATTTTTCAGATATAACAGTAACTGTGGTGGGATACAGCGAAAGTAAAGTGCCATTATTTAAAGCAACATTTGTGCAAGGTTCGCCATATATATATTTCGACGAAATAACGAACGGTGTTGATGTTTATTCTTCTAATCTTAATTTCTCATCAGAGAAAAAACGGTGGGAAGGCGAGCGTGCATATTTTGAATTAACAGGTGCAACGAAAAGTGTTCAGAAAGACAATATTAATATCTTGAAACCAGATTCTTCTCGATTCACGTTGGCTTTTTATTCTAAAGCAGATGTTCAGGCTGAAGTAATGGATTACGCCTTAAATGTTATTACAGCTGGCAAGGCTGAATTTTCAGTTGAAAATAATAACGCTATTACTCGTTATACATTTGCTTTTGCAAGTAACAAATCTGAAAAAACGTTTTTCGGCCTTCTTCCAAATCACTCTCGTTATTCGACCGCTACCCCTTCTTTTTCTATTTCAACTCTTCGAGGCGAGCAAAAAATGGTGACAATAGAATCTGGCATAACTTCTTCTCAGCCACTTTTTAACCTACAAGAAAATTTGCCATTCCAAGGTAGTAGTCAAGACAAGCAACTTATTTTAGATACTATAAAAGGTGATGCAGACGCAACCAGTAGTTCACCCGTGGGAAGTTATTTTGGAGCAAAGTATTTAGCAAGAAATGCCCGACTTATTCAAATTGCTGAAGCTATTGGGGCCGATGATATAAAACAAGATCTTATTTTTAAACTGCGAATAGATTTACAAAACTGGTTTAGTTATCAAAAAAATGAAGAGGCAAAATATTTTGTATACGATGATACTGTTGGCTCTTTAATTGCACAAAAAGCTGAATTTGGTTCGGAAAATTATAACGATCATCACTTTCACTACGGGTATTTTATTTACGCCGCGGCTGTTTTGGCTGAACAAGACAAAGAGTTTTTAGCAGATTATAAAGATACGATCAATCTTATTATTGCCGATATTGCTTTATCAAACAAAAAAGATGCAGCATTTTCTTCGCTTTTCCCAACCATGAGAGCGTTTGATTTTTATGAAGGGCATTCATGGGCTTCAGGTACAGCTCCATTTTTAGATGGGAATAATCAGGAGTCAACCTCGGAAGCGTTAAATGCTTGGTATGCTATTTGGCTATGGGGAACTGTTACTGAATCGAGCGAGTATAAAGAAATTGGAAATTACCTTTTTTCAACTGAACTGAATTCAACACGAAATTATTGGTTTGCTGATCCATCTACGAATTATAGTTTTCCTGATGGGTATAAAAATTCTATTGCAAGTATTGTTTGGGGTGGAAAAGTTGATTTTGCAACCTGGTTTAGTGCACAACCATTAGATATTTATGGTATTCAGTTTATTCCGTTTACACCTGCTTCTGTGTACTTGCAAAACAGTGAACTTTTGAATAGAGATAAAGATATTTTAGAGAATGCACTCAACAATCGAGAAGGTAAACTTCAAGATATTGTTTTAATGTATTTAGGTGTGAATGGTGGGCGTAAAAATATGTCGAAAGATATGATTAATTCAGTACTTATTGATGATGGAAACAGTAGAACAAACCTTCTTTTTTGGCTCATGTACAATGAAAAAGAATAACATCATTTATTGACAACACACAGCCTGTTAAGAACAATAGTTTCATGCCTGAATTACCAGAAGTTGAAGCTCTCCGATTATCGTTAAAACCATACATCATCGGTCAAAAAATTCAAAACGTGAGTGTACTGATGCCAAAGTTAGTAAGTGGAACTGGCACAAAACGTGGCACTGGCAGCCTCTTGCAAGCCCAAGAATTTGAAAAAAATCTTCGCAATCGTACCATTATTGATATAACTCGGCGGGCAAAAAATATTATTATCGAGCTTGATAACGGCTCCATTCTTCTTATTCACCTGAAAATGACAGGGCAATTGGTATTTGTACCTCATAATTCTGATGAAAAAATTGCCTTTGGTGGCCACCCTATCGACCTTTCTTTTACAACACTTCCTAATAAACACACCTACGTTACCTTTGCGTTTACTGATGGTAATTTGTACTACAACGATGTGCGTCAATTTGGGTATTTACTTCATTTTCCTTCACAGCAGCATCTTCAACAGTCGGGTCATTTTGCCGATTTAGGGTTCGAGCCACTATCGCCTGAATTTACGCTTGAAGCTTTCAAAACTGCTTTAAAAAAACGAACAGGCAACTTAAAATCGTTACTACTAAGCCAAAAAGTGGTAGTTGGTATTGGAAATATTTATTGTGATGAAGTATGTTTTGCTAGTGGTATTCGTCCAACTCGTAGTGTTTTAACACTTTCTCAGCACGAAATTGAAGATTTGTATCAATCTATCTGCCATATTTTGCCAAAAGCTGTAGAATTAGGAGGATCCTCTATTTCCAGCTATCTTCTTGCCGATGGAACACGGGGAAATTATGCCCGAGAACACAAAGTGTACAACCGAGGTGGCAAGCCTTGTTTGGTTTGTGGAAATGTACTTACAAAAATTCAACTTGCGGGAAGAACAACCGTATTTTGTGAATTTGATCAGAAGTAGGGGTGATAATGGTAAATAATAAATTACAAATAATAAATAATAATAATGGAAAAAGTGGATTTTAGCCTATTTTAGTTGACAATAACTAACTATTATATTTGCTATTTATAGTGTAGTATATATATTTTTTTATTGTTTCACCTGGATATGTTTAAAAAGGCTCGTTTGTTCAGTATTATTGCAATTATTGGTTCTTTATTTTTGCAAACATTAGCACCTGTTATTTTTGTTTATACAGCAAATTTAGCACCAAATCAGTCATCAAGTTCTGCAGTTACTAACTCTTCTTCATCATCGAGTAGTGTTAGCTCTGAATCAAGTTCAAGCTCATCAACTCCTCAGCCTGTTCCTGTTTCCAATCCTATCGAGTCAACGCCGCTTGTTGTAGCCCCAACGCTTGCTGTTCGACCTGTTTTGGAAAAAATAGACAAACTTGATACAAATAAATATCAGGCGTTGTTTGGTTATAAAAACGATAACGATCAAACAGTTACCATTGGCGTTGGAACCGATAATTATTTCAACATCGATCCTCAAGATAAAGGTCAAACAACGGAATTTTTACCTGGTCGTCAGTATAATTCGTTTCAGGTGCCGATGGAGTGTAATCAAACGTTTGTGTGGTTATTAAAAGGCCCAGACGGATCACGCCGAACTTCTACAGCCTCAACCCCTGCCTGTGAAATACCGAAAGATACCACAAAGCCTCAGCCGTTTATTTCGTTTTACGATGCCCCAGATTTGGTGCAAAATAATTCCATGGTTACTGAACAAGCTGGTTGTTACTATGTTTCCAAGGTCTATCATAACGGAATGGGTGGTAAGTTGTTGGTGGCTAAAGACGAAGGAAATTATACCTTGGTGAGTAGTAGTTATAACGATATTCCCAACTACACCTACCTTGGCTATTGGGACGCAAATAGTGAAATAACCGCTAAATTAGAGCCGTTTTTTAATCAATCACCCCGCGAAGTTTTGAGCACAGATAAGGCACGAACAAAAATTTTTACAGTATCATCAGACACCTGGCAATTAGCATTTGAAGATTGGAGCGATAACGATTTTAACGATTTGGTATTGCAAATAAAACGCGGAAATTGTGGACAAGATAACACCGATGCCAAAAATCAAGCTGTTCTTTTCCC
>Ga0316610_1000239_pt1 | contig 14670 bp, 12 predicted proteins | sample MIS2017111B_MG_FD_207677 | JGI IMG/M metagenome (GOLD analysis project Ga0316610, IMG submission 207677) | Microbial mat bacterial communities from Middle Island sinkhole, Lake Huron, Michigan, United States - MIS.2017.111B | ecosystem: Environmental > Aquatic > Freshwater > Lake > Sediment... | reverse complement strand
ATTTAAAATCTTGACTATCATGCTTTTAATAATTTTAACTTGTTCTTGGAGAGATAATGTTGTAGTCATGTACAATCAATCTCTCTATTTTTGTACTTTTTGAAAAGTTACACGCAAGTTGGGTTATAATAGAAATGTCAAACCCCTAAACCCTTCTCAAATTCCAGCACTTCAAATTTGGAGACTGGGGCGGTTTTTATGTCTGAGATGTTATATTTTAGATCGGTGTATTTTTTGAAATTCCAGTTGTGTTTTTTGCAGATATTTAGGGTGTCGCCTAGGCTTCGGTAGATCATTGGGATCTTTAAGTCTTGATTTCCAGCTAGTTTTCGATGATTAAAATCTTGGGTGATTTGTGGAATCTCCCCTTGTAGTAGCCATTTTGGGGCTTGGCCAAATCTGCTGGTAAATTTTGTCAGCCAGCTTTTGGTGATTTTGGTTTGGAAATATTGAGTCAGGGTTGAAGGGTTGATTATAACAAGTTTTTTTGCCTTAATACAAGATAGATAATCTGAAATCTGGGAGTCACTCATCTCACAGGCTGAAAGACAGAATATTGCTACATCGAAAGTTTTGGAAACTAAATTTGAGTTATCGGCCTGAGCTGTTTCAAAGCTAAAATAGCTATGATTTGGGTTATCTTTGAGGAGATTTTTAGCAAATATAGCGGCGTTTGGGTCTATATCGACACCAAAATATGTACCAGAAAAGTCTTGGTTGGCTAATATCAAAGCTGGGTGTCCACTTCCAAAGCCGATTTCTAATATGTTTGACTGATTAAAACCTTTGAAGTAGCTCTTTAACCATGGCTCAAGCAATCTTGAATAGTCTGAAAGGGGACTGTGCCACAAATCCTCGTATTTTTGATAATTGTACATATAAACCTTATTTTGTTGCTGGGGTTTTGGTTTCGCAAGTTCCCCAAAGTCCCACTTTTTTATCTTTAGCGGTCTGCTCCAATTCTTGAAATTGCTTTTTGTATGTCGTGTTTGGGGAGTAAAATTTGGCTTTGGCAAAACCTAGTTTGACCAGCTCGGCGTTGACGCTTTGTTCGGGTTTGTGGGTGTCTTTCCCTTCGATGAAAACCAGTCTTAAATCTCGGCCGTATTGATCTTTTTCATCTTTATCTTTGACTAAATAGACTACTTTATCAAGTACATATTCTTTGTTGAAACTGCTGGACTCTGGCCCAAAACATTGTACTGGGGTGTTTGGTTTGACTGTCTCGGGTGTATCGACGTACAGGTAGCGGATAACCATACCGTTTTCGAGCTCGATAGTGTCTCCATCTCTTACTTTTACAACTCGAAGCGGTCCTTCGCTGTTTTCATGATTTTTTAGTACATCATCTGATCTGGTGCTTGTCTGAGGTTCTGTGGTTGTTGATATAGTCGTCTGACTGAAACCGCTAAAGCTTAGTCCACTAAAAATAATAAGAGCTAGTGCAAAAACACACGAGGTAATCACAACGGCTATGATGTATAAATAGGTTTTTTTAGGCATGGAATATATGTTATTTAATTTTGTCATTTCGAGCATAGTGAGAAATCTGTAAAACAGTCTGCTCAAGATTTCTCACTGCGTTCGAAATGACACATTTTTATAATCTGTTAAGATTTTAAGGCATTGAAGTTTGGGATTGTATTATTATATGGCTGGCTTTCCCGCTCCTCTTTCAATCAATAAAACCAAATATGTATTTAGTCAAACGAAAATGTGTACGTGCTTTGACAAAGCCTTGTGATTGAAGATATGTTGTAAATATATGTCAAAAGAGCTAAAACCAAAAGCGAAAAGTAACAATTTCTTTAAATTTATAGCATCTTACCGTCAAAAAATAATTTATCTTCTGGTGCTGGCTTTTGGTGCCAATGGTCTAAATTTATTTGTCCCGAGATTGATTGGATATTTTATAGATCAGTACAGTCAAAATCAGCAAGTGCAGTGGTGGAATATCACCTGGGTATTGGGTGGTTTATCAGCTCTGGTGGTCGGTTTTACAGTAGTTCAGCTTGCGATCTCAAGCAATTTATCTGAAACGGTCGGTTTTGATCTGAGGCAAAAATTGAGTGAAAAGCTCTCTCGCCAAACCAATACTTATATTGTAAATAAAACCTCTTCGAGCCTGCTGACAGTGATGACTTCGGATGTAGATGCAGTGAAGGGAATAGTTAGTCAAGGTGTGGTAGCGGCTTTTTCAGCGGCTTTACTTTTGATTGGTTCAGCAGTGGCTTTATTACAAATAAACTGGCAATTGGCGTTGTTGGTTTTGACTATAATTCCAATGATTGTCCTTACTTTTGGAATGATTTTTGGTAAAATTGGAAATCAGTTTAGACTATCGCAGAAAAATCTTGAAAAGATAAATCGGGTGATTAATGAAAGTGTTGTTGCTGCTAGTTTAGTCCGTGTGCTAAACTCTCAAAGTAGTGAAATGAAAAAATTTGATAAAGTAAACAAGGACTCAAAAGAGATAAATCTTGGTATTGTACGCTTGTTTTCGACCCTGATTCCGATTGTGACCCTGCTTTCAAACTTGGCGACTTTAGCGATTTTATACTATGGTGGTATTCAAGTGATTGAGAAAAATTTGAGTCTTGGTCAGTTTTCGGCTTTTTTATCTTATTTGGCGATTTTGATTACACCAATCTTCATTTTATCATTTATTAGCACTTCACTTTCTAGAGCTTTGATTAGTTTTGCGCGTATTGATGAGGTCTTGCAGTCTGAGGTGGTGGAGTCGACTGGCACACTCGAGCTTGATATCAAAGGTGGAGTAGAGTTTAAAAATATTAACCTAGAGTTAAATACTCGCAAAATTCTCAAAGATATTAATTTTAAAATCAGACCTGGTACAAAAACTGCGATCTTAGGTCCGACTGCGGCAGGTAAAAGTCAGGTTTTTAGTTTGCTGGCTGGTTTGTCGCCTGCAACTTCAGGTGAGATTTTTATCGATGGTGAAAAATTGTCTGAGATCACCCCAAATTCATTTTATTCTCAAGTTGGTCTAGTTTTTCAAGACAGTGTGATTTTCAATGCTTCTTTAGCCGAAAACATCCTTTTCCAAAATGATGACGAGCTCACGGCCGAGCAAAAGCAAGAAAGACTCAAGAAGGCGATTTATACTGCCACTTTAGACGATTTGATTGAATCATTACCAAAAGGATTGGAGACTATAATCTCAGAGCGAGGTACAAATCTCTCAGGTGGTCAAAAACAGCGTTTGATGCTTGCCAGAGCCTTGGCGATCAATCCAAAACTTCTACTTCTAGATGACTTTACAGCAAGAGTCGACACCAACACTGAAAAGATGATCCTGAAGCGACTTTTTGAAAATTATCCACAAGTGACACTGATTTCAATCACTCAGAAAATTGAACCAATCAAAGATTACGATTTGATTTTACTATTTATGGAAGGGGAGCTGCTAGCCCAAGGTAAGCACGATGACCTACTCCAAAACAGTCTTGAATACAAGCAGATCTGGGAGAGCCAGCAGAGCAGTGAGAGCTAGGGGGGAATAAAGTGCAAAGTTCAAAGTGCAAAGATTTGTAGGGGAATGGTTTACCTTCCCAAATTCGCCTCGTTGAGAGATGACCGCGAGGCAGACGGGGTGGATCATGTCGGCTCAACCACAAAACTTTGTCATCCTGAACTTGTTTCAGGATCTTGTAGGTTCTATATCGACCTTCTTCATACAACTCCAAGCCTGAGGCTTGACCTTTAAGCACTACTTCAGTTCAAAAGTCTTGAGAAGGCTATTAGCTGCTTCGGTGGCTAGTTTTATATCTGATGTGGTTGGTTTATTAGAATAACAATTTGGTTTCATTTCAGTACTTGGGTCACCTCCTTTATATCCACACTTTTGAGCCCTATCATAAAGACTAGTACCTTCATCACCAAAGCCAGTTTGCATGGCAATTAAAAACTTACCTCGCACTGTATATGATACCACATTAAAACCGCCAGGAAACTCTTGGCCATGTAGAGATATAAAAGCTCTTGAATTTTTTACATCATTAAGTTTTAACTCTATGCCTGATTCCACTGGTGCAAATAGTGCGTAGTCGCATCCTTGGAAAATTTTAGAAATAATATCTACTTGGTCTTTAGTTAATGGTTTTTTTGAGCTAAGCATATTGCTAAACTCCGTTTTTATTTGATCTTTTGTAAGTGCAGCACTATTTTTACCATCAAATACAAATGTACTTTCAATTAGAGATGTGGTATCAACAGCAAATAATTCTTGACGTGGGCTATTTGAATCTGTAGTTTGATAACTCACACCTCTAGTAAAACTATAACAACCACTTTGAGTGCTTGAATCCTTATCATTGAAATATGTGGTAATTAAATCTGTTTGAGTTTTAGGTAAAGGTATTTCAGGATCTTGAATAATTGTGTTTGGTGGTTCTTGGAAGCTTTGACTGGGAGATTGACCTTGGGTGTCTACGCTATTTGTAGTCTGACCATAAGTGGTTAAATCAATTGAGTTGCCTTTCTCATTCTCGGGTATTTGAGGTGGATTTGGGACCTGATCTTTAAATTGGATCTGGACTTGAGTGGAATATAAGCCACCTAAAAAATCCATCATACGCTGTTCTTTAGTGCCAGCAGCCTTTTCTACAAATGAACCACTGTAATACAAATCCTTATATTTAAAGCTGTAATTATAAGCAAAAGGCATATTTTCATTTTCCATAAGAATTACTTCATCAATATCTGCTGCTGTTAAAAACCAACCTGTGACTTCCTGTAGCTTTTCTTTGGAAACTTTTACTTCAAAAGGATCGGATTTGGGTTTTTCTTTACCGCATCTTACAGACACCACACTTCCGCCATGAGACTTATCAATAGGCATGGTATAGATAGCCACATCGTCACCAAATACGTCATAAGGTACATTTTCTAGATATTGCAAATCTTGTCCGTTTGCGATAGTAGCTTGTGTAATGCTATTTTGAAACTTTTTGGGGTATTTGATGATTAGTCCACAAGTGTGATACACGAAGACACTATTTTGTTCATCGGCAACTAAGAGCTGATTTGGGTCTTTTTGTGTTTGAGTATTTATGGAAAAAGGATTGGATTTTTGCTCAGCGGGGACTGGAGTTTCGATTTTTTTCTCAAACCAATCTTGAAGTAAAGCACTAGGCTTGTATCGTGGGAGTAGTATTTCAGCGGCTGTCACACTAGCACCAGCGACCACAAGTGTCAAAAGTATAGTTGCAGCGATGACATTTTTGGTTATAAAATTTACTATTTTTAAGTAAAGTTCTTTGGCAGACATAATAATATTTGGATTTAATCCATATTTTTGGGTGTATTTTAGAAAAGAGTCTTTCTTTACTTTTTTAAACTCAGCATCTTTCTCCAGCCAAAGGTCGATATTTTCTTCTTGATTAAAAGGGTTTTGGGTCATATTTTAGATATTTTCGGACGGATTAGTGAGCGTGTAAATTCCAGAGATTAAGGCAGTTGGCTTTGAGTTTTTTAAGACTTCGAGAAACTATCTGACGGACATTTTCTGGCTTGAGATTGAGATCTTTGGCTACATCGACCGATTTTTGATCAAACATCACGACTTGTTGCACGATTTTAAACTCTAATCCTTTGAGATTGAGCTCGACACATTGCATCAGGTCGGCGACTTTGGCTTGGAAATGGCTAGATCGGTGATTTTCAAGGCTTTCGTCGATAGTATTGTCCAAATTTTCATCTAGACTAAAAGTCTTAGGTAGCTTAGATTTATGCTTGATATAGTCCACGAGATGGTTGTGAGCCACTCGCCACAGATAGCCGTTTGGATTTGAGAGCTCTTGATTAGGGTTGTTTAGAGCATTTATAAAGCTTTCCATCACAAGACTAGTCAGATCTTCAACATCGGCTTTGGTATCAACTCGTCTAAAAAAATAGCCGTAAACTTTTGGGAAGTATTGATTCCACTGATTTTCAATAGTATAGTAAGACATGGAAATTGCAATTTCGCCTAGATAGTCTGAATTTTTGGCAAAAACGTGACAAAACCTATATTTGTTTTATTCTTTCTTTCTTTGAAAGTGCTGGTTAGATTTTTTGACTAGATTCTACTTGGTATCTGGCTTGATTAATCAGCCTTTGTAGTTGCTCTTCGTTTGGCATTATGACTCGATATTCACTTGCAAAGATTTGAGATTTTTGATTTAGTACGTATTTTACCACAGCCTTATCTTTTTCAGGGCAAAGTATCAGTCCTATGGTTGGGTTTTCTGCTTCTAGTTTTTCTTCTATATCAAAATAATTTACATACATCTCCATTTGCCCTATATCTTGATGAGTGAGCTTGTCTATTTTTAAGTCTATGATCACAAAACACCTTAAGACTCTGTTATATAACACAATGTCAGCGTAGTAGTGCTCATCTTCAAAAGTAAGTCTCTTTTGTCTGGCCACAAAGGTAAAGCCCTTACCCATTTCTAATAAAAATTTCTGAATGTTATCAATAATGGCAGTTTCTAGATCTTTCTCACTATATTTTATAGATTCTTCAAGTCCTAAAAATTCTAAAATGTAAGGATCTTTGATAATGTCGTCTGGACTTTGTGGATCGTGATATTTTTCCAGGTTATCTAGGATTACACCGTTTTTATCTGTGCTGAGCCCCACTCTTTCAAAGAGTGATGAACCGATTTGCCTGTTTAATTCTCTTAATGACCAGCTATTAAGCTCTGTTTCAGTTATATAAAACTGGAGTTTTAGCGGTTGATCCGCAAAGACTAAAAGTCTGACATAGTGTGACCAGCTCAATTTCTTAGACAGTGTCTGGGATTTTGAAAACACAACATAAAACTTTCTCATATACTCGAGATTTTGAACAGAAAAGCCTGTACCAAATTCTTCAGTTAGCTTTATAGATAAGGTTTTAAGGGTATTTTTACCATACTCTGCTTTACTAGATCCGTTTTGTTCATCTTCAACAATTATTCTGCCAATCTCAAAATATGTCTTGGTTATAGTTGTGTTTACCTGTGAGACTATGAAATCCCTGGAATCTCTGAGTAAATTCTTTATTTGTAAAAATAGTTCTTGGTTGCTACTGTTTAAGCTCATAAAATTTTCAAACTGTTATGAATTATAATTACAATAATTTCTAATTTTCAACATTAAAACATTCTAATATTAACATTTAAAAATTGATTTAAAATTGTAACATTATACATTAAAAATTTTTATACTTTATCTTTTTAACCTTTTTACTTGATTTATCCTTTATCCTTAAGATGTTTTATACTTACTCTTACTCTACTTCTTCCCACCCTTAGGAGTCACCCAATAACCAAGATACTTGCCAAAAATGGCTCTAAACTGAGCGTCCAAGGCTGGAAATGGCATGATTACGATATATACAATCGGCATATAAATGGCTTGTAAGGCTGTGAGTAGTTGTTGGATTTTAGGACTTTGGGGTTTTTGTTTGTGTGATTCTTTGGGTTCGGAAAACTCTACAATTTTTGGACCCAAGTAGGTGTAGATGATATAGGCAAAGAAACCAAGTAGTGAAAAACTGAAGACAGTGAAAAACAAGCTTATATTTTGTAGTGAAAGTGAGATAGGGGAGGCGTTGTAGTCTTTGCCACCGAGCATTTTTGGAAAAAAGACTCCAAATGTGAAAACCAAACCACTGGTAGCCCAAAAGATTGAGTTGGTGAAGTTTAGATATATCATTTTGACTCGATCTCTGGTATCTAGATGCTCTCCTTGTGGATCGATAAAGAATTTATAAAAGATATACGGAAACTCTTCCATAGCGCCCCAGGCCCAACGTTGCAGCTGTTTGTACTGGTTTTGGAAAGTGATTAAAAAGTTTTCACCTTCGACTGCGTCGACTAGGATCGGAGCGTAAATTGGCATGGTTTTAAAGTTGCCTTGATTGGCAAAGAAACATTGGTAAAACAAAAAACACTCCTCTGAAATAACCTCTCGATACCAAAATCCGGCTTTTTGCAGCGTGTGCATTGGCACAGCGTAACACATATAGAAATGCAAATCATCAGGCAAAATACTCTGCGTCATGACCCAGAAAGTGCTTTGGATACCGACAATTCTTGGGATGAAATTGGTTTGGTAGAAATTATTGACAAAGACTGGAATAGGCTCAAATCCGACACTATCTTTGTTTGGACTCAGGATATAATTATAAGTCAAGACTTCAAGGTAATTTTTTCCGATGCGGTGATCGGCATCAAGCTTTGTCAGGATTACTTTTTTAGGGTCAATTCCAAGATGTTTTGTCAAAAGGGAGGCTTGTCGTGCGCCCCAGTTGGCGTTTGGACCTGAGCCTTTGATTTCGCCCACCATACCATCTGGATGAGCTGTAAATATGACATTTAATTTATCGTTACTCAATTTAATCTCATCTTTGTATTTGTAGTCATTCTGTGTGTGATCAAGCTTGTACACAATATCCAAATCATCTTCTTGAAATTCCTGGCAGTTAAAATTTCCATTGCTTAAAGTGGCTATTTTATCACGTACAAGTTGATTGTGCTTGTCTCCCATACGCTGCTCTTGGGAAAGTATGACTATAGTTTTACTGAGATTGAAAGCGTTTTGATAAACTGCCTGTAGCGATCTATGCAAAATAGTCGGATCTTCATTGTAGGTAATTATATTTATGATATGATAAATCTCACTGCTTTTAGTCCAGTCAGTATCTTGAATTTGTTTTAACTCCTCAATATCTTCATCGATTCTACTTTGCCAATCATCTGATGATTTACCAAGACTTCTTGAGGCTTCTAGCATTTCCAAGGCTTGCTCTGGGTCTGACTCGATATTTTTAAGCAGACGTTTCCAATCAATTTTTTCATATCTAATAGTGGTCTTAAAGCTATATAAGATATACAAGCTCGACACAGACACTTTCAAAAACCACATGAAACCGTAAAGTATCAAAAAAAGTGAAACAGCAGCTGGGAAAATGGCTGAGAAACCAATTACCGCAAATAGAAATCCAAATGAGAAACTTCCAATTAAAGCCTCTAAAACTCGATAATACCACTTTTTACGACCCTTTAAAATCGAAAAATAACTTGAATTATATTTGCTCATACACAGTGCCAAAGATGGCATTTAGGCTAGGGGATGTCAAGGCAAGACCCACATTTGACATTTTATAGAAAGTTTTGGTTTATGTAGATATAACAATAAGTATTTATGACCTTTTTAGAGTTTAGACAAAAGTTAATTGCCCGTTTTTGGTGGATTTTAATATTGCTTGTAGTTTTCAATGGACTTGGTTGGTCGTGGATGAATTCTGTGAAATATAGCAGTTTGAGCAGTTTCCAGTTAAATCTAAATAAAGATTTTTACGAAATTCAAAATTTTGCAGGTAAGCTTGGGGATCGTGTAATTTTAGGTGAAAACAGCCTTTCAGCTAGCTATAATGCAAACTCAAATTTTGTAGCTAGGTATTTCCAAGACTTTTTATTAAGTGGTTCGACAATCCAAAAAATCAAAGATAATGGAGCTTTGTCGTCTGTAAGTCCCATAGATAAGCCATTATATACAGTTTCAATTTTAGGAAACGCCGTGGTTGAAGTAAAGTATGAGTTTCCAAAGGAAGACGAAGCCCAGAAATTTAATCAAGCCCTTTCACAGGTTTATAAAACTGAGGTCCTAGAATGGAATAAAAACAAGCCAGAAATGCTTCAGATTGCTGGTTCTGAGCCCATTTCAAAAGTTGTACCTAGTGAAAAGTCAATTCAGTTGAAAATTTTGCCAAGTTTGGCCGCCTTAATACTTGGGTTAGCAATTGTGGTAGCTGTGCCTATGAAACAAAAAGTAAAGAAAGCCTAAAATGTCAGATCAGCCAATGGATATTACCGATTTGTTTATACTTTCTAAGCTTAGAAATAGCTCTTTTCAAGAAATTGTCCGTGAATTATCCAAGAACAAAGTCACATTAAGCGAAAGTAAAGAACTGGCAAAGATTAAAGCCAAGATCGATGAAGGTTATCCGCTTGCATATATTTTAGAGACCATAGAGTTTTTAGATCGATCTTTTATGTTGGATTCAAATGTTTTAGTTCCTAGGCCTGAGACCGAAGAGTGGGTAAAGCATTTTATTTTTGACTTGAAAAAACAAATTTCGACTAAATATAAAAATGATGTACAGGTCAATTTGATTGATTTAGCTACTGGTTCTGGAGTTATTGGACTATCTATTTGGCTAGAGTTGGGTGTTTTTCTAAATCATATTTTGCTTAGTGATATTAGTGGCGAAGCCTTAAATTTAGCTCAGGCAAATCATAAAAATTTTAGTAGACTTTTTTCAGGATCAACTCATCCAAAATTTGCCCAAAGTGATCTTTTTACTCATCTCCAGTCAGCAGATTTGCAACATTTCAAAAGCTGGGATCCTACAAAACTAAATATTTTAGTGTCTAATTTACCATATTTACCTCAAAGTGACGCCATAGATCTCCCAAATCTAAGACATGAGCCAGAAATTGCCTTATTTAGCGGACAAAGTGGTTTGGATTTGTTTAAAAAATTAATTGACCAGATTGAAGACTATAATCTACATTTCGATACCATTTTACTCGAGCTTGATCCTAGAAACATCTTTGAAGCCAGTGATTTTATCAGAAATGTTGAGTTCTTTAAAAATTACAATATCTCAATTTTAAATGATTTTGCTGGCAGAAGTAGAGTTTTGAGGCTTGACATCTTGTAGTAAAACACATACAACAAAGGTATGTTTAATCGTCAAAACTCGCCTTATATAGAACTTTTTGAGGCACAATTGGATAATGTGTGGCCGACACTCGGCATCGGAAATCAGAAATTTTTGGATTTTTTACAACCCTTAAAACATTACCTAAAAACCGAGTCAAATCTGCAAGCTTTCTCAATATCAAAATATCTTGAAGTGCCTGATTCTCTTGCTTTTTGGCTGGAAATGTTGGCTCAGAGTTGTTATTTATACGAGCATCTGTACTTACTCGATAAGACAAATCTTGAAATTTTATCACAAAAATACCCAAAATTACCCGAAGCTAGTAAGACTAGATTTCATCTTAGCCGGACGTATTCGCTGCAACAAATCCAGTGGTTGCAAACTTGGGTCTGGCAGATGCATCTAAAAATTGTAACTGAAATGCCAATTTTAAAATCAGTTTTACAGCAGACTTTTTGGCAAAAGCATTTATTAGGTCGAGTCAGTTTTGTTACATCTTTTCTAGAAGAGCGGATTATTTTGGGTGATTTACTACACGAAATGGGAAATGGATTTGGCTTGTTTGAGATTAAGATTCCTGTATTAGTCGGATTTAAGCTCAGTCTAGATATGTACTCAAAGCTAAATTTAACTGAGCAAGATTGGCACTCAGTTGATTCGGTTTTGCATCAGATATCGACCGTTTTTACAGTTTTAGAAAAATCCGATCAAGTACTTCCAGAGTTTTTATATTATCACAAACTCACTGAAACTCAAAAAGAAAGTTGGTGGCTAAAATCTGAGATTGAACGTAAAGAGCTGTCTTTAAAAGACGAAGAAGTAAAAATGGCCATTAAAAATATAATCGAACAATTTGATCAAAACCTTAACAATGATTTAAACAACCTAAATCTACCACCAGAATTTTTGGATTTTCTGACAGAGCTTTGTGTGTGGGTGTTTAAACCGGCGGGGGAAGGGGAGTAGTTCAAAGAGCAAAATGCAAAGAGCAAAGATTTTCTTGTAGGGGAATGGTTTACCTTACCATGTGTAGAGGCGATCAAGGATCGCCATTCCGTTTTGCTGAAGAAGTAAAAAACCTTTAAAGTATAAATTATAAATCAAGTAAAAAGTATAAAAAGATAAGTCCTCTAGCAATAATAAACTGACCATAAATTAATACAAAATCTTTGATTAAAGATCAATTAGACTAAAACAAAGGGTAATGTTAATACTTCGGGGAGACTAAGGTATAAAATATTTAATATTTAATGTAACAATTTTAAATCAATTTTTAAATCTTAAATGTTAGAATGTTTAAAACATTAATTCATTCTTAAATTATATATTGATTAAAAATTAGGAAATTAATCATTAGAAATTATACTCACCAGGGAAGGAGAAATAAATTTCTCCCCTACTTTATCCTTGATTTATCCTTTTTACTTAAAACGTTTTATACTTTTACCTAATTCACCCCTTCCTCTCTCTTGGCAAATTTCTTGTATGAAAACATGAGTGGAAATATTTATATCAAAACCTAAGCAATCTAAATATCTGACCAGAATTTTTGGATGTTTTGACAGGGTTGTGAGTCTGGGTATAAAACAGCGGCGAAAGGAGAGAAGGGTTTATAAGAATTGTAAAAGTCCCTTTTTATAAACTCCTTCTGAGTCGAAATCACCTAACAATTCATCTAAGGTGTTCGCATTTTGAATAAATTTATTAATTTCAACAAGTTTATCTGGACTGGCTTGTGGTACTATATTTTCTAGGGCATTGATAATATTTTTGGCTTTATTGAGCAAAACTTGATTTTCAGGATCATTTGTATGTTTCCATCCGTATCTATTAACTGTCTTTGATGGTTTAAACTCTATTCCTATGAATGCTGATATTAAAGGCATTGGCTTATCAATACCACCTAAAAGATTCTTTGCTAAGCAATAATCAGTTATATATGCTTCAAATTCTTGTTTGATCTTCGTTAGCGCAAAATTAGCAATGTCTTTTGTTTCAAGGTGTTTTTGAGCAGATAAGTTTTTATAATTCTGGATGATATGTGTAAATTCATGCCTTAGAACAGAATCATTTTCAGCATCTGTTTCACAATTTAATATTATACCCATTTTTGGAACTGAAACTCCACTAAAAATTAACGTTTTTTTTCTTAAATCACTTCGGTCTTTTATTCTGACAATTGGAACACCATACATATAAGTCAAATCAGAAGTCGGCAAAACCAAATCACAAATATCTAAAAATTCTTGTTCTCTAATTGAAAGTGTTTCATTTTTAATAAGTTTAATCAAAGAGTAAGGACTTGTATCAGCAATCTGCCTGATTAAAACATTGAATTTTACTGCCTCATCTCGACTTTTAAAATTCCCATCACCTTCTTTAATATAAAATACCTCAAAGAAATTGCTATCATCAATGATGAGTTCATTTACTCTAGGCTTTAAATGCTCAAAGAAATTTTCTTCCACCCATTTTTGAAAATCAACTTCGTCAATATTGTAATGCTCTAAGGGGTTAAAATCCTTAGCTCTTTTAAAATATTCTACCAAGTGAGGATCTTTATTTAGGTCTATTTTTGGTTTAAACAACTGCTCCATATAGAAGCAGTGTAACATAAAAATTTGGACTTGTAAATACTAATTCACCCCTTCTTCTCTCTTGGCAAATTTCTTGTATGAAAACATGAGCGGAAATATTTATATCAAAACCTAAGCAATCTAAATATCTGACCAGAATTTTTGGATGTTTTGACAGAGTTGTGAGTCTGGGTATAAAACAGAGGCGGAAGGAGAGAAGAGTCTATAAGAATTGCAAAAGCCCTTTTTTGACATATTCACCATTAGAATCAAATCCTAACAATTCATCTAATGTATCGGCATTTTGGATAAATTCATTAATTTCAACAAGTTTGTCAGGGCTGGCTTGAGGAACGATGTTTTCTAGAGCCTTTATAATATTCTTTGCCTTAATTAGTAATTCCTGATTTTTAGGATTGTCTGAATATTTTTCACCCTTACTGTTAAAAAGCTTTGATGGTGAGAAAACAGGACCCATAATAGCATTGATGATTCTCTTATATGTATTCCGACCACTAAATACTTTCTTTGTTATATCATAACGAGTTATATAAGCTTCAAATTCTTTCTTGAGTTTATTTAGAATTATTTCTTCATATTTTCCCTCTTTAACATTTTCTATTGCTGTATCATAACATGAATTCTTGTAATTTTGAATGAGATGAGTCATTTCGTGTCTTAATGCATATTCGTTTGATCGTTCGTCTTTGCAGTTTAACACAATTCCCATATTATGAATTACTATGCCACTAAACGAAGCAAATGCCTTTTTAACAAGGTCACTTTGATTATACATTGTCAACACAGGAATTCCGTAAATATATTGTAAATCTATTGATTCATATGCCTCTATCGCCGCATTCATATAATCATTTTCCTCATCTGATAAGACCTGATGCTCTAGAGTCTTTATTAAGCATTCTGGCTTAATGTCTGCCAAAAGGCGAAATATTATATTGGTTTTAATAGCAGCGTCTTTATCAGTAAATCTATCAGATCCCTCTCTAATATAAAATGCCTCTACAAAACTATATCCACCTGAAACTGCTTTTTTCTTGTCAATAGGCTTTAAATGCTCAAAGAAATTTTCTTCCACCCATTTTTGAAAATCAACTTCGTCAATATTGTAATGCTCTAAGGGGTTAAAATCCTTAGCTCTTTTAAAATATTCTACCAAGTGAGGATCTTTATTTAGGTCTATTTTTGGTTTAAACAACTGCTCCATATAGAAGCAGTGTAACATAAAAATTTGGACTTGTAAATACTAAGCAACCCCGCAATAATAACATTTACTTTCTATGTTTAATTATATAGTTCCATTCACCATGAAACTCTTCCTTGATTAGATTGATTTGGGACATTTCTTCGTCAGAT
>Ga0316610_1000238_pt1 | contig 14685 bp, 10 predicted proteins | sample MIS2017111B_MG_FD_207677 | JGI IMG/M metagenome (GOLD analysis project Ga0316610, IMG submission 207677) | Microbial mat bacterial communities from Middle Island sinkhole, Lake Huron, Michigan, United States - MIS.2017.111B | ecosystem: Environmental > Aquatic > Freshwater > Lake > Sediment... | reverse complement strand
TTTGTCATTTTTAATATTGTTTAAGGTCTCTTCTTTTTCAAATGCAGCCTCAGTAAATCCCTGTATCATTGGGTTGAGAAACAATACGTTTCTCGAAAAATACACCACAACGGCAAGTATGACAAAAAATGCAGCAGTTATTAAATAACCTTCAACGCGGCTTCCAAAATGCACTTCGTACCAGGCTACAAAAACAAACGCGAGGAATATCAGGAAAAAAATGATGAAAATGGTCGAGATAAGTATGGCAAGAAAATTTGTAAACGCTTTTGATATCCTTTCGATGACAATAAGCGTGTATAATTCTAATTTAAGATCAACGATTTTCTTAACATTTTTGGTTGTTTCATTCAGGCTTTCCTGAAATTTGTTTGTATCCATGATTTTGTGTTTTTAAATAAAAAGATTGTCCCGGAAATTTAACTCAACACTCGCATTTTGTGAACTTTTTGAAAGGAATACCTTCAATCCGGTTTATCAAACTTGCTCAGGCGAATGAGCTAATTACAGGACAATCTTCAAAAAATTTTAAAATTTTAATCCGCAATCTATGCTTCCTTTTCTTTTGATTTGGAAACTTTGGCTTTTAAATCGCCAATGGCATCATTAACGTAAGTTTTCACATCTTCAAATTTTTCGTCGAAATCATCTTTGATTTTTTCGGCTTTGTTGCGGATTTTTTTACGTGTTACCGAACCTTTTTCGGGTGCAAATAAAATGCCTAATGCAGCGCCAACTGCCGCTCCTGCTAACAATCCTACGAGGAAACCTGATGTTGAATTTTTCATGGTACTTAATTTTATATTGTTTTTACTAAAAAAGTTGCTCCACAAATTTAAGGATAAATATTGCAGATGTCAATTTTTTAAACGAATAATTTATTTAAATGTTTTTGGTGAGTTTTTGCACCACACGTAACTGGCTTAAAAATTCTTTGGCGATAATTCTCAAAACAGTGTAGGTCGGGATTGCTAAAATCATTCCGGTAATTCCGGCCATGGTGCCGGCAATCAGGATAACAAGGAAAATTTCGACAGGATGGGCTTTAACGCTGTTTGAATAAATCAGTGGCTGAAGGATAAAATCATCAATGAGTTTCGCAAAGGCAAAAACGCTGAGAATGATAATTGTAACCGACACGATTTGTGAATAATATCCGGTACTTAAAATGGTCGAAATAGCTAATATTACGCCAATGATGGCTCCGATTAAAGGCCCAAGATATGGGATGATGTTCATCATGCCACCAAAAAAACCAATTAAAACAGCGTTTTCAACACCAAATATGGTCAGTCCAATGGTAAGCATCGTAATCATGAGCGTGATTTCGATGATTAAACCGATAAAATACCTTCCCAGCAAGCGTTTGGATTGTTTAATAATGTGGTTCACTTCGTTTTGATACTGGAGGGGAGTGAGGTTATCAACCAGTTCATCCAGGATAAATGCATCCTTTAAAAAGAAGAAAGTGAGGAACAAAATCGAGAAAACGGCAATAAAAATGGTGCCGGTCAAACCAACCATCGAACCCAGAACTGTCGAAAATGAAGTGAGGTTGAGGATAGATTTGAATTGAATTTCGAGGACCTGATTAATGGTTTCCTCTTTACCAAGAATACCGTAATAGTGAAGATAATTTTCTAATTCGAGCAGTGGTTCCTGGATGGATTGGCTGAGAGAATCGAGGTCAATATTTGAGATTACCGATGCCTGGCGGGCAACAAGCGGAACGAAGATGCTGAAAAATGCGCCAACGAAAAATATAATAATAAGGAGTGTTAAAAACGCGCTTAGCCCATTCGGCATGCTATACCGGCCAATTTTAAAAGCGTTTATTCTTTTAACCAGGGGTTTGCCAATCAGCGATAAAATAATGGACATCAGCAGGTAAAAAACGATGTTCGAAAATTCCCAGATCAGGAAAGCAACCACCAACCCTGCAACGATTCCACTGACAATTTTTGTTGTTCTGTTCATGATTTAAATTGGTGCATTTTACCTCATACTTTCAAAAACAAGAAATCCAATTTTATGCAAGGATACAAAGAAAAACTGGTTTAGAAAAGGAAGGATTGACCAAAAGATTTTATCAAATCGAAAGACGAGTACAAGTATTTGAGATTACGGGAAAAACAATACACGTATTAAATGCAAATGGGTTTTTTGGGAAATCCGTAGTGGATTCCGGGATTTGATAATAATTGTATAAATTATTTATTTCCAGATAGATGGGTAATGGTTGCACGCAGTTATTTTTAAAAGAACTTTTAACCCTACTTTTGCCTCTTCAAAAAAAAGGAATTGATTTTCATCAAAACTCATTTTTGATTGTTTGTTTGCCACGAAAGGGAAGATTTCTTTCGCTAATTAATTTGTCAGGATTTTTATGATCAACTTCGAAAAATTTACACTTAGCAACGGCCTTCGTGTTATCGTTCATCACGACGAATCAACGCCAATTGTTGCCATTAACGTGCTTTACAATGTGGGCGCCAGGGATGAAGACCCTTCAAAAACTGGCTTTGCACATCTTTTTGAGCACCTCATGTTTGGCGGTTCGGTGAACATCCCAAAATATGATGAGCCACTCGAAAAAGCCGGCGGCGAAAACAACGCCTTCACCAATAACGACATCACCAATTATTACCTCACGCTGCCTGTACAAAACATCGAAACCGGCTTCTGGCTTGAGTCGGACAGGATGTTTCAACTTGCTTTTTCTGAAAAAAGCCTTGATGTACAGCGCAACGTGGTAACCGAAGAATTCCGGCAAACGCACCTGAACCAGCCTTATGGCGATGTCTGGTTGCTGCTGCGGCCGCTGGCTTACAAAGTTCATCCTTATCAGTGGTCAACAATTGGCAAGGAAATTTCACACATCCAGAATGCTGTGATGGACGATGTGAAGGCTTTTTACAAGAAATTTTACAACCCAAACAACGCCATCCTGGTTGTTGCCGGAAATGTTGTAACTTCCGAAATTAAAGTTTTGGCCGAAAAATGGTTTGGGACCATCCAAAATGAAGGCGTAAACCAGCGGAATATTCCGAAAGAGCCACCGCAAACAGAGCCACGGTTGCTTGTAACGGAGAACAATGTTCCGCTCGACGCCATCTACAAAGCCTGGCACATGTGTGGTCGCATGGATGCAGCTTATCATCCCACCGATTTACTTTCGGATATTCTGAGCAACGGAAATTCGTCGCGACTTTACAACGAACTTGTAAAAAATAAAAAACTCTTCAGCGATCTGAACGCATACATTTTGGGCAGCAGCGATGAAGGGTTATTTGTGGTTTCGGGAAAGCTGGTAAAAGGTGTAAAACTTGAGGATGCCGATGCCGCCATCATTGAAGAGTTAGATAAAATGAAAACCGGTGAGATTGATGAGCGCGAACTTCAAAAGGTTAAAAATAAGATAGAGGCCAACCTGGAATTTTCGGAAATGAATGTGCTCGAAAAAGCCATGAACCTCGCATTTGCTGAATTGATGGGCAACGCCGCCGATGTAAACGAAGAAGGCAAAAAATACCAGGCGGTCACCGCGCAACAGATCCGCGCAACAGCAAACCAGATTTTACGTCCGGAGAATTGCTCAACCTTGTATTACAAATCGAAAGCGTGAAGAATTCGACAATTCGACAATGGGACAATTCGATAATTCGACAATGGAAGAATGGAAGAATGGAAGAATGGAAGAATGGGACCACACCATTCCATCATTCCACTATTCCATCATTCCAAAAACAACGTACTTTAAAAACTAACAAATGACAACACAGGATTTCAGAAAAATACATCCACAATCAAAGGCTATCGAAACGGTGAGCTTGGTTGAACCGGAAAAATATCTATTAGATAACGGCATTCCGGTTTACCTGATCAATGCCGGGACGCAGGAGATCGTAAAAATTGACCTCATTTACGATGCAGGTTCGCGTTTGCAAAATCTTCCACTGCTGGCGCAGTTTACAAGTAAATGTCTTATCGAAGGAACCGAAAGTTTCGACTCAAAAACCCTTGCCGAAATTGTTGACTTTTATGGCGCTTATTTAAAACCATCGGTTACCAGGGATGATGCGGAGATTTCGCTTTACAGTCTTAACAAGCATCTCGAAAAACTCATGCCCGTGTTTGCGGAGGTGGCGCTGCAGCCAACTTTCCCTGAGCACGAAATTCAGACGATGGTGCAGAAACTCCGGCAGGAATACTTGGTTAATATGGAAAAAGGGAGTTTTGTAGCCCAGCAACAATTTTCGGGATTGGTGTTTGGAAATCAGCACCCTTACGGGAAAAGCATGGTTTTGCAGGATTACGAAAACATCAATTCATCAGTTTTAAAGGGGTTTTACGAAAAATTTTATAAAACATCGGCTTTCAAAATCATTGTTTCGGGAAAGGTAAATAATGGCCTGATTAAAATGTTAAATCAATATTTTGGACAGCATCAGGTTTCATCAACCGAACATTTGCCGCAAGGTTTGATTATCTCGCCAACTTCAATTCCGGAGCATTTTATCGAAAAAAGCGACGCGCTTCAATCGGCTGTAAGAATCGGGAATGCAACCATCAACAAGAAGCACAGCGATTTTATTCCTTTTACAGTCGTCAACACCATTTTTGGTGGATATTTTGGTTCGAGACTCATGACCAACATCCGCGAAGACAAAGGCTACACTTACGGAATTGGCTCCGGCCTTGCCTCCTTTAAACATGCCGGAATGTTTTTTATCGCTTCGGAAGTCGGAAACGATGTTACCGAAAAAGCCATCGAACAGATTTTTATCGAAATCGAAAAACTTAAGTCAGAACCTGTAAAAGCCGAAGAACTTTCGCTGGTAAAAAATTACCTGCTTGGCACCTTCCTTCGCAGTGCCGACGGGCCTTTTGCGCTGGCCGATCTGTTTAAAGCCACCCTCGATTACGACATGGACATGCGATATTACGATACATTTTTACACACCGTTAAAAACATCACAATAAAAGATATTCAGGAAATTGCCGTTAAATACCTGCAACCCGATTCGATGATCAGGTTGGTGGTGGGAAAACCGGCAAATAAAGAATAAAAATGATTTTTAGAAAAATATTATTAGTCCTATTTGTTGTGGCGATCAATATTTTCGGGATTGAGCCCTCTTTTGGCCAGCAGCCTGATCCTGTAACAATGGATTCTGTGAGTATTGTAAATAATCAGGTTTATCTTTCCTGGCTTCCTAATAATGATAACACTGACAGGTATGTGATTTATCGTTTTACCTGGAACGGCACTTATTTTATCTGGGATAGCATTAGCCAGAATATTGGCATAAATAATACACTTTTTATTGACCAGGCTATAAATGCCTGCGACAGCTCATACACTTACAAGGTTCTCGCCAAAACCGCCGATGGCTCCAGCAGCAATTTTCAAGACACAAAACTAGTTAGGACAATGTTCCTTGTGCCGCCAAAACTTGATATTTGCGGCAATTTGGCCGAAATTGACTGGACATCTTATTTAAATATCTCGCCTTCGTTTGGGAAGTATTATATTTTGGCCGACACCACAAATGACGGAATAGAATCCTTTTTTAAAATTGACTCAACTTCTTCAGTAGGAGAAACAAATTATATTCACCGAAACCTTGCAGCCAATACTACCTATACTTACATGATCAGAGCAATCAGCAGTGATGGCACAAAATCTTCATCATCATGTAAAAGGACTATCAGCTCTCAAACGCTGAAACTACCGGACTCGGTTTATCTGCGCTATGCCACAGTCGAAGATTTTGACCATGTTAAACTTGAGTGGACCGTTGGCAATGATGCTAAAATTTCGAAATTTAAAATTCTCAGGTCAACTGATGGGATGACTTTTGACACCATTGAAGAAATTAATCATACAGGCGACTTCAACCCTTCGACCCAGTTTATTGATACATCGGCTGATTTTAATGCGCAAAGTTATTATTACAAAATCAGGGTTTGCGATAGTTGCGGCGCGGATATGCTGGCTTCGGAAAACTTTGCCAGGACAGTTCATTTATCAGGGATTCCGGGAATTACCGGAAACGAAAATGAGCTAAGCTGGAACCATTACAAAGACTGGGATTTTGGAGGTTCAGGAATAGGATCTTATCAAATCTACAGGCTTGTTAATGGTACACCAAATCAGGATGGGATTGATAATCCATTATTTGCTTCTTTAACCTCTTACACCGATGATGTTTCCGGTTTTTCGACTTCAGAAGGTGTTTTTAATTATTATATTGTTGCCTACGAAAAAGATATTGATAATGGATTTGAAACTTTTAAGGATAGCAGCGTTTCTAACAAAATCGAGATAAAACAGGAAACCCGTGTTATTTTACCAAACGCTTTTGGCCCGGATTTACCCTATCCGGATAATGTTTTTAAACCAATACTTGCTTTTATTAACACTGAAGGATACAGTCTCTCCATTTTTAATAAGTGGGGACAATTGATTTTTATAACCGAAGACCCTACTCAGGGTTGGGATGGGAAGTTTAAAGGCGAATATGTGCCTTCAGATGCATTTGTTTACCAGCTAAAATACAAAACACCCCAGGGACAGAATCTCGAAAAACGGGGAACTGTCACCGTGATCAGGTAGGTTTAATTTTTCGAATTGTTGAAATCTTAGGTTTTGTATTCTAATAATATTCCACAAAAATCAGGTTAAACACGGTCTATCAACCTCAATTTTTGTACATTTGCCACAAATTTAAAAATCCGTTATAAATGGCTTTAAATCAGGATAAATTCACCGAAGAAGGATTGACCTACGACGATGTGTTACTGCTGCCTGCCTACAGCGAAGTGTTACCCCGCGAAGTCGAACTCAATACGTTTTTTACTGCCGGCATCCGGATGAATATCCCGATCGTTTCGGCAGCCATGGACACTGTAACTGAGCACAAACTGGCAATTGCCATAGCGCAGGATGGTGGCATCGGTGTTCTTCATAAAAATATGAGCATCGAAAAACAAGCCAATGAGGTTAAAAAGGTAAAACGCGCCGAAAACGGGATGATACTCGATCCCATCACACTCGACAAAAGCGCCAAAGTCCGCGACGCTCTCAGTATCATGAAAGAATACGGCATTGGTGGTATTCCGGTGGTTGACAGAGGAAACCGCTTGGTGGGAATCCTCACCAACCGCGACCTTCGCTTCGAGCGAAACATGGAACGCCCTGTTGCCGAAATCATGACCCATGAAAACCTGATTACTACCACCGAATTCACCGACTTTGAAAAAGCCGCCGAAACCCTCCAGCAATATAAGATTGAAAAACTGCCGGTTGTTGACAAAGATTACAAGCTCATCGGGCTGATTACTTACAAGGATATTATCAAAATCAAGGCAAGGCCAAACGCCTGCAAAGACGAAAGAGGCCGCCTCAGGGTTGCTGCTGCTGTTGGTGTTTCGGGTGATGTTTTCGAACGCGCCTCGGCTTTGGTTGCCAACCAGGTTGATGCCATCGTGATTGATACAGCCCACGGCCATTCCATCGGAGTTATCGAAACTACAAAACGCATCAAAAAAATGTTTCCCGATCTTCAATTGGTCGTTGGAAATATTGGAACCGGCGAAGCCGCCAAAGCACTTGTTAAAGCTGGCGCTGATGCAGTGAAAGTTGGAATCGGTCCCGGATCAATCTGCACAACACGCATCATTGCTGGTATCGGAATCCCTCAACTCACCGCTATTTACAATGTTGCCCGCGCTATCAGCGATACCAATATCCCGATTATTGCCGACGGCGGAATCCGTTACACCGGCGATATTGCAAAAGCTATCGCCGCAGGAGCACATTCGATTATGGCCGGATCGTTGTTTGCTGGTGTAGAAGAATCGCCTGGTGATACCATTATTTTTGAAGGTAGAAAATACAAAACTTACCGCGGTATGGGCTCGATTGATGCCATGGAACATGGATCGAAAGACCGCTATTTCCAGGATATGGAAGAGGATGTTAAAAAATTGGTTCCCGAAGGCATTGTTGGCCGCGTTCCATACAAAGGCACCCTCTCGGAAGTTATTCATCAGATGGTTGGTGGGCTGAGGGCAGGCATGGGTTACACCGGCTCCCATGATATTGCTGAACTTCAAAAAGCTAAATTTATAAAAATTACCGCTGCCGGCGTTGTCGAAAGCCACCCGCACGATATCACCATCACCCATGAGGCTCCCAACTACAGCAAGCATTAATATCCTGACGTTATTAGTTAAAATAAAATAAAACTCTCAATTTTTCGTAAAACAATACGTTGTTCATCTTTTTTAATTCATCTGAAAACAAATTTATCACAGTAATGGCACAAATTTTTTCTCTTAAAAAAAACCATTTTACCACATTGAAATCAAGGTTTTTGCTGACTATTTTGGCGTTAATTTTATTAACTCCTGTTTTTACAGTTAATGCACAAAATGTAACCGATCCGGTATTACTCAATATTGCCGGCGAAAACATTTCAAAATCCGAATTCCTTTCTGTTTACCAGAAAAACAATGTAAACGGTGAGGTTCTCGACAAAAAATCTTTAGAGGAATATCTCGATCTTTTCATCAATTTTAAGCTCAAGGTAAGAGAAGCCACCGATATGGGATTGGATACGGCTGCTTCGTTTGTTAACGAATTAAAAGGTTACCGCGACCAGTTGGCAAAGCCTTATTTTGTTGATGAAGAAGTAAATAAAGAATTGCTTCAGCAGGCCTACGACCGCAAAAAGATTGATATCAGGGTAAGTCATATTCTTTTCAGGGTCGAAAAGTTTTCGAAACCCGAAGATACGCTGGCTGCCTTAAAGAAAGCAGAAGAAGCACGCGCCAGAATTATAAAAGGCGAAAACTTTAACGATGTTGCAGCCGAGGTTTCAGAAGATCCTTCTGCACGCGACATGCCGGCACGAGGTTTTCAACCTGCCCGCAAAGGAAACCGCGGAGATATCGGGTATTTTTCAGTTTTTGACATGGTTTATCCATTCGAAGAAGCTGCTTTTAATCAGGAAGTCGGCGAAGTTTCGCAACCCATCAGAACCGACTTTGGCTACCATTTAATTTTGGTTACCAGTAAACGCCCGGCTTTAGGCAAAGTTCAGGTTGCCCATCTTTTCCTGCAGATGCCGGCCAATTCGACCAAAGAAGATTCAGCCAGAATCGAAATGAAGTCCGATTCGCTTTACAAAGCCTTGATTAACGGAGGCGATTGGGACGAATTAGTGTCAACGTTTTCTGACGATAAGAGTTCAGCCATGAATAAAGGTGTACTTCCGTGGTTTGGTTCAAACCGCATGGTTCCTGAGTTTATAGATGGCATTGCCGAATTAAAAAACATTAACGATATTTCAAAACCAGTGCTCACGTCTTATGGCTGGCACATCATAAAATTGGTTGACCGGAAACCTATCGGAACTTTTGATGAAGAAAAAGCCGACCTCAAACAGAGTTTAGCTAAAGATGTCCGTGCAAACAAAAGCAAGGAAGCCATCATTATCCGCATCAAAAAAGAAAATAAATTTGTTGAATATCCAAAAGCTAAACAAGCCTTTGTTAGCCTGATGGACAGCAGCATTTACAACCGTAAATGGGAGCAAAGCAAGGCAGATGGTCTGAAGGACGTAATATTTAAACTTGGCGACGAGCGTTATTACCAGCAAGAGTTTGCCGAGTTTATTTTTAAACATCAAACCATCAGCACCAAAGAAACTTACGAGCTTTTTATTGATGAGAGTTTCGATAAATTTGTCGAAGAAAAAGCCATTGCTTTCGAAGATGCCCGTCTCGAGCAAAAACATCCTGAGTTTAAATCGCTGGTTAACGAATACCGCGATGGAATTCTTTTGTTTGAGCTTACCGACCAGAAAGTGTGGAGCAAAGCCATAAAAGATACCACAGGATTAAAGGCGTTTTACGAATTGCACAAAGCCGAATATATGTGGGGCGACCGAGTTGATGCTACTTTAATAACCTCAACAACCCAGGATGGTGCCGATAAAGCGATGAAATTAGCCAAAGCCGGTAAAGATGGCGACCAGATCCGCGAAGAGCTTGCTGCCGATACATTGGTTCAGATTACCGTTGTTAGCAAAAAGTATCCTAAAAACGATAATGACATCATTGATACCATTGAATGGAAAAAGGGTGTTTCGAGTATTGTGCCAACCAAAGATGGTAAATTTGGCTTTGCAATTATCCACGAATTGGTTGGCCCCGAACCAAAAACTTTAAGCGATGCCCGCGGGCTGATTACTGCCGATTATCAGAATTTTCTGGAGCAGGAATGGATTAAAGAATTGAAGACAAAATATACTGTCACCGTAAATCAGGACGTTTTATCGCAGATTAAATAGTCAGGTTTTGAATTGAAGAGAACAATATTTTCATTAATACTTCTCATATTTATCATAGGCTCTTGCAGTAAACGGGGTTTTAACCGATCAGAACCGGTACTTGCAAGAGTCTATGATTCTTATTTGTATGCCTCTGAATTGGGAAGTTTGGTGCCCGATGGCATAAGTGCAGCCGACAGTTTTTTATTTGTAAGAAGTTATGTTGATAATTGGATTAAGAGTCAGTTGCTGCTCAATCAGGCCGAAAAAAACCTGACCAACGAACAAAAGAACTTTGAGTCACAATTAAAAGATTACCGAAACTCGCTTATCGTTTACAAATACGAAACCGAACTTATCAATCAAAACCTCGATACGGTGGTTGGTAGCCGCGAAATTGAGGAATATTATTACAACAATCAAAATAATTTCCAATTGAAGGACAATATTGTCCAGGCTGTTTATGTGAAAATCAGTTCGGATTCACCCAAAATCAGGAAAATTATACAGTACGCAAAATCCGACAATCATAGAGATCGCGACTCACTGGAGCTTAATTGCATGCGCTACGCCGAAGATTTTCAGATTATTGACAACGAATGGATAACTTTTGATGACCTTTTGGATCGGTTGCCCCTTGAGGTTTACAACCAGGAATCTTATCTCAGGAACAACAGTTTTATCCAGATTTCTGATGAAGGTTACACCTATCTGGCAAATATTCTCGATTACAGGTTAAGCGAGAGTTTATCGCCGCTTTCGCAGGAATACAACAATATTAAGTCAATCATTCTTAATGTGCGCAAAAAGGCTTTGATAAAGCAAATGCAGCAAAAAATTTATGATGAGGCGTTGAAAAATGAAGAATTTGAATATTTTTAATCTGAACTATTTTACATGAAGAATTTGATCATAGTATGCTGTTTGCTTATTTCAAGTTTCGTTACTATTGAGGCGCAAACTCCCCAGGGAACCATGATTGACGAAGTGGTTGCTGTTGTTGGGAAAAACTACGTTCTCCTTTCCGATATCGAAAATTCATACCTTCAGATGCGCTTGCAGGGAGGTATTACTGGAAGCGAATCAACAACAAAATGTCAGATTATCGAAAACCTGTTGTTCGAAAAACTGATGCTGCATCAGGCCGAACTCGACAGTATCGAGGTCACTCCCGATCAGGTTGATGCCGAACTTGACCGAAGGATGCGATACTTTATCGGACAGTTTGGAACACAGGAAAAACTGGAGCAATTTTATGATAAATCGGTTGTTGAGTTTAAATCCGAATTGCGTGAGGTAATTACGCAACAGATGAAAATTGAAAGGGTTCAGGGAAATATCACCGAAAAAACCAAAGTTACGCCTTCGGAAGTGAAGATATTTTTTAAAAACGTCCCCACCGACAGTATCCCTCTGATTGGTTCGGTTGTTGAGGTTTCACAGATTGTTAAGAAACCACCCATTAGTCCTGCCGAAAAATTTGAAGTAAAAGATAAGTTACTAAAGCTGCGCGAAAGGGTTGTAAAAGGCGAGAGTTTTGAAGCCATGGCCAGGTTGTATTCCGAAGATCCGGGTTCAGCAAAGCTGGGAGGCGATCTTGGTTTGCATGGACGCGGGGAATTGTATGCCGAATTTGAAGCCGTTGCTTTTAAGTTAAAGCCGGGTGAAATTTCTGAGATTGTCGAAACCGAAGCAGGTTATCACATTATTCAGTCCATCGAGCGAAGAGGTGATTTTGTCAGGGTGCGTCATATTTTGCTACGTCCCAAAGTATCGCCTGTAGCGCTCGCCGAAGCCAAGGTTTTCCTCGATAGTGTTGCCTTGCTTATCCGCGCCGACTCGATTTCGTTTGAAAATGCAGTGAAGAAATTTTCGACCGACCCATCAAAAAACAACAATGGCTTGCTCATCAATCCTTACACCGGGAGTGGCGACTGGCCTGTTGATCAGCTCGATCCTAAGGTATTTTTTGTTGTGGATAAAATTGCTGAAGGCGAATTTTCGCAAACTGTTATGATGGAAGATGAAAAAGGCGAACAAGCTTACAGGATTTTAAGGTTGAATAAGCGAACGCTGCCACATCGTGCCAACCTCCGCGAAGATTACGATCAGATTCAAAGCTGGGCTTTGCAAACTAAAAAACAGGAAGCGATAAAAAAATGGATTGCCAATAATTCCAAAAACACCTACATCAAAATCAGCGATAATTATAAAGATTGTGAGTATCAGCAGAAATGGAATTAGAGAAGTTGGAAGGAAAAGACTTGAGGAATTAGGCGTGAGGCGTGAGGCGTGAGGAGTGAGGAAGAAGTAGGCAGTTGGCAGTCGCCAGTTGGCAGTTGGCAGTCGCCAGTCGCCAGTTGGCAGTTGGTAGTCGCCAGTTGGCAGTTGCCGGTTGAGAAAAGTCATTGATTTAGGATTTTTGATTTCAGATTTATGATTGAGGATTTGTTATTTGAATTTTGTTTTTTGAGATTTATTCTCTGTGTTCTCCGTGCCTCTGTGGTAAATTTTTGAGTTTTGTTTTTTGAGATTTGTTTTTTCGCTCTGCCCTCTGCGCACGGCAATTTGAATTTTGAATTTTGTTTTTTGTAATTTATCCTCTGTGTTCTCCGTGCCTCTGTGGTAAATTTTTGAGTTTTGTTTTTTGAATTTTGTTTTTTCGCTCTGCGCTCTGCGCTCTGCGCTCTGCAATTTAAATTTTGTTATTTGTAATTTAAAAGAACGTTATGAACTATAAATCAGATGTTGAAGCCATTGATGAATTTGGCAAAAAGATAAAAATACTTCAGAATGAAATCGCCAAAGTAATTGTTGGCCAGGATGAAGTTGTTAAAAATGTTATTATTTCCATTTTTAGTAAGGGACACGTATTGTTGGTCGGCGTTCCGGGTCTTGCTAAAACCCTTTTGGTAAACACCATTTCCCGGGTTCTTGGGCTTGAGTACAGCCGCATCCAGTTTACGCCGGACCTGATGCCTTCGGATATTGTGGGTACCGAAATTCTGGATCAAACCAGGAATTTTAAATTTATCCGCGGACCAATTTTCGCCAACATTATCTTAGCCGACGAAATAAACCGTACTCCTCCCAAAACACAGTCGGCTTTGCTTGAAGCGATGCAGGAAAAAGCCATCACAGTAGCCGGGCAAAACTATAAACTCACCGAGCCTTTCTTTGTGCTTGCAACGCAAAATCCCATCGAACAGGAAGGAACCTATCCTTTGCCCGAAGCACAGCTTGACAGGTTTATGTTCAACATCTGGCTCGATTATCCAACTTTTAAAGAAGAAATTGATGTGGTAAAAAATACCACGAGTACTTACGAGGCAAAGCCGCAGGTTGTGATCAGCGCCGAAGAAATCCTGTATTTCCAGAATCTCATCCGGAAAATTCCTGTTCCCGAAAACGTTTACGAATACGCTGTAAAATTAGCGGTAAAAACCCGTCCAAACCGCCCGGAGTCGCATCAGTGGGCCAACGAATACCTTACCTGGGGAGCGGGACCGCGTGCTTCGCAATACCTCATTATCGGGGCAAAATGTCATGCCGCCATCAATGGCAAATATTCGCCCGATATCGAAGATGTGAGAAGTGTTGCCGTTTCTATCCTTCGCCATCGTATTGTTAGAAACTACAAGGCTGAGGCCGGCGGAATCTCCATCGAAAAAATCATTGCCGAATTTCTGAAATAAAAATCATGAGAAAAAAAATTCTGATCCTGGCCGGTGCAGTAATTTTAATCGTCGTCATTTTGTGGCAGTTTACCGGCACTTCTGGAACTGCCCAAAAAATGATTAAAGTCCCGGTTAAAAGTGGTCAATTCAAAATTGTGGTAACAACCACCGGCGAGTTGGAAGCCAAAAGTTCAGAAGACATCCGTGGCCCCGAAAACCTGCGGCCACTCGGTATTTATAACGACATCAAAATTAACAAGCTCATTCCTGAAGGCACCATCGTTGATTCGGGCGATTTTGTTGCTTCGCTTGATAAAACGGAAGTCGAAAGCCGCCTGAAAGATCTTGAGAGTGAACTCGACAAACTTACATCGCAATACACCAAAACCACACTCGATACCACGTTAAACCTTCGGCGTAAGAGGGACGAACTTGTCAACCTGAAATTTGGGATGGAAGAAATGCAGATTACGGTTGATCAATCCGAATTTGAGCCACCTGCCACCCAGCGCCAGGCCAAAATTAACCTCGAAAAAGCCGAAAGAGCCTACAGCCAGGCTGTTGAAAATTATCAACTTGAGGTACAAAAAGCTGCCGCCGAAATGCAGGAAGTTGCTGCAACCCTCGATCAGGCAAACCGCAAAAAAGAAAGAATGCTCTCGGTGCTT
>Ga0316610_1000237_pt1 | contig 14691 bp, 14 predicted proteins | sample MIS2017111B_MG_FD_207677 | JGI IMG/M metagenome (GOLD analysis project Ga0316610, IMG submission 207677) | Microbial mat bacterial communities from Middle Island sinkhole, Lake Huron, Michigan, United States - MIS.2017.111B | ecosystem: Environmental > Aquatic > Freshwater > Lake > Sediment... | reverse complement strand
TCTCCGCTTACATATATATTGTAGTCTAATTCGCTAATATGAATACGATCGCCCAATTTTTTCGGGTTTTTCAGAGTCGCAAAATGGCGGCGCTTTTATCACTAGGCTTTGCATCAGGTTTACCCTTGTCCCTACTTGGTGATACTTTCAGTGCATGGCTGACCAGCGCTAAGTTTGATCTTATAACGATTGGTTCGTTAGGAGTAGTTTCGCTACCATATGCACTAAAGGTTTTATGGGCACCGTTGATTGATCGCTTTGTACCACCATTTTTAGGACGACGACGCGGCTGGATTTTATTAACGCAGGTTGGCTTAGTGCTTGCAATTTTATGTCTGACACTACAAATGTTTACAATTAGTAATCTTTCTCCTGTGAATCGAGGCTATGCGTTACCAATGTTGGTGAGTGTGGCGCTCATTGTGGGGTTTCTCGGTGCAACTCAAGATATCGCCCTTGATGCCTATCGAGCTGATGTACTAGATGAGCATGAAGTAGGTGCAGGAGTCGGGATTTGGGTATTAGGCTATCGGATCGCCATTCTATTTGCAGGATTTATAGGATTTAACTTGGCTAGCCAAGTTGGATGGATTTGGGTATATGTGCTTTTATCTGTGTTGATGAGCCTTAGTCTGATTGCCACTATCACTGCTCCCGAACCGCCACAAGTTAATTTCTGTCCAGCTTCATTAGCAGAAGCCATAGTTAAGCCTTTTCAAGAATTTTTTCAAAGATTTGGAGTTGGCAAAGCTTTACTAATTCTAACGTTTACCATCTTCTACCGCTTTAGTGATGCCATGGTCGGTAAAATGGCAATTCCCTTCTTAAAAACTCTGTTTGATGATGGCACAATTGGCACGGTGCGTCAGGGAATTGGAGTAGTTGCGACCATTGTCGGCACTTTAGCGGGGGGCGCAATTTTAAGCAAAATTGGGGTCAATCGATCGCTGTGGGTATTTGGATTTTTGCAAGCAATTAGCAATATTGGCTATTACGCGATCGCGGTAGTTGGCAAAAATGATTATGTTTTGCTTGCTGCCATTAACGTCGAGAACTTTTGTGGTGGGCTAGGAACCGCAGGATTTTTAGGCTTTCTAATGGTGTTATGTAATCCTAGATTTTCCGCAACTCAGTTTGCATTACTATCGAGTTTATTTGCTGTCGGGCGCGATCTTTTAGCATCGCCATTCTCAGGATTATCCGCCCAATTTATTCAAGATAATATGCCTAAATGGACATCAATCAACCAGATTTCTTGGTTAGCTGGTAGTGATGGCAAGGGTTGGGCTTTATTTTTCTTGTTTACCTTGGCATTAGCTATTCCAGGGATGATGTTCTTACCATTTTTCGCGCCTTGGAATGGAGAATTTAAAAAAGTGGATTCTTTACCCCTCGATTAGTTTGTATAGCGATCGCCCCCTTACAAACCTAAGAAGCGAGTTGGCGGCGAAAAGCGCCGCCAACTCGTTAGGATTATCTATAATTTCACCCGATCGCGTGAGGTAAATGCATAGCGCAGTCCAGTAATCTAATCATCAATAAAGCCTTAAACTGACTGCACCCAGCGCGACAAACGCTGGGTTTTTATTTGCCTAAATTTTTTGATTTTTTAACTAAAAAGAGAGAGCGCTTTGCGCTCTCTCTTTTTAATTTAGGATTGCTACAGCGAAAAAGAGCAAATCCACAAAAATCGTTCCTAGCACTGCACCGCCAAAAGCCCAGTAACCAAGCTGCGGCGATCGCATGGCTCTGTTACCAGTAACTAAAAGTAGGGCTGCTAGTATACAAGCCCAAGCCATTCCCCAAGGGGTTTCGACCAGATATAAGGCATTTTTTAAGATAGGTTGAGCGAGGCTAACATCGGCTTCCACCTGCATTAAGGCTTGCCAATGGGGGAAAAGGTGGGTGATATAAAAATAAAAATCGGTAATCGCAGTTCCAAACAAAGAACCAATATAAAACCAGCCGCCAACTCGATAGGAATCTTGTCGGGTTGCCCAAATTGCCCAAGGTAGTGCTAAAGCTTCCACAGGCACATGGTAGGCGGGTTCCCAACGTAACCATCCCCAATAGAGGGAACCACATAGCCAAGTGAGACTAAAGCCCCAGATTAAGCTGCCCCATGTTTTGGATTTGGGTTCTGCTTGCAGATGTTTGGCGATCGCTAACCAACCAACCGTACAAATCAAGCTCAGCCAAGGTGCATGGCGGACAAGGGGAGCTTCAAAAAATACGGGTACTGATACTAAAAAGAGCGAGGCAAACCACACCCGCCAATGTGACAACAAAGATGCGGTGGCTAATAGATATTGTGATAAATATTTGGGGAACGCTGACGTAACATTGGCAGTAAAGGGCAGAACCTGCACTGTTGTTCGTACTAGAGGGCGCTCCTCAAGCTCAAACTTGTCAGGATTTAAAAACAATGTATTTTAAAAAGTTATATTAATTTTTGTTACTTAATATATTAACAGGCTTTTTTGAGTGATCCCCCATAGTCTCTAGCTTTTCTTAAGGTTGTTTTTCGCCCATTGCCAAAATTCCTGAAGTGTTTGGCGATCGGGCAAAGCCGTGAACTCTTTGTCAGTCAAAATTTTGGCTTTAGCTTTTTCTATGTCGATTAATTTATTACAGCGATTTGCGCTCAAACCCAAACCAAGAAAAATCTTGAAAGCGTTGCAAAGCGAGACTTTTAAGATTTTTCTTATGGCTCGTTTGATCGGTAATTGCTGTAGGACTTACGCAAACTAACCAAGAACTAAAGTTCTTGGCTCAAAGCTAAAGTCAGCTAAAGCTGACTGAATACGCCCTTCCCAGTGAAAGATTAGACGTTGCGGCGCAAAGCGCCGCAACGTCTAATTCTTGGTTTTTAATGTCTATTTTGATACTGGGAAGGGCGTAGCTTCTTTGATTAACCCGTTTCAACGGGTTTAAGCTTTTAGCCCGTAATTTATTACGGGGCTGCTGCGTAAGTCCTATTTATTACAGGGTAATTGGGCAAGTCGTGAATTTTTAAAAAATTGCGATAGTATGTGGTTTGAGCTATAGCAATGCCAATCCATTAGACCTGTTAACTACATTTAATGTCTGAAGTTATTCCCGATGCAGCGATCGCGACAATCATTGCCGAACGCCTTGCTCAAATCCATAGCCAAATACCACCACAGGTTAAACTCGTGGCCGTTAGCAAATATACGACGACGGCAGCTATCCGTGCGGCTTACGCTGCGGGTGTACGCGACTTTGGCGAATCGCGGGTGCAGGATGCCAAACTGAAGCAAACGGAATTAGCCGATTTAACCGATATCACTTGGCATATGATCGGTTCTTTGCAAAGTAATAAGGCAAAACAAGCGATCGCCCAATTTGATTGGATTCATTCACTAGATCGGTTAAGTCTGGCGGAACAATGCGATCGCCTGATTGCGGAATCAGGAAAATCTCCCAAGCTGTTATTGCAAGTCAAACTAGCGGAAGATCCCCAGAAATCGGGTTGGACAGAATCAGAATTATTCGCAGATTTACCAAGGTTAGAGCAATTAACCCATTTAAATATCGTGGGATTAATGACAATTCTGCCCCTTGGCTTAGATGAATCGCAAGCCTATCAAGTCTTTAGTCAGGTGGGTACATTAGCCGAAAAATTGCGATCGCTTCCGCATTGGGCAAATATTCGCGAACTCTCCATGGGAATGTCGGCGGACTATGCGATCGCGGTAAAAGCTAAGGCAACCATGATTCGCGTTGGCAGCCAAATCTTTGCGGGTTTAGCATCGTAAGGGCAATTCATGAATTGCCCTTACGATGCAGTGCGGGTTTCAAATCACTTTGCGTCAGTCCTATACAATAAAAAAAACACGTTTAGCCATCCGCTTATCGAGCAGCTAACCGTGATTTTAAATTGCGAGGAGAGCGCCCAAAAAGCTACTTTCATCAGTAATTGTCCCCGTCGTGTCAGCGTGACGCAAATCCGCACCGCGTAAATCTGCGCCGCGTAAATCGACCCATTTTAAATCGGCATATTGGAAGTTCGCACCGCGCAAATCTGCACCACGCATATTTGCATATTGGAAGTTTGCATGATTGCAATTACTTCCATTGAGGGCGACCCCACTAAAATCTACTTGTGATAATTCTGTTTCAGCGAGATAAACCCCGCGCAAATTTAAACCCGCAAAATTCCGTTGTCCCGATTGATATTGATTAAGCAAGAGATTGGCATGGGTCGGCATGAAATTGGCGATCGCCTCTGTTCCCGTCGCGACTAAGGAAGAGCGATGGGGTTGATCAAGTTGATCAATCTGTAATTCATGACTAGATAAATCTAGATTTGGGCGATCGCGTAATTCATCGATAATTCGCAACACGCCAATAATTTTCCCATTGGAGTCATGGACTAAAACCGTTGATATGCTGACATTAATCGAACTTCCATCACGAATTTTCAATATCATTCGTACACCATCTAGAGGTCTACCCGCTAAGGTGTCGAGAATTGCGGCTTGCAATTCCAAAGCTTGAGATTCAGGAATACTGGCTGCTGAATAGCCGATAATTGGAGAATCATTCCACGCGAATAGTCTTTCGGCAGCAGAATTCCATAATAGAACTTTTCCTTCAGGACTGATAATATCGATCGCTACAGGTACGCCCTTGATCACGGCGCGTAATAGTTCATTCGTGCGTTGTAAATTCGATTCCGCTTCACCCCTTTCACTAATATCAATACATACGCCATCGGCAAGCACATTGCCTGAATCTGTTTGATAATAGCGTGTGATATTTTGAACCCATTTAATTTCGCCAGAGATGGCAATCAGGCGGAACTCATGGCGGAAAGTGGCAAGCTTTTCAAATCCCGCCTTAATTAGCGCCTTAAATTGATCGAGATCTTCGGGATGAATTAAATCTAGTAATTGATAGGGATTGGCGATCACATATCTCGGTGAAATACCGACTAGATCGATTAATCCATCACTAATAAATGGAATAGAAACTTCTCCGTTAGGCTTCATTAATAGACGATAGAGCGTGGCAGGCATACTAGAGGCGATCGCATCTAATCGAAGTGTACTTTCTTGTAAGGCTAATTCCGTACGTTTGCGTTCTGTAATATCACGCGAGTTAACCACTAATCCCTGCACATTCGCATCCTGCAACAGATTACAGCAAACCGACTCTAGATAAATCCAATCACCATTGATATGTTGATGGCGCATCACGATGGGAGTGGATACAGCCAAGTTATCCACCGATTGCGCCAGAAAATTTTGAAAGAATGGTAAGTCTTGAGGATGGATAAATCTTAAGAACTTTTTACCCATGACATCTTCGGGAGCATATCCTAAAGTTTTAAAAATAGCGGGGCTGCAATAATGGATGGTTGTATCAATATCAAGAATATTAACAATGTCTGAAGAATGTTGCATCATCGCTCGTAATTTTGCTTCGTTACGCGCCAAATTACGAGAAATTCGTCGTTGTTCTTCTCTTTCTACCCGAATTTGGCGATCCATTAAGTTCAATTTTGCGTTCATTTCCGCAACCCGAATTTCTAGACGCTGATGGGACTGTTGCATCTTTTCAGCTTCTTGTTTGCGTTGAGTGATGTCTTGAATCCACCAACGCATACCCATGACTTTGCCATCTAGGGCGCGGATGCTGATAATCGTAAAGCTGGCATCAAAGGGTTGACCTGTCGGAAACTGCATCCGAAAGTCCAAACTTTTAATATTTTGCCCTCTCTGAAGCTGTCCAATCAATTGTTGAAATTGATCTTTGTAGGAAGGATAGACAAAATTTTCTAGATTTTTGCCGAGGGGTTGGGAGCCGAACATTAAGGTGGCGGCGCGATTGGCCTCAGTGATATCACCTTTGGCATCGGTGACGAAATAACCATCGGGAGCAAAATCAAAAAGTTCACGGTAGCGATCTAATTCTGCTGCTAGCGATCGCTGAGAAATTTCGAGTTCCGTCAAGTTAGATTGCAGAAGATGAATCGCATTCTGTAAAGAAAGATTTTTTTCCTGAACTTCTGTAGAAGATGATGCGGGTGATGCTGCAATATTTTCTAGATCATGCAGTTGCTGAATCGAGGTTGCGAGCAATTCGAGACAAAGGCGCATTCCCATATACAATCCATCTTTTAGTCAGTCTTCTAAGACTTATATAGTATAGCAAGATCAAAAAGGCGGCGCACCGCGCCGCCTTTTTGATCTTGGTTTGTGAGAAATTAGCGATCGCGATTATGGTGAGTCTCTGACCGTTCAGATCGATTAGCTTGAACAGGCTTGGCGACAGTTCTACCAGATTGATTTTTCTGGGGTTGACTTGATGATGGCTTGGATACAGGATTATGATCCCTCTGCCCACCGCCGCGCCGAGGCTGATGCTTTTGTTGTCGCCCCATGATGATCGGTTCAGGCTTGGCACGGGGATCAGGATCGAAGCCATCAATGATTTCTTGAGGCAGCGATCGCTTGATCAACTTCTCGATATCCGAGAGAAACTTGCGCTCATCCACACAGACCAGCGAAATTGCTTCGCCCGAAGAGCCAGCGCGTCCCGTGCGTCCAATCCGATGCACATAATCTTCGGGGACATTCGGCAACTCGTAGTTAACCACATGGGGTAGCTCGCTAATATCTAAGCCCCGCGCCGCGATATCGGTGGCGACTAAAACTTGTAAACTGCCATCCTTAAATTTACCAAGGGCGCGAGTCCGAGCCGCTTGGCTCTTGTTGCCATGAATCGCCATCGCCACAATGTCATCTTGGTGTAACTGCTTGACTAGGCGATCGGCTCCATGCTTGGTGCGGGTAAACACCAAGACCTGATACCAGTTATGGGTTTTGATCAAATGGGTGAGTAACTCCCGCTTGCGATCGCGATCAACAGGGAAAACGCGCTGCGTTACCAAATCCGCCGTCGCATTTTGAGCCGCAACTTCCACTAGCACAGGTTGATTGAGCAAGGTACTCGCAAAGGATTTAATCTCATTGGAGAAGGTTGCTGAAAATAAAAGATTTTGGCGTTCTTTTGGCATTAGCGCCAGAATTCGCTTGATGTCACGAATAAAGCCCATATCTAACATGCGATCGGCTTCATCCAATACCAAAATTTCTACCTTCGACAAATCCAATCGTCCCTGCTGCACATGGTCTAGCAAGCGTCCGGGGGTCGCCACCAAAATTTCCACACCACCTCTCAAACGATTAATTTGAGGATTAATATTCACGCCGCCATAGATCACCATAGAAGTGAGGGGCAAATGCCGACCATACATCTGCACGCTGTCTTCGACTTGGGCGGCGAGTTCGCGGGTAGGGGTGAGGATCAAGGCGCGGATGGGGATTTTGCCAGTGGGCGATCGCTTGACGACTCTGTTAGATAGCAATTGCAAAATCGGTAATGTAAATCCTGCGGTTTTGCCCGTGCCAGTTTGAGCGCCAGCTAATAGATCGCGACCTGAGAGGACAACGGGGATCGCTTGGGATTGAATTGGGGTGGGCTTGGTATAACCACGAGCAGCGACAGCACGGACAATTTGCTCAGATAAACCTAGGGCTGAGAAACCCTGTGCCGAGGCGATCGGGGCAGATGATTTATTCGTTACAGATTTATCAATTACAGAAGATTTTTTTACGGGAGGGGCAATCGAAGAGGAAGACATAGAACTCCAAATTTTTTGTCGGTCTGTCGCTGTTAGTGGATCAATTTGTAGTCATACCAACTCTTAGATGTTTCAAGGCATTGCTAAGAATCTAAAACCTTACCCAGAGGGATTTTAAAGCTTCAAAGATGGATTTATTTACCATTTTTGAAATTGGTGTCAGACGGATCAGAGACAGAATTATCAAACGTGTCAACAGTATCAATGACTGGGAGCAGACACTGTAGACTTACATTTTAGCAGAGGTTCGTGATTTCGGTGGTTTACCAGTAAAATCATAAGTAGCTGGGCGCAATTAAATATAAAACCCTAAAACCTGTGGCGCACGCTGCGCGTGCGCCACAGGTTTTAGATCTTGGTTTTTAATTATGCCCGACTACTTATTAACATTGCGATCGCTAACTAATGCAGAAACCTGAAACTCCAGTCAATGAAAGCGATCGCCAAGACGCACTAGATCGCTACCAAATTCTCGATACTTTGCCAGAGCCGATATACGATGATTTGACTAAACTAGCGGCGGATATTTGTGGAACACCGATCGCCTTAATTTCTTTAATCGATCGCGATCGGCAATGGTTTAAGTCTCGTGTTGGACTTGATGCAACCGAAACACCACGCGAAATTTCCTTTTGTGGTCATGCTGTTTTTGACAATGCGTTTTTGAATGTTCCTGATGCGACAAAAGATCCACGTTTTGCCGATAATCCGTTAGTAACCAACGATCCAAGTATCCGTTTTTATGCTGGTGTTCCATTAACCACTGCTGATCAATATACTTTGGGAACTTTATGCGTAATCGATCGCCAGCCAAGAGAGCTAACTCCCCAGCAAATTAGCCAACTACAAGCACTCGGTCGATTGGTGATCAGTCAGTTAGAGCTAAGGAGAAATGAGCAAGTATCGCGCCTATTCCGAGATATTACCAATGCGCTCAACGAAACGACAATTGTGGCGATTACGGATGTCCAAGGCACGATTATTTTTGTTAATGATAAATTCTGTAAAATCTCTAAATATAGTCAGGAAGAGTTGATTGGACAAAATCATCGAATTATCAATTCTGGATATCATTCCCATCAGTTTTTTGCGGAGATGTGGAAGGTGATCGCTAATGGTCAGACATGGCAATCAGAAATCAAAAATCGGGCTAAAGATGGTTCTTTCTATTGGGTCGATACCACCATTGTTCCATTTGTAAACGAACAGGGCAAACCCTATCAATACCTCGCGATTCGGAGGGACATAACCGATCGCAAAGCGGCTGAAGTTGAATTGCAAACGCTGTCATTGATTGCTAGAAAAACTGATAATGTGGTGATCATTTCTGACCCACAGGGACGGATTGAATGGGTTAATGAGAGTTGCCATCGCGTTACAGGCTACACCTTGGCGGAGGTAATTGGTCAAAAGCCGGGGGATATTTTGCAAGGTGCGAAAACTTCTCAAGAAACCGTTGCCACGATTCACGATGCTTTGGCAAGACAGAAACCATTTAGCGGTGAGATTTTGAATTATCGTAAAAATGGTGAGCCTTATTGGTTATTGCTCCAGATTAATCCTGTTTTTGATAATCATGGCAATCTCCAGCATTTCATCGCGATCGAGAACGAAATCACGATTCGCAAAGAGATGGAAAGCAGCCTCAAGCTAGAAATCGAGGAGCGCCGCCTTGCTGCTCAAAAATTGAGTGTTTTAACGGAAAGGTTAGAGATTAGCAACCGTGAATTACTAGATTTTGCCTATGTTGCTTCCCATGACTTGCAGGAGCCTTTGCGAAAAATTCAAGCTTTTGGCGATCGCCTCAAATCAACTTGTCATGATGGACTGAACGAAAAAGGGCAGGACTATCTGGAAAGAATGCTCAATGCGGCGGGACGCGCTCAGGTTTTAATTAACGATCTGCTCTCTTTTTCGCGTGTGACCACCCAAGCGAAACCCTTTAAATCAGTTGATTTGTCGGAGATTTTAGATGGTGTTCTCTCTGATTTAGAAATTCGGATCGAGCAAACTGGGGCTGTGGTAGAAATCGACCAACTGCCAACCATTGATGCGGACGCGATGCAAATGCGGCAAATCTTCCAAAATTTGATTGGTAATGCGTTCAAGTTTTGTCAAGAAAAAGTTGCGCCATTGGTACAGGTGCGATCGCGGATATTTACTAAAGACGGTCAAAAGCATTGCGAAATTCGGATTATCGATAATGGCATCGGCTTTGAGCAGAAATATACCGATCGCATTTTCCAGATTTTCCAACGTCTGCACGGTCGTGGCGTTTATGAGGGTACTGGTATTGGGCTTGCCATTTGTCGCAAAATTACAGAACGTCATGGCGGCTCATTAATTGCCGAAAGTGAACCAAATCAAGGCGCGACTTTTATTTTCACCATGCCGATCCATCAAACCACAAAAGACTTTCACGATGCTTAAGTCTCCCTGTTTTTTATGCGATAATTTAGGTTTAGAAAATTTGATCAAGCAAATACAAAGTTTATGAGTAACCCTACAACTATTGATGACATTTATAAGTTATTTCAAGCATCTCAAGAGCAATATGATCGCCGTATGGCTGAGTCTAGAGCCGAAGCCGATCGCAGTATGGCAGAACTCAAAGAAACAGTAGATCGCACCACCAAAGCCGTTGAAGCACTAACGACCAGATGGGGAGGGTTTGTTGAGGAGTTAGTGGAGCCTGCGGTATTGCGCCTATTTCAAGAAAAGGGAATTGATGTAAAAGAAATTTATCCTCGCGCAAGAACCAAGCGACAAGGTTTTGCAATGGAAATAGATATTCTGGCTGTGGATGATACAGAACTGGTGTTAGTGGAATGTAAGTCACGTTTATCAAAGGATGATGTGGATGAGTTCGTGGAGAAGTTAACCCGCTTTAAAGATTCCTTTCCCCATTACCGAAACTTTAAAGCCTATGGTGCTGTGGCTGGTATTGAGATTAATGAAGGAATAGATCGTTATGCCTATCGTCAAGGGTTATTTGTAATTAAGCCTTCGGGGGAAGGAGTAGCGATCGCTAATGATGATGATTTTAAACCTGTTACATGGTAATTCGGCGCGGTGACTGGGATTAGTGGCGATCGCGCTTTTGATGTTGTTGATTTGTTGAGGAGCGATCGCTTGTGTGGCGGGAGTGTGGATATTTGAGGCGATCGCTTAAATGAAAAAGCGGTACAATAAACTGTACAGGTTCAGGTTCCCCCATGAAAATTCTTAACGCGAGTGAAGCGAGAGCAAACTTGTTCAGCTTAGTCGAACAAGTTAACAAAGATCATTTGCCAAGATTTATTACGAGTCGGCAAGGTGACGCAGTATTGCTATCGAAATCTGATTGGGAAAGCATACAAGAAACCCTCTATCTGCAATCTATCCCTAATCTAGTTGAGTCAATAAGAGCCGCAGAGCAAGCAGATGATTGGGGCTCTGAAGATGAATTTCTAGGAGCCTTGAATGGATTGGAAGATTGAATTTAGTCGCAATGTGATTAAAGATGCCAAAAAATTAAAGTCTGCTAATTTGGACTCTAACCTCAAATCTTTACTAGAAATTCTTAACCAAAATCCCTATGAACCTCCCTATGAAAAACTTTCAGGTAACTTGAAAGGATATTTCTCAAGAAGAATTAATATCAAACATCGTCTGGTTTATTCAGTCGATGAGGCTACTAAAACCGTTAGAGTTGTTTCTGTATGGTCGCACTATGAATAGCCAGAGATTATAGGCGATCGCTTGTGTGGTGGAAGTATGGATATTTTAGGCGATCGCTTTTTGATTGAGATTAGAGGCGATCGCAGCGTTGCATTACAGCAAAACTCGATCAAACCCGCCACAAGAAGGGTCGCAGGGCGAAGCCCCGCAACGGGTTTTATATTTTAATTTGTGGCGGGTTTGAAAACAAATTGCTGTAAATTACTTATTGAGTGATTCGCTTAATCTTGCAGCTAAAATATAATGAGTATTTTTTTATGTTTGCTTATGAATACACTAACTCCAACGCGGCAGCAGATTATTGAGATAATTGATAGCTTGCCAGAGGATGCTTTCTCTGAGCTTGCTAGTTTTATTGGCTACCTTCGCTACAAGTCTGTTGAAACAAAGACAAAGCCGCCTCACAACAGTTTTTTACTTTCAATTGCTGGTTTGGGTTCTTCCAATGAAAAAGATGTTTCAGAAAGAGATGAAGAAATTTTAGCAAGTGAAGTGAATCCGATTCGCGGGTGGAGTATTCATGCAGATGAACAAGTATGACGGTTGTACTTGATACCAGCTTTCTATTTGCTCTAACGGATTTATCCGATCGCAATCACGATCGCGTTCTGGCTGTGGTGCAAAGTATAAAAGAACCATTGCTGCTCCCTAGTGTCGTTTTACCTGAAGTTTGTTATTTGATTGCTTCAAGGTTAGGACATCAGGCAATGCGGAGATTTATTGCCAATTTGGTTGTGAGTGGAATTCAGATGGAATCGGTGACAGCAACAGATTTGGAGCGGGTTAATCAAATTTTAGAGCAGTATGCTGATAGTCAACTTGATTTTGTCGATGCGGTGATTGTGGCGATCGCTGAGAGATTAGGAATTAGTCGCGGTTTAACTTTGGATCGCCGTGATTTTTCGATTATACGCCCAAGACATTGTGATTATTTTGAGATATTGCCTTAGACAAAGGATATTCAGCAATCCATTGGTGAAATTTTGAATAAAGCAGAGGTCAAGCCGAAGAAGCTTTTTTATTCTGATTCAGAAACGGCTATTATTTGGATTAGAAATAAGAAAGTACGAACCAAGCTAGAAAAGAGAAATGATAATGAAGAAATCTTTGATTTAACAGAAAGAGGATTGAAATGGTTACAGAATATTGATTACTCTAATCCTGTTTTAAAGTGGGATACAGTAAATTGGGGTGAAATTCCTGCTGATTTTGGTCGCAAGTAAGTTTATGGATAATCGTATAAGTAGCTAGGCGCAATTAAATATAAAACCCTAAAAGCTGTAGCGCAAGCGCAGCGTGCGCTACAGCTTTTAGTTGTGGTTTTTAATTATGCCCAGCTATTTATACTAGAAGAAGATATTCGATGTATACAGATGCGATCGCTGTTTGATGTTGTTTATGTTGGAGGCGCTCAATTGTGTGGTGGGAGTGTGGATATTTGAGGCGATCGCATGGCTTAAACTCCTTATTTTTGTATGATAACTTAGGTATAGAAAACTTAATCGAACAAAAATAAAGTTTATGAGTAAACCTACAACAATTGATGACATTTATAAGTTGTTCCAAGCATCTCAAGAGCCGAAGCCGATCGCCGTATGGCTGAGTCTAGAGCCGAAGCCGATCGCAGTATGGCAGAACTCAAAGAAACAGTAGATCGCACCACCAAAGCCGTTGAAGCACTAACGACCAGATGGGGAGGGTTTGTTGAGGAGTTAGTGGAGCCTGCGGTATTGCGCCTATTTCAAGAAAAGGGAATTGATGTAAAAGAAATTTATCCTCGCGCAAGAACCAAGCGACAAGGTTTTGCAATGGAAATAGATATTCTGGCTGTGGATGATACAGAACTGGTGTTAGTGGAATGTAAGTCACGTTTATCAAAGGATGATGTGGATGAGTTCGTGGAGAAGTTAACCCGCTTTAAAGATTCCTTTCCCCATTACCGAAACTTTAAAGCCTATGGTGCTGTGGCTGGTATTGAGATTAATGAAGGAATAGATCGTTATGCCTATCGTCAAGGGTTATTTGTAATTAAGCCTTCGGGGGAAGGAGTAGCGATCGCTAATGATGATGATTTTAAACCTGTTACATGGTAATTCGGCGCGGTGACTGGGATTAGTGGCGATCGCGCTTTTGATGTTGTTGATTTGTTGAGGAGCGATCGCTTGTGTGGCGGGAGTGTGGATATTTGAGGCGATCGCCTTGTGATGTGATTATTTGAGAGGCGATCGCCCATCCTGATGTTGCATGGAGGGTCGTAAAACCCTCTCCCCTAGCCCCTCTCCCAAAGGGCGAGGGGAACAAGATTTTACTCCTCCTCTCCCAGAGGGAGAGGAGGCAGGGAGGAGAGGGTGATCTTTGCTCCACGCAACATCAGTATTCAAATATTTACTCAAATATTTCCGCAGGATCAGCAGTTTGGACTTTGCGAAGAGAGAGCGTACCAGAAATCGCACACATGGAAATTGTTAATAAAAATAACTGCACAATGCGATCGCCATTTAACTCCATTAACAAACCTGTCGCAGTTTCGGTAATCCGATAGAGAATCGCGCAAACAAGTAGAGCAGGCAAAAAACCACACAAAGATAACAGCAAAGATTCTTGCAACACGATTCTAAATAAGTACTGATTGCTGTATCCCATTGCTTTGAGAGTCGCATATTCGGCAAGATGATCGGATACATCTTTGTATAAAACTTGGTAAACAATCACCACCCCGACAATAAAACCCATAACTACGCCTAAGCCGAAGATAAAACCGATTGGGGTTGCCTCTGACCAGTAATTTAGCTCAAGGTCGATAAATTCCTGCTTTGTCAATATTTTGACATCTCGATCTAACTGCGATCGCATTGCATCACGAACGGCGATCGGATTTACACCTTGGTCTAACTGAACTAAACCTAAGCTGATATTACCAACTAAGCGATCAGGGAAAATTCGCAGAAAATTTTGTTCACTGGTAATGATCGTACCATTGGCGGCAAAAGAGACTCCCATGGTAAATAAACCACCAATGGTAATCGCCCGATTGGAAACTTCTTTAGTTAGAATTTTTCCCTGCGCGATCGCCGCTTCATATTCCGAAGCAACTGAGCCATAAAAATCTTCTCTAGAAGCGCGATCAAATAGAACCACATCGGGTAATAGAGTTCTATCTAGATCTGGCTTGATATTTCTGGTTCTAAATTAGTTTGTGTTTGATAAAATAGGAGTATTGGACGAAATGAGAGAAAAAGTCCTATGGAAAAACGCAAAGCCCGAACGACATCAGGAGACAAAACTATTTGTCTACCGAT
>Ga0316610_1000236_pt1 | contig 14697 bp, 21 predicted proteins | sample MIS2017111B_MG_FD_207677 | JGI IMG/M metagenome (GOLD analysis project Ga0316610, IMG submission 207677) | Microbial mat bacterial communities from Middle Island sinkhole, Lake Huron, Michigan, United States - MIS.2017.111B | ecosystem: Environmental > Aquatic > Freshwater > Lake > Sediment... | reverse complement strand
CTACCAGAAAAATAAGTCGTATAAGGCACAGATATCTGATCACTACATGTAAATAATGTTAATTTATTGCTCACGTTTTTAATATCCTTTTTGTAAAAATTAAATAATTAAATATCAACACATTAATGTTTCAAGCTCACTTAAATAAATGAACTTATTTTTAGTTATTGATTGATGATGATCAAAAACCCAATTATATTTCATCTAAATGGCAATCGCGCAATAAAATAATGTTAGGTTTAAATTCTAAACATTAGTTATATTTTTAAACGTGTAAAAATAGAATTGCACACCACATATATTTTTAACTGATTCATCAATATTTGGAGATAGTAGATCGATTACTAAAGTAATGATATGCGAAAGTGCTTATCTTAAATACCAAGACAAATCAATGTCTCCAGTAAAAACTGTTTTTTAAATATGTGAATCTACTTGCGGTAGTTGTAGCCTTTTATTAACAGAAGAAAGTTCTCATAATTGTATCTGTTTTCTGGATTATCCATACAATACTCATTATATTCAAATACACCCTTCTGGAACGCTGTTATCCACATCGAATCTCATCACCATAAGATACCCAAGTATTGGCAATATCTATCCCATCGTCATTAGATGACATATCGCAATTCTGTTTTTCACATTTATAAAATATGCGTTTATATCTTGCGCTAAATACAGTTTTTCACCTGTTGGATATTGGTTTTCATTTAATTCTCTATTTGTCAGGTATTGAATACCAATTTTTAAATAAGCTATTCGTTCCTTCGTAATTGTGCTACCGCGATTGTGTATTCTAATGATTCTCTCCCTTGTAAAATAGAGAGGTTTTGTCATCCTCACCTTGCAACTTATATAAATAGGCGAGATTGTTGAGACTGATGGCACAATCAGGATGTTCTATTCCTAATTCCTGTTCTCGCAGTTTCAATGCTTCTTCAAATAATGGTATGGCATTAATATAATCACCATTTTTATAATGACTTTCTGCCAACTTATCCGCTGCAAAAGCACGATACAACCCTTCAGTGCGCGTCTCTGCTGGGCTACGCATTGCATTAAAATGAGCATCTACCACATAACGCAGTGAAGCCATCATACCAATAAAACCAAGTATTGCAGGGAGAAACAGCCATGCCAAATTATTCATTAAAAACCGCTGAATTTCACTGAGATATCCAAACTGATTTGAGACTTCAGTGAGTAAATTCAGCATAGTTGAAATAAAGCCAATGATAACCACACTTCCGAATAACGCTGCTGAAATCGCAAACACTACTTGACTGTGTTTTTCTAGTAATGTTTTGATAATTGATTGTTTAGAAATCATAATAAGATGCTCATTTAATGTTATTTTTAAACGTGTAAAAATAGAATTGCACACCACATATATTTTTAACTGATTCATCAATATATTGTGATAATTCAACCAATAGATTATTTGGCATTCTATTCCATTGACCGACACGGATACAACTAGGTGATACTATTTGTACAGATTCCAAGCCTGAGTATAAAAGTTTTTTATACGCTTCTAGCTTATAAGGTTTGTCTGATTTAAACTGATTGCATGGGGTACATAATAATTGTATGTTATCAATATGGTTACTACCACCATGTGCTTTTGGAATTATATGGTCTAATGAAAATGCAATGTCATTGTCCGTGTATAAGTTACAATGCAATGAACCATCAATTGCCTTACCTAACATAAATTTAGTGCCTTCAACACCGCAGCACGCGCACGTAGTGTTTTTAGTGCATAATTTAGCTAACACATGTTTGTGGCTTCCACCCCTTCTATTTTTAGGAAGTGATAGTAGATACTCTATGCCTTCTACTAAAGGCATTGTTTCTAAAATTTCTAAGGTTTGATAACCAAAGTTTTTTGTATTATTCATGTTGTTCGGTTTATTCATACCTTTCATATTCCTTATTTATAGTTATAAAAATAAATACCATTACCCTCTTCTTCAATAAACTCTTCAATGAGGTATGCTGATAATTCAAGCCACAATTCACTTGGCATTGCACACCCACAATTTACAATAATACTGTTATGTGAGACTATTTGCACATCTAAACCTGCATCTAAGAGTCTTTTAACCACATATAATCGAAAGGGCTTGTCTGCCTTAAAACCATTGCAACGAACACATAATAGTTGTATATTGTCAATACTGTTACTACCACCATGTGCTTTTGGGATTATATGGTCTAATGATAATGCAATGTCATCATCCGTATATAAGTCCCAATGCAATGAACCATCAGTTGCTTTACCTAATAAAAACTTAGTGCCTTCAACACCACAGCACGCGCACTTCGTGTTTTTAGTGCATAATTCAGCTAACACATGTTTACGACTAAATTCCCTCTTTTGGGGAAGTGATAGCAGGTACTCAATTCCTTCTAATAAAGGTTTTGTTTCTAAAATTTGATAATTAAAATTTATTGCACTACTCATGTATTGTATCATAATATCACAAATCCATTGGAAATTTCATTTAAAATTGTTATAGTGTGTTTTCAAAATCTAGTTTTTTTTCAAACTGCTGTGTTGATTCATTCCAAAACCATTCAAAATATCTTTGATAAACGTTACCATATTTATTAATTCCCCAATCAACACCAGACGGTAATTCAACAATCTTCAGTTTACCTAATCCACAACAAAAACCATCCATCTCCTGTACCAATTGTAATAATGCAGTGTCAGTTCTATCAATATTGTGATGTCCGTTTTTCAACTGAATATCAACAATACTACATCCTTTAATTTCACAAAAACGATTTAACGCAGACTCAGTTAAATATAGATTATACGCATATTCTTCAGAATTTACAACTATCTTTTGATTCATGTTTAATTCCATTAAAGTTGCTTGGGAATACAAAATTAAGCTATTTGTAACGGCTTAATTTTGTTGGTTTTTAATTAGTGATTAAATATCATACTTAGTTGATGGTACATTTTTTTCAATGTATTCGGTCACGATGAGCAATCTCTCATAAGACATACCCATTAATATTGTTCGTAATTCATCTAAACGATATTTACCAAGTAAATACACCAAAGCAAATACACCATCAACAACTTCCTTCATTTCATTTTCTAGTAGTTTCTTTTTGGCATATTCAATTAACCATAAGTCTAAACATAAGTCAATATCATTACCATCATCATAATATAAAGCATCATAATTCATCATTACAGCAGGTACTAAACCACTAAACTTCGCTAATTTTTTAATGAAAAACGACGCTTCTCCGCATGTAAAGTTAGGATAATTACAATCATTTGATTCATAGTGAGAAGTAGAATCCCAATCAACCCATTTACCTACTACAACAGAAAACTTAGAAACTGCATTACATAAACGTTTCAAAACTTCTTCAAATTCTTGAGTGCTTGAATCAACGGGTTGTTCTTCATAATAAACCGAAGTTTTGAAAATATCTTGAAATTCACTTGGTAAATCAGCAAAATCAACGACTTTTCCAATTGCACAGTTTTGACCTGCAATTGCAGTGCAGTTATTTTGAATGAATTTACGACACATACTACATATTTTCCTTACGTCATGACATTCATGATTAGATGAAATGCAAATAGTATGGCTTTCATTAAAACAAACCAACTGATATGGACTTTTTGCAAAGTCTTTTTGAAAAAAGAATTTGTTCATAATTTTATAATCCTGTAATTTGATTGTTGGAAACGAAAACTTCTATTCTGATGTAGATTATGGGTTTATTGAAACAGACGAATAAACCATGCTACTTTCAGTTTTATTGTGTCAACTAAGGATTTCATCCATTGTTTATATGGTACATTGGCTTTCAATAACTGCAAAGAAAGCCATTCGTTTTTCTTGTCTTTCATGTGATTTTCCCCTACTTGTTGTTATGCACGGTTAATTTGTTTTTGTGTGGAAGACTATTTTGCCAATATTTCTCTTGCCTGACGTTTTACTTCAACCCAAGGCACCAATCCTAACCAAGACCCCGCCCTATTACGCTCCATTTCGACAGCATATTCAAATGTACAACCCCTTGTTACAAGAGCAACCACGCAATCCGCAGACCATTTAACATCGTTGATCAACGCTAGTCTTTCTTGCCGTTCTGTCAGATTACCTTCTTTTTTTCTGTTCAGTAATTCCTGCCAAGTTCCGTACATTTCTGTTATTTGATCATCCGTTAGTGCTAGAACAGCATTACTAGCGGCAGTGCCTAGTCCTGTAATGTAACTGCAATCGCGTTCAACCATAGGCATAGCTATCTTCTTTAGCCCTTCAAAAGTTTTTACCGCTTCATTTTCGTCTGCGAAAAAATCATCATCTTCTTCCGTCATGATATTTTACCTTTATTTTGAGATAGCACACTAGAAAAGGCACTATCTCGTCTGTTTTTGTATGGTCAAATGTGCATATAAAGTTTATTAATCAATTGATTAGCTTCATCAATATTCATTGCGACAAAGTACAAGAAATATTCATCGTCAACACCCCATTCAAATAATTCCATGTCTAGTTCAGCGTGATCTGCAAGTTGACGCATAACTTCAATTGGATTGTATTTATTCGCTTTTACTTTACTCATCATTTCTAAATAAACTGTTTTTGGCAACACATAAACAAAAGCTGTATTGTTATGAGTATTGTTACGAATAGATTCTTTTGTTGCGCTGATTGTATTCATCTCACCATTAATCAAGATGTATTCACTCAAAATATCAGCGACATTTGAAATGTCCTCTTGCGTAGCACTGAATACTTTGACTGGTTTGAATTGATCGACTGCTAAGTTTTCTTGAATAAAGGTAGTCATGATAATTTCCATATTAAATTGGTGTGGTTGATGGTGTAAAATAACACCATCATTTTTGTGATTTAACTGTTAAGTATTACTATTAGCTTTTTCATATTGCCTGTTCATGAATTTTTCATACTGACTGCTACATAACTGCAATAAATCGGATATTCCACCTCTTCGGTTAATGTCGATAACTTTAATGGCTTCTATTACTTTTACTGCAAATTCACCATTAAAGATGCGAATGCCGCGCACATCTATTGCAAATGAAAATGTATCCAATGTTGATGGTGTGGTCGTGTAACCTAACGCACCAAAAGCACTCGATATACTAGAAGTTGAATTGTAACCTAACGCATTTAATGCACTCAATACGCTCTGCACGAGATCGTCAGGGATTTCGTATGTTGATTTTAACAACATCTTGTAATTATCCTAAACAGACTGCATGTATTGTTCGTGGCACATCATATATTCATCATTATACATAATAACTATTACCTTTAAATGAATGTAAAAAACTTAGTGTATTATAACAAATCTTCAATATCACGTCAACACCTATTAAACCTGAATGAATGATGATGTTATTTTACACCATCACTCTAAATATTGCAACAGTTAATCGTCAACATTAATCGCCAAATTAAAAATTAGGCTAACATCAATGTTATAACTATCTGCAATGTCCGCAAAAGACTGTGCTGTCTCGAAAATCGTATCATCAAAACTAAAAATTGTATCACGATGTTTAGTTGTTTGGTTATTTGGGAATGAATCACCATAGGCTTTAAACGGTGTTTCTGAATCGAAATAACCAAAAACCAATGGCAAACGCTGATGGTCAACGCACTGATATTTACATACAAAGAAACACTTGTATTTGCAATCGGATTGTCGCGACCATCTAAAAACTTCCAATTGTGTGATATTATTAAATTCCATAATAATATCTGCGTACTTACTAGAATCACCTTCTTTAACCTCAATAACCTTTCCTATAGTGTTTTGAGCAAGTGGCATTAAAAAACCATCAACAGATTCACTGTCACACAATCTGAAAATTGCAGTGATTTTTTCAAAACCTGTGCGAATAGTTGAAACACCACATGCTATATATTCCATTGGAGGCAACTTGGAATTAACAGGGAAATTCTCAACGTATCCACTTAAAAAAACAGGAAAATATTCACATCCCAAATATTCCAACGCAATAAATCTGTGATGTCCATCTTCTATTTTAGAAAGCGACCTAGATATATTGTCAATTGACACGGGTTTAACACCCTTGTATGGTATATTTTTAACAAGATATGCCACACGAATTGGATGCTTTAAATCATCAGTAATCAACTCTGTTTCACGGAGTTTTACAGCATATTCCCAATCCTTGAGCATTTCTGACTCAACCAATTCATAAATCACTGGATCATCCAATAACAACAATGCTTGTTCAAGCATTTCTTTTGGAATTTCACAAGCATATCCTTCAAATTCTTCCCACTTTTTAAAATCTGTGAATCTAACCCAATTTACTTCTGACAAATAATCTGGCTTTGTGTTTAACGGGATGTATTTTAACATGGTTATTTATCCTTTTGTGGATTTGTTGAATTGACACGGTTGTATCGTGTTGTGTGAAACATTATAAAGCGATTAATTGTTTATGTCAATCACTTTATAATATTGAAAAACAGCATTATACTTGTACGAACCCTATATCCTTAAGTTGGGATACAGAGAGTTCATCCAACTGCAACACTTTGAAAAATGCGATAAGTGCATTGTGTTTTTCCTCATGATTAGATACCATTCGCAGTTTTGGAGCCACAATTGCAACAATGTAGTTATTGCTGCCTTCTTTTGTAGGTGCGTCAGCCAGTGCTACAGGCACAAAAGGAGGAAGTACCCCAACCATCGAATCTGGATACCATTCAGACATATCAGTTACCATTTTAAAACATGTTGATTGTTTGTCGGTTTTTCTTTCACTTTCCATTTTTAATTACCCCTTATTTTGATTGTGTGTTAGTGTTGTTTAAATTGATGTTGACATTGACACAGTTGTATCGTGTCACATGCAATAGAAGCATGAGTGTTTTTCATGTTGTGTGAAATATTGACACGGGATGTTTTTACCGTGTCACATGCAATATTATAAAGCGATTATCTGTTTATGTCAATCACTTTATAATATTAAAGTGTTATGTCTATTAAACCACCTTTGATTGTTCACCGTTTAATTGTTTATGAATTGTTTTTGAAACGTAACACGGTCTTTCATCCATGCCGCTATTGAACTCATCAGGTAACTTTATATACATAAAGTATGATTTTGCAGCATGTGCAAAATGTCGAGCAATGAGGTCGTTGAAATCATTAGCACTACAGACTCCGTAGTTAATTTTCAATTCCTCCAATTTAACTAATTTTCCATCTTTTACGGTGAACTCCCCGAATATCTCATCCTGATAATGACCATTGCAAGAGCCTTTTGCAGCAATGTATCCATCTACAAATACACCACACTCAATAAGTGGCTTGAGTGCATCAAAGATACTCGCATTTGTGAATGCAAACTCGATTATGAAAGGGTTTATTCCTATATCAACACTAGCAAATGGAATGTTGTCTCTACCAACACCACTATCCAACAAAGGAAATATTACCTTTTTTTCTACTATTGATTTATTTACACTGGGACTACCAGATACTTCTGGTAATACAAGATTTGCAAAAACACATACTACGTCTTGTTGCATCATTAAGGCTTGATCTACAGTCTTAGTTGTCATATTATTCTCATTTTTAAGGTAAATTATGTAAGCGATTTAGCGGTTTTATAAATCTAAAAACCGCTAAATCATTATTGTTGCAACTACTTAGTCAGGTAATGACCATAAGTTCTATCGAAATATGCTTTACTATAAGCGAAATAGTCGGCAGCATCAGTTTTGAGACTTTCTTCATTGAACGTTACTACTTCATGAGCGTTTGTCAGTTTTGGCTTTACAAACACTGTTTCGTTACTTAGCGTCTCCGCTATTTGCATCATCAACTGAATGCGTTGGTTTATTTTTTGTGATGATAAATTGCCATCAACTACAATTGGTTGAATATTGTGCGACTTTAGAAACTCGCGTAACCAGATTGTGCAGGCAGATTCATCACCTTCAATCGTATGGGTGCGTGTTGTTACATCAAAGTTGCCACTTTTTACGGAAATTAAGGTCAGATTGAAAGCCATTTGCGATTACTCCTTACTGTGTTGGTGTTGGTGTTTTCATTGTGCGTATTGTACACCATACTTATGAGCGTGTCAACCATGTTTTGGTTGCCGTGTGTTGTATCGGTGTTGACGTGTGAATTATAACGGGTCGTGGGTATCGTGTCAATGTCATAATTCACATCACACGTTTAAACCGTTCTAATTGACGCTAGATTCGATTTTGGTAGTTGGTTGTATGAATCTATCATTTCAAACTTATAATCAAATCTAGCGTTTCTCTTATGCGTTAAACCCTAACCGTCTGCGGGCTTGCGTCAGTGCCGCCCGACATCGGAAGGGTAAACGCTCGTGAGAAATTTTCTATTTGAAGTTATATTGTTAAATTGTATTGTTAAATTATATATTGTTAAAATTAAATTGAGAAATTATGCCGTGAAAAAAAACATATTAATGTTCAACCAAGACAACAATAACCATGTACTTCCTAACGCGTGCAACTTTATAACTATTTGAAATTAAAAACAAATCTCGGTTTGCCTGTTAAAGCATCATTAATTCTACAGAATCAGCTATCCGATTACGCTTGATAGGTAGGTTTGTTTTAAATGCGATTCTATGGTATTTAGATTTTAATGACAAATTCACGATGATTCTTGGATTTCGCTTTATAAACAATTAATTACAAAAGTTGCACGCGTTAGTAGCACGAGTGATTAATCGTGCTGTATGCAATAGGAAGTGCAGGTGACTAGGTTTGGCTGTTTATAGAGCTAAGTTTTTTTCACCGCACATTTTATCAATTTAACTTTATCAATATATAATTTATCAATATAACTTCAAAGTGGAAATTTTCTCACGGTCGTTTATCCTTCCACTAGCGGGCGGCGACCGCACAAGCCCGCAGGTGGTTAGGATTTAACGCATAAGAGAAAAGCTACATTCAATTATAATTCTAAAATGATAGTTTCCACCTAAAATTTAATACAGCGTCACTCAGATGAGTTTAAAACGGGATACGAATTATGACATTGACACGATACGTCCGTCCCGTTATAATACACCCATCGCAACACACCGTTGCAACCACACCACGCAACACAAAACGGGTGTGGCAACCCAAATAAACGAGGCAATTCCCATGAACGAACAAACCATCAGAAATATTTTGACTGTCCTCAATAAACACGGAGTTCAAACAGCCATTAAACAAATGGATTGCATTGGCAAACGCAACGTGGGTAGTGATTGCAGATATGGTAGTTTGCTGCGTATGTTTGCGGCGGTTTGTGTTGAACAATGCAAACACCTTGTGAATCATCGTGATTTGCTTAATGCGATTTCCATTGCAAATGAATTTGCTAGTAACAGAGTGAAATTAACAGTAGTGGAAAAAATAAGAGGACGTGTAGTAAATGCAGCGCGTAATGTAGATGAGGCTGATGAAGCGAGCGAAATGTCGGATGCAGCTGATGCGTGTGTAAATTTGCTTTTGGATGATGCGTATGAATCAGCACTTAAAGTACAACAAGATGTGGTTTTTGCATTGGCTCGTGAAAAAGCGAAAAACGCAATAGCAGACAGACTTGCTAAATTGGGTAAGATGACTAATCTAAGCTCGGAAACCATAGAGGCGATGCAACGTGTCGAATCGGATGCAGCTTTTGATTCGGTTAGATTGATGATAAAAGGATTATTGCAAAAAATCCTTGAATCTGAACTTAAGCAAGGATAATAGCGGAATTGCATACAGCACGAGTATTTAATCGTGCTGTTGACGCGCGTGCAACTTTGATATTTGTTTGCGAATCTATTAAATACTTATTCCAATTAGAATAAGTATCCGTTTTTGATGATTTATTTAGTTTGGCAAATTTGAATCATCTGTACTAATAAAGTAGTGAGGATAAAAAGGCGTGTTATTATCAGTAATTAAACGACTACCCGCCCGAACACCCATTCCACATGCCGTATTGCCTACAATCCATGAACCTATCACGGGGTAAACACCATCAACATCTCCACCAAAACGCGGAATATCGAATTTCTGTTGATAAATATATCCATATTTTTCATAATTTCCTTCGTTTTTCTCGACAAAATTTTCATCAACAATGGTAACATTCATTCCCTCTCTACCGTAAATCGGCTTCTCAACAAACTTCATACCTAAAACATTGTTTGTATCATTAAAAAATGACGGTAACAAGTATTTGTGGTTTGGATATAACTCCCATAAAATTGGCAATATCGCTTTACTACCTGCAATAATAGTCCAGTATGGTTCGATAATAACATTTAAGATGTCGTTATTTAGATGCTTACCGAACTCATCCTCAAAAAACCATTCGTATGGGTATAGTATGTAGAGATTTTCAATAATTTCATTATTTAAATCTACAAATTTCTTTGTTTCTGAATCATAACCAATATCTTCAATATGCAAAAAAATCACATTTATCCCGCATTTTTCAGCACACGAAAGCATGTACATTGTATGTGCATAATCATCTGGATTATCCATACACGATAAATACAAGGTATCTACACCATGCTCTTTTTTCAACAGAGAGAATTGTTTCAACAATTCCTCTTCAATAGAGTTGAATTGAGAGAAATCGAATTCACTGTTTTTCATCCGCATAGATTGTGCTATTGCAGACTCGATCAAAAGAGTTGGTGTGGTATTACATTCAAATAACTTAATTTCTCCTGTATTTGGATTAAAACCTAAATCTAATCTAGCGCACAATCCCTTGTCTTTTCTTTGCCATGATTTGGTAATCAGGCTATGAAAACGTTCATCTATCTTAAACAGATGGTATAAATTGTTTTTCACAACATGATCAACAGCATTTAATATCATATTATTTAATTCTGCTGTAGCATCTTCAATATTGAGAACTTCTTCTTCACTGAAAGCGAAGACTTTATCTTCCGTCCAATAACCATCCGCAGTGTCAACACCAATACTTCTTATATAGTCTTTAAAATTAACTCGTTCTGAAACAGTTTCTAATTGCATTATAATTTCCAATTATTTATGAGATACTAGGACACTAACATTTACACAACTACCACGTCATTTTGCGGGATTGATCTATCAAATCAGTGGGCAACCACAAGATTGTATGATCACTAATGATGCTTTATCAAGTATAGCAAATTTAGTGATCATTGTCAATCTTTTATCCGCCTGCACCACCACGAAATCTCATTCCGCTACTACCTAAACCACCTCTTGAAATAGATGTCTTTGCACTACTAGCTATTGATCGACTCGTAATAGCATATGATGTTGGTGTGGATTCTGGCACGGTAACACTAAATGGCTTTACAGGTTGTTGTGAAGGCGATGGTGTCGGACTCTGTAATCCCATACCGCTATTGCCAGCATAACCCCAGACATAAGCAGGATAAACGCTACTTCGAGATGATGAAGTTGTTGTATTGCATTTATCGCTCGGTTTTTCAGTCGAATCTTTTTTCTCTTTATCACATTCGACGACCGTTGGTGGATTAGCGATAGCATTGTTTTGGCTTGCATCTCTATTCGCAAAACCAACTTTGTTTTTATCTTGTTGTTTTTGTTGATTATCTATTGCCATTTGGCATTGTGTGACAGATAAATCTTGTTTACAATCATTGAATGATGAATACGTTACCTCTTTTTGTGGTGGATCGATAAAATCATCACTATTACTGCAACCAAACAAAGTAACTGTCACTACTAAAAAAAGAATTATGTTTTTCATTACTACTCCTTATTTGCATCGGTTTTTATGTGTTTTATCATTTCTTGTATATGGGATTCGATAGACTTATCCCATAACAATGATGACCGTAATTCTAACAGTAAACTATTCAAGATATTGGCATGATTCATAGAATCTACTTCTTGAATGAAAATCTCTCTTTTTTGTATCCTATTTTGTGTATTCAATAGGAGTTTTTCAAGTTGTTTTAGGTTTAATTCACACAGTGATTCCTCCATTGGATAGTTTAGCATGTGGATATGCAATTCTAAAGAAGGAATTGCGATATATTTTAATCTGACATATTCTTTTATATCGCCATTTTCCATAGCGGCGACCATTTTGCGATTTACCGTTTCTAATTTAAACGTTAAACGCTTTGATGTATCAATTTCCATCACGATTTTGCACTTTGTAAAGCTGCCATTACATCATTGATACTTTTCATTACATCATCAAGACTTATTTTGAATGGTTTGTAAAATTCTAACACCAAACCATCACTCTCTTGCGAGATTTGTCCAATTAATTCTTGATTGTACCATATTTCTGCAACCAATTTTTCATGATCTGGATTGCTTGCAAAGATTACAGTTGTCATATTATTCTCTCTTTTTTAAAGTTGTACGAAGCATCGACACGGTATGTTTTTACCGTGACACATGCAATAGCAACATGAGTATCATGTTGTATGTAATATCGACACGATGCAATAGTGTCGTGTGAAACATTGGCACGGTGTTTTTTACCGTGCCACATGCAATATTATAACGGGTTGTTGGTAACGTGTCAACTATTCGTGTTAGTCATAAGTTAAAAATGGTAATTACGGTAACATCTATACGATTGCATTTACCCATTTCGCAGATACCATATCCACGCATGTTTCATTGATAGTGATTTTTATATCAGTTTCGGATTGTGGTGATTTTTTCAGAAAGAGAATCGCACCTTTAAAAGCATTGTCAAGAGTTTTGTAGCTACAGTACAGCAAATAACATCCACTACCTGATTTAATCAAAAAACGATCTGAATTTTGATCCTTGGTGATTCGTACCTCATGTGATTCCCCTGCAACTAGCGCAATAATACCTTCTTTAATTTGTGATGAAATACCTACCGGTATTGTTACAAGTGGCTTTTTCATTGCAATACTCCATCAAATGTAAATGTTTATGGTTGCCAACGTTGCGTTGGTGTTGTTGGGACGAATTATAACGGGTCGTGGGTATCGTGTCAATGTCATAATTCGTATTCCGTTTTAAATGCACCTGAATGACGCTAGATTCAATTTTAGATTTTAGATGAACAAATCTATGATTTTAAATTTATAATCAAATCTAGCCTTTTCTCTTATGCGTTAAATCCTAACTGTCTGCGGGCTTGCGTTTGTGCCGCCTGCTAGTGACACGATTGTATCGTGGTATGTGAAACATTGCATACAACACGAGTAAATACTCGTGTTACTACGGAAGGATAAACGCTCGTGAGAAATTTTACCTTTAAAGATATATTAATAAACTGCATTGTTAAATTATATATAGCTAAAGTTAAATTGAGAAATTGATGTTGAGAGAAAACCTATGTTTACATGACCAGCCCAACAGACACCCTCAGCACTTCCTATTGCATACAGCACGATTAAACACTCGTGCTACTAACGCGTGCAACTTTTGTAATTAATTGTTTATAAAGCGAAATCCAAGAATCATCGTGAATTCATCATTATCGGTAGCCATCAAGAATCTAACTGTTAAATTGAGATTTTAAAAAAATAAGTTGCATTTTAAAATTAAGTGTGATACTATATCATCCAGTAAATAATTATTTACTAAAATTTAAATTTTCCTTTATTAAAGAGAGATAAAAATGTTTGATGATATAAATGAAATGATAGGTTATTTTCTATGGAAATACATGTACTATATTATAGGATTGATTATAATAGCTATAGCTTCACAAAGTTTCATCATTATTAATGATGGCTTTATTGGAGTCCCTCGTACTCTTGGTCAAATTCATGATGCTGAATTGCTACCGGGTATTAATTTCAAAACACCAATTACAACTGTTAAAATCACGCGATCCGCTGATACCACTGTTGCTTATGATGATAAGCAAGTTGAAGATACAGAGAGTTACATGCACGAACCTTCGTTTAAGGTTTATAACAAAACCGATTCATCTAATGGAAGTGGAGGCACCACGATTGAAGTTGTATTGAGACCAACCTTTTCGTTTTCTCTTAACGCAGATACAGCATCTCAATTAATTAAAAAAATGGGTGCTAATTGGAGAATAACATACTTGCGTCAAGTTATGCAAGATGCCATACAGAAGGCAACCGCTGATATTGATTTGTCATCGCCTCATGTAACTGTTGAATCGTTAAAATCAAAGATTGAGAGTTTGATTGTTCCTCTCTTTAAAGAAAGAGGAGACTTTATCAAAGTGATCAATGTAAATGTTGAATATACATTACCAAGTGCAGTTATGGACGCAGCAAATGCTATTTACAAGACACGGCAAGGACAAATTGAGGCTAGTGCAGAACAAGAAAAAAGAACAATTCAATCGCAGACTGAATTAAATGTAGCAAAAATCAATGCTGAAATTGCAGCTTTGAAAGTAATTGCGCCAATAAATAGTGTAGTGCAATACTTTGTCTCATTAGGTTTTTCTAATGAAGAATCTGTTGAAAAAGCAATGCAATTACTGCAAATACAAACTTGGAATGGTCAATTGCCAGCAATTGTTAGTAATGGTGATACCTCACCACCAATTGCACCAATTTTTAGTTATCCACTGAAACCAGAAAGTCAATTGGGTAAATAGTAGTACATAGTAGTACATAGTAGTCAATCACTTTATCACTCAGTTATAATACATTTAATTGAG
>Ga0316610_1000235_pt1 | contig 14704 bp, 13 predicted proteins | sample MIS2017111B_MG_FD_207677 | JGI IMG/M metagenome (GOLD analysis project Ga0316610, IMG submission 207677) | Microbial mat bacterial communities from Middle Island sinkhole, Lake Huron, Michigan, United States - MIS.2017.111B | ecosystem: Environmental > Aquatic > Freshwater > Lake > Sediment... | reverse complement strand
AGCCTCTTGCTCAATACGGTTGCATTCTTGCCTGACGGCATTGATAGCCTCTGTTTGGTGGTCGGTGGCAATCTTCCATATAAGGGCGGTTGCCTGAGTGACGGCATTTTGTGCCTCTGGTGGGATTGCTGGCACGGTTTCCGTTTTACTCTGGGTATCTCTCCATTCCCTGATAATCGGGCTAATGGTGGTAAAGCTTCCACTTCCCAGCTCATTGCGTACTTTTTCGGCTGTGGGATTGATTCCTGACTTTTTCAGGGTTTCACAGATGTTGAATATTTTATCTTTCATAGGTGTATTGTAATGTAATAAATTGTAATACATTACAATATTACACAGTTCTTACAAAAAAGCAAATAAAAATAAGGGGATTTTGCCATGTCCAGCTTTTTGCTGTTTTTGGGGTGGTCGGTAATACTGAGTAATACCACGCCTAAAAAATGATTGTTTTTTGGAAAAATTGGGCTAAAAAGAGTTTTTTATGATTTTTTTGGTGGAATTTTGAAAAACTCATTTATTTGCGTTTTAAGGCGTGATTCTATGTCGAGCCTAGTCAATGTAGCTGATAGGTGGTTATCGTGGTGCTAGGGGGCTAAAAATGGCGTTATTTTGCGTTAGAAATGGTTTCGATTGGTTTCTGTTTTGTTCCTGAAAGAATTTTTCAAAAAACACACACTGGGAATTTGAGTTTTTTAGTGATTTTCTCGTGTGCGTGTTTGTGTGTTTATTATATTTATTTATTTAACATATTTAAGGGGGCGTGTAGCCCTTTACTGGTGCGGGTTTTAGAAACGAAAAAAGACTTTTCCAGTGTGAAAAAAGACTTTTCCAGTGTGAAAAAAGACTTTTCCAGTGTGAAAAAAGACTTTTCCAGTGTGAAAAAAGACTTTTCCAGTGTGAAAAAAGACTTTTCCAGTTGACAGGTCTTTTTAATTGCATATACTACGACTTAGTATATTTCTAGTCTTTTTTACTTATGGAGATTGTCTCATTGAGTTTTGATAATATCACCCCCGAAAGTTTGAATGGGGCAACGGTAGTAAAGCACAACGACCTCATAGAGGCTCAATATCAATTGCCGAACCTTCAAGAGCAACGAATTATTTTGATGCTACTTGGACAAATAAAACAAAACGATGAAGATTTTAAGTGTTACCGTATTACTGTTGCGGATTTTGCAGAAATATTAGGGCTTCGTGTAGACCGTATGTATGAAGAATTACAGCAAACACTAAAAAGCCTCATGTCTCGTATTATTCATATTAAAAATGGGCAATCATTTTTGATTATGAGTTGGCTGTCTTCAGCAAAATATGAAAGCGGTTCTGGGTATATAGAATTGGCATTTGACCCGAATCTAAAACCATATTTACTGCAATTAAAAAGTAGCTTTACTCAATATAAGCTTGCTATACCATTACATTTCAAAAGTATTTATTCAATTCGACTGTATGAATTATTGAAAAAAGAGGCATTTAAGTCTAATAGCAATGGGCAATTTAATGTCTATTTTGAATATGAAAAATTACGGGAATATTTTGGAATTGGAAAAAAAGAATATTTGCAATTTGGTGATTTTAAGAAAAAAACTATTGAACCTGCTACCCGTGAAATAACCGACAAAACCGACTTCATTATTGCCGATGTGAAATATGGGAAAACAGGGCGTAAAGTAACGAATATGACTTTTTTTGTTGGGGTTCGTTCTGAATACGATACCAAACTTCGGCAAGCGAATTTGCGAATTGATGATATAAAGCCTGATAAAGAAAATGAAAATCATCCCGTTATTGACTCGCTTATTTCTTTAGGATTTTCATTTGAAATAGCGACAAAATATAAGAAAAAACACGGCGTGAAAAAAATAGAAAGAAATATTGCCTATACACTGGCGAAAAAACAGGAAGGACTCGTTAAAGATATACCCGCCTATTTGAATATAGCAATAGAAAATGATTACGGCGGGGCGTGGGATATTGAGAATCAGAAAAAAGAGGAAAAGAAAAATAAGGCTTTGGAATTAGAAAAGGCAAAAAAAGCAGAAGAGGAAAAAAATAAAAAAGAATCAAAAGAAAAGTATATAAAAACTTTTGAAAGTTTTATGTCGTTTCCTTCTGGGATGCAAGATATAGTAAAAAAAGAGTTTATTCAAAATATTAAAGAAAATAATGAATTTATGTTTACTGAATGGCTAAAAAATGAGAAAAATAATAAAAATCCTATGGATTCAATTCTCATAAAAAATCAATTTATTAGTTTTTTGATAGATAATAAAATTTGTGCTTAAACAATCCCGCCCATTCCCTCAATAAAGGTATCAATAAACTCTTTGATTTTATCGGCTATGCGGGTAATAACGGGCTTGCGTTCCAAAATTTTGGGCTGAAAATCCAGTGAATCTGCTATCTCTTCATTACGGGGCAAACGATTGGTAAACAGGTAATTGCGGATAAGTTTTTGTAACGCTTCGGGTTTTATCCGCTCTTCATCACAAAGTACCTGTAGGGCTTCCGTTTTTTGCTCTGTCCAAAATGTTTCAAAAACCTCTAGCACTTCTTCATCGGGCTTTATTTTCGGCAAGTTCTTTTCGATAAAGTCCAGTATTAACGCCCGTTTACTGCGTAAATTCGCCTCGCCTGCCAGCATTTCGATAATTTCTTTCTGCCGTTGTTTGGCTTCTTCGGGGTTTAAGGTTTGCAATCCCACTAACAAATTCAAAATATAGCCGACATTTATATCGTCACGGTGTATCAAGCTCAATTCAAAATCGACATCCTCCAAAATAGACGCTTTTTCATCGGTTCGCTTTTGTTTGGCAACTTTGTCATGTAAATCAAGGTATTTGCTCTTATAGTCTTCAAATTCTTGCCCTGAAAGGCTCAAATCGGATTCTGAAAAATCAGCAAAAGAAGTCAAAATATTTTTCAAGCGTAACAATTCTCTGAATCGGGTTACAAATTCCAGTTGTTCCGTTTCGCTCGGCAACTGGTCAACACTCTGCACGGTCGGGGCGGTCTCCAGTAACTTTTCAACGGCTTCGTTAAAATCCGCTACATAGTCCTGATAGGGTCGTATCAAAACGGTTTCTTTCGCGTCTTTATTGGAAAATAAAGCTATCGCCTCATCGGTCGCGGTTTTTAGATTGCGAAAACAAATAATATTGCCCTGTGATTTTTGCTCATTCAAAATTCGATTCGTCCGTGAAAATGCCTGTACAAGCCCATGAAACTTAAGGTTTTTATCTACATACAGGGTATTGAGGCGTGGGCTGTCAAAACCCGTTAAGAACATATTGACCACCAGTAAAATATCCACTTCCCCCGCTCGTACCCGTTTGGCAATATCCTGATAATAGTTGTAAAAGTTTTGACTATCACTGCTGTACTTGGTATTAAAGAGAGCGTTATAGTCCCGTATAAAGTCGTCTAGCCTATCCCTGCTCGACTGATTGATTTTGCCTCCTACGGGCATTTCTAGCGATTCTTCGGGAATGAGTCCGTTGGCTTCGGGGTCTTCTTCATTTGCACTATAGCTGAAAATGGTGGCGATTTTGAGCGGTCGGGTGGCGTTGGCTTGGCGTTGTTTGAAAATATCATAATAACGGATAAGCTGGGCAACGCTACTGACACAAAATAGAGCGGTAAAGTTCGGGGCTTTGGTCTTCTGGCGGTGGTGTTCCAAAATATAGTCCACAATCTTGCTCAAACGGGCTTCACTTTCTAAAAGCTCCTTGGTGTCGATGTCCTCCACTTCAATATCAATCTCGTTGGCGGTGTCTTTCATGCGGTATTTGCCCACATATTCGACTGAAAACCGTAAAACATTTTCGTCTTTGATAGCATCCACAATCACATATTTATGCAAGCATTCCCCGAACAATGAGGCGGTGGTTTGCTGGTTTCCGACTGTTCCGCTGGCATTATTGGCAAAAATCGGCGTTCCCGTAAAACCGAACATTTGAGCTTGCGAAAAAAACTTTTTGATATTTTTATGCGTCTCTCCGAACTGGCTACGGTGGCATTCATCAAAAATAAAAACAATCTTACGGTCTTGTAAATGCTCGATTTTTTCAAAATAGCGGGGGTTTTGGATGGCGTTATTCAGTTTTTGCAAAGTGGTCACAATCAACTTGCACCCGTCATCTCGCAATTGGGAAACCAGCTTGCCTGTATGGGTGGTATTGTCTACGCAATCCTTGGCAAAAGCGTTAAATTCCCGTGCGGTCTGGTAATCTAGGTCTTTCCTGTCCACCACAAATAAAACCTTATGTACCTTGGGCATGGTTTTGATGATTTGGCTTGCCTTAAAGGAAGTGAGCGTTTTCCCTGAGCCTGTTGTATGCCAAATATAGGCGTTATTGGTGCTATTTTTGACCTGATTGACTAACGCTTCGGTGGCATAAACCTGATACGGTCGCATCACCATGAGAGTTTTGGCGGTCTCGTGCAAGATGGTGTAGTGCGTTATCATCTTGGCAAGATGGCAAGTTTTCAGAAAATCGGCGGTAAACTCGTGTAAATCAGAAAGGCGGTGATTTTGTTCGTCTGTCCAGAAAAAAGTTTGCTCAAAGGATTGCCCTTTTTGGTTAGCAAAATACTTGGTATTTACGCCGTTGCTGATGATAAAAATCTGCACGAACTGAAACAATCCCGCCCCTGCATTGAATGAATCCCTGTGATAGCGGTTGATTTGGTGGAACGCCTGTTTTAGCTCGACTCCCCTCTTTTTCAGTTCGATTTGTACCAGTGGCAAGCCATTGATAAGCAAAGTGACATCGTAACGGTTCTGACGGTCGCCCGCCATCGTGACTTGGTGCGTCACCTGAAATTCATTCATGCACCACTCGTCACAATTCAAAAAACTCAAATAGACAACTTCGTTGTTGTCCCGCTTTAGAGCGAATTTGTCCCGCAAAATCTTGGCTCGGTCGAAAACCGTCCCCGTATTCAGATGATTCAAAACCCGCTCGAACTCGGCGGGTGTCAAGGTCACACCCTGATTGTGGGTTTCTAGTTGCCGTTTTAAGTTGTCACGCATGGCGGTTTCATCGTCAATACGGACAAATTCATAGCCCATTGCTACCAGTTGGGCAATAAGGGCGTTTTCGAGTTCGGCTTCTGTTTGGGGGCGGGTGGCGTCCATTAGATTCCTTTCTTAAAGTGTAAATTTATTGGTTAGTCAACAGTACAGTGATAGCTAGTGTAGTAATAAGATTCATTGTTTCCATTGTATTCAAAAAAACCTCTATTCCATATATCAAATTTTTCATCTTGTCCCCAAGAGTTTTTTCTGATTATGAATTTAGCGTTATCAGTTAAATTACCATATACATACTCAGACATACCAACATGATATGGCAATTTACAATCATTCCCAACACGAGTGGATTTATTAACGCTATTTCCAACCCAGAATAAATCTCTGTTATGTTCTCCTCCAACGCCAACTTTGGTACAAAGAACTTTTCCGTGGTCAATTCCAATTCCAAAATCAATTTCAGAATACTTTTTAAGGATTGTATTTATACCGTCCGTACTATCTGAAAGCATGTACTTTATTTTCATAGCAGTTATTACTGCATTAGATAAAGAATCTCTAGTATTTCCATGAAAAAATATCAATGCACTATCGCCATTAAAACTTCTCACATGACCATTGTTAGCATTGGCTATTTTTACAATCGTATGAAAATATGACATATGAATTTTAGCAACTGTTCTTTTATGATGTTTGTTTAACACTTCCGTTGAGCCACGCATATCAATAAACAAGACGGTTGCATAAAAAACCAATCCTGTATTACCAAAAGTCAATTTTAAGTCACCAATTTTTGGAATATAATTAATTTCTTTTTCGTCGAACTCTTCATCAACGATAGTTTTTACTTTGTTTCTGATGTCGTCTTTGAGTGCCATATTAGGTTTTACTATTTTTCGTAAAGGAATAGGAAGGATGGTTTTTATTTTTCTTGGTAAAACAATTCAGTTTGGTTTATTTGGTAAAATCATATTAAATAAATCTTGATACTAAAATAAATATTGCAAGTGATATTATTGAGTAAAACAGAAAAGTCATTGAATTATGTAGCTCATTTATTTTCGCATTCAAAATTTTAGATACTTCAAATATTTGGTCGGTAAGATTTCTTAACATTTTGTCATCATCTACATTTTTAAACTGGTCAAACATACCTGTTTTATCAGTCATTGAGGCAAGATGATTAAAGTAAAATAATGAAAAATCATGTCCTGAATAATGATTTGCTAGGCGTGGTCTCAAAATCTTAAAAACTGAAATATAGAGAGTATAAATCAGTAAAACCCCTGTAACTCCTCCCAAAGTAATGGTAGCAATGGAAAGTATTGAGGAATAGTTTTTATGAAAATCAAGCTTATCAATGCAATTTAAAAAAACTGTCAATTCTAATCCAGTAACTGCCAATACACCGCTTGATTTTTGGTCGGTAAATTTTATCAGTTCCTGAATGTTTTTGAATGATTCTAATGTAAATTCATTTTTGTCCATTATGAAATACCGTTATTAAATAAAAAGTTGTTGTAAAAGCCCTTTCTTATATTGCTTTGTGCCGTTTAATTGTTTTTCGACTAGGGCTATTTTTTCATCTAGGGCAGTGAGAAAGTTGGCTATTTTGGTTTGTTCTTCTGGGCAAGGAAAACTAAATTTAAAAGCATTCAAATTTTTATTTGTTATTTGATTTATTCTAGCTCCTAAATTTGCCTGTATTTGTTCGTTGTAACTGTCTGTTTTAAAAAGGTGATAGACAAATTCATTTTGAGAACTTCTAAAAACTGACATAAAAGCTCCAAAAGTCATAGGAATATCAATATCTCTTATAATTATATTTTTTCCTATAAGTCTTTGGCTTCCATTTCTTGTGCAAATTACAATATCGTTCTTTTTTATCAAAAGTCTGTCTGAAATATTTGTATTTACTTTTACTAAATCATCCAGTTTTATAATGTCGTTTTTTATATTTGAAGAACGCAAAACAATAATTCCATTTTCGTTATCTATATCATTTGGCGAATAGGTCAATCCTATAATATTCTCGCCTATATCTCCTAGTTTTTTCTCTTCCCACTCTGGAAACTCCCGCCCGTCATCGTCTGTAAAGCGAATTTCTTGGCTAAAAATCTGTTGCATTACGCCTTTTTTATAGCGTTCTAAAAGCTGTTTTTTCTTGGCTAACTGATTTATTTTGTTGTCAATTTGAGTGAGAAAATCGGCGACTTTTTGTTGTTCTGGTAAGGTTGGAAATTTCACAATCATTTTATGAAGTTGACTGCCTTTTATTCCTTTTACTGTTCCGCCTGTTGCTTTTTCAAATAGTTTTTTTTGAAAAAAATCAGATAAAAAATAGAATTTCAAAAAATAATTATAAATATTTTCTTTTCCTCTGAATTTTATAACTCTTTGAGCTAATGCAATACCTTCTTTGTCTATACTTGCAATATTTCCACAAGGGGCTTCCGTTGTAATTAAAACATCTCCAATTAACGGCTTACCCCTTCGCATTACTTCCTCATAATTCTCTACAGGTATGTATTCTTTAGAACATTCATAATCAATATAACCCTCTCGAATATTTCTAGCTGTAATTAAAAATATTCCGCTATCGCTTTTTTCTGGTGTTTTTCCTCTATAGTCAACATAAGAGGTTATTTCATTTATTTTTTTACTTTCCCATTCCCCTGAAAATTCAGGGAATCGCAACACGGGTATGTGAGTTAAATTTTCCATCTGTTTTTTATATATAGTAAATTCCCTTTTTTAGGGTTGTAATTAGGGTAATATTTTCTAAAAACATCAAATGTATTGATTGTTTTTTCAATTAGGTTGTTTTCTAATAAATACATCAATGCAATAGACGGACTTCTTGATTCTCCTAAACTACAATATACAAAAACTTCATTATTGTTGTTCAAATGATGCTGAATAAAATCCAAAGCAGGATTTATCATTTCATCATTTACATATTTAGGGTCTTCTCCATCTATCATATTCAAATAAATAGCATCGTTTTCTCGTTTGAAAAGGTAAAATGGATTATCTTTGTCACAACCTCTACCTTGCCAACCTACAACCGACTTATGTGTAATAAACCCATTAGCCGAATTTAATGCACAAACAATTTTCATCCCTTTTTGTTTTGCAATAGAGTATTCCTCTTTTGTTCCAACAAATAATTTTATATTTTGAATTTGTATCATTTTGATAGTTTTAATAGTTACGATTTTTAAGAGATTGCTCAAGTTGTTTCAATTCGTCCAGTTCCTGTTTATCGGCATTATCCGCCTCGGTTATTTTCCGTCGATTATCAAAACTTTCATAAATAGCGGTGACGGCTTCTTTCATATCTGCATTGCTGACACTGCCTTTATGATTGAGTACCAACTTATCATTAAGCTCTATGATTTTATTGATATTTTCCCGCCAAAACTGGGTAGTAATATCTTGCCTATTTTTCGCTCTTAATTCCGCCGTTTCTAAAAACACCATCACAAACCGATTCAAACTATCCAACTCATCCGCCGTTAAATAATTTTTGGCAATGTAAATATCCTGCTTGCGAACAATACCGCCCTCCCAACTGGTCAAAGCCATATTGGGCAAGTTTGCATCGGCTCGGCTCAAAATAATTTCAGAAGCGGTTTTGCCCGTGATGGCATACAGGATTTTGTTTTGCGTTTCGGCAAAAAACATCTGTGTCGCCTTATCGGTCGAATCGTAATCACTGCTCAAAGCGAATAAATCCCGCACTTTCTGATAAAACCGCTTTTCTGACGCTCGAATATCTCGAATCTGGGCAAGTAGCTCGTCAAAATAATCAGGTCTGCCGTCTGGGTTTTTCAAACGGTTATTGTCCATCACAAAACCTTTCACCATAAATTCTTTTAGATTTTGGTTTGCCCACTGCCTAAACTGCGTTCCTCTTCGGCTTCTGACTCGAAAACCAATCGCTAGAATCATCTCTAGGCTGTAAAAAGTGACCTGATAATTTTTGCCATCGCTGGCAGTTGTCAAATAATCTTTGACAACTGAATTTGCCTCTAACTCCTTCTCTTCTAAAATATTTTGAATGTGAACACTGATATTTTGTTTTGAGGTGTCGAAAAGTTCCGCAAGCTGGCTTTGATTCATCCATGCTGTGCCGTCTCTGGCATACAGGACAACAGAGGCTTTTCCATCTTGGGTGTGGTAAATAATGATTTGTTCTTGTTCCATGATTAAAAAGGCAATGAAATATTGAGTTGTCGGCAAAAGTCGGCAATTTTTTCATCGGTGGCTTTTATGTCGTTATCCAACGCCTCCAGTTCCTGAGCCACCGCCTCTAAATCCACCCGCTCTTCTTCCTCGAAAGTGTCTACATAACGGGGGATATTCAAATTGTAATCGTTGGCTTTTATGTCCGCTAAACTCGCTACATGGCTATATTTCGCCTCGTTGGTGCGGTTCTGGTAGGTACTAATAATGCGGTCAATGTGGATAGGCAAAAGCTTGTTCTGGGTCTTAACCTTGTCAAAATCTTGGCTTGCGTCAATAAACAGGACATCATCGGGGTTTTTTCGGCATTTTTTGAAAACTAAAATACAAGTGGGAATACTCGTACCATAAAAAATATTGGCGGGTAACCCTATCACAGCATCTAGGTAATTCATCTGCTCGATAAGATATTGCCTAATATGTCCCTCGGCACTGCCTCGAAAGAGTACGCCATGCGGTAAAACCACCGCCATCACGCCGTCTTCGGCTAACTGGTAAATCATGTGTTGAACAAACGCCATATCCGCTTTTGTGGTCGGGGCAAGCTTGCCATAGACTCCAAAACGGTCATCTGAATTAAAAAGCGGGTTCGCACTCCAGTTTGCTGAAAAGGGCGGGTTCGCTACGATAGCATCAAAGCGTAACTCGCGGTGCTGGGGGTGTTCTAAAGTGTCTTCTTGTCGAATATCAAAATCAGCATAATGGACATCGTGCAAAATCATATTCATCCGTGCCAAGTTGTAAGTCGTGCGGTTTAGCTCTTGCCCGTAAATCTTTATTTTATGGTCTTTAGAGGCTTCTTTTTTTACTCTGAGCAATAACGAACCACTGCCACAAGTGGGGTCATACGCATTTTTTATCGCTTTATTCTGGCAAGTGACTAATTTAGAAAGTACCTTTGACACTTCTTGCGGGGTGTAAAACTCCCCTGCCTTTTTCCCTGCTCCGCTGGCAAACTCGCCTATAAGGTACTCGTAAGCGTCCCCTAAAACATCGGCTTCGCTGTCCTGTAGTTGAAAATCTATTTGGTCAAGATGATTCAAAATATCGGTAATGAGCTTGTTTTTTGCCTGTTCGGTGTTGCCTAATTTAGAGGAAGTCAGGTCTAAATCTTCAAATAAATTTACAAAATCATCGGCACTCTCCGTACCTTGGGTGCTTTGCTCGATATTTTTGAAAATCCGCATAAGGTCGGGAATGATAAAACTACTGCTATTTTCCGTATCCTTGGGGTTCTCGGCTTTGTGGTTGCCTTTTTGGGCAATGGCATGAAATAACTCTGAGGGGCGTAAAAAGTAGCCTAATTCTTCTATGGTGGCTTCTTTTACAGCTTCTATCATCGCCCTATCATCGGCGTTTTGTTCGTCTAAACTGCTAAAACTTCGTCCGTCCGCTTGCAAAATTTGGTCGGCAAACCGCCCTATTTTTTCTGAAAGGTACTTATAAAAAATAAATCCAAGCATATAGTCCCTGAATTCATCGGCGTGCATTTTTCCCCGTAAACTATCGGCAATATTCCAAAGTTGTTGCCGTAACTGTCGGCGTTGTTCTTCTGACATAAATGGTATGTGGCTATTATAAAAATGATGGTACGGCGTAAGTCGCCCGTTCTGGCGGTCATTATAGGCAATTCAGCGAAAAGTCAAACACAGATAACCAGTAAAGAATAAAAAAATAGGGCTAGTTGCCTAGCCCGTTTGTCTAAAGGTCTAATCCTAAATCATTGATTGCCATTTCCCACGCTACTTCTTCAAAGGCAAGCCAAGCAAGCTTATTTTTCATGTCTTCGCCTGTAAGTTCTATTTTCTCGCCATGATTGAAAAAATATGTTTGGATAATCTCCATGATTTCATAGTAGTGGGTATCAAAAAATTTATGAGTATCAGAATACCAGACTAAAGAGGATACCATGCCACAAATACAACCGTAATAGGCAAGGTCTTTGAAAAATTCAGCTATGTAGCTGGGGTTTCTGCTGGCTTCTTCGGCAACGCAAGCTCGAATGGTTCACGGCTCGTTATAGACAATAGTTGCAAGTGCTTTTTTTAAGTTTTTCATAGTGTTAAAAGTAATAGATTAAAAAAATGGCAAGCTAAAAAACTTGCCATTTTGCGAAAAAAGATACAATAAAAAAGCTCCTAGTAAGAGCTTTTACGGAATGGAAGGTCTACAAACTTTGTTGGTGCAAAATATTCATCAACTTCAATTCTAGGGATGGTTCAACTCCCTATATTGCCAAAATTGATAACTGTTTCAAGCCCTTCCAGTTCCTCTAGGGAAACATCCCCCCATTCGTCCTCAAAAAAGCCTGTCACATATCCAAAACCTATTTTTAGTTTTGGGTCGTACTCGACTAACCACCAGCGGACAGTTCCCGCATTATCAAAAAGTTTTACAGGGATAACAATGTCCTTGCTGTCCCTTTTCGCCTGACTTCCCCAAGGGTAGTCCTTCATCAGCCTTTCGACTGTGGATATTAACTTTCACATAAGTGTAAAAAAATAAAAAAATAAAAATCGCTCAAATAATCGAGCCGTGTTAAGCCACATTTCGGTTAAGCTAAAAAGTCAATGTGGAGATTGTGAAGCGTAGCGAAACAATACTACATTTACTTTTTAGTCCGAAATGTACAATCGCTACACTATGATTATTTACTTACTCGCTTTCCTCGCCAGGGTTTCCGAAATTTCAGGATTAGCAGGGATGCCTTGCTTTTTTCTGTGGATAACTCCACCGATTTCCGCCTGTAAGCCTCTAAAATAAAGAGTTTCTCTAGTTGTATAAAATATATACAGTCATAAAATCAGGCTTGCCTTTTCTCCTCTGTCTCATATACTAAAATGGAAAAAATTTGGATATAAAAACAGAGAAGCATATAATTAATCACCTATAACAACTGATTTTATACTCTAATTAACATATAAAATATGACTGTACTTTCCTATCTACAAAATCGTGCAAGTAATGCTGTTCTTTCTTCTTCAGAAAAGGAGTCAATTACTACATCCATTGCTACACTTCAAACTAGACTAAATAGTTATTTTGGGAATAATATAAAAAACAAATTTCAATTTGGTTCATCAACAAGGGGGACTATTTTACCTCGGTCAATGGACAGTCATTCTGATATTGATTATATGATTGTTTTCTATAATGGGAACTATACACCACAAACATATCTTAATAATCTGCGAACTTTTGTAGAAAGACATTACAGTACATCTGAGATTCGGCAATCTCACCCAACAATAGTTTTAGAGCTAAATCATATTAAATTCGACCTTGTTCCTGCAATAGAAGACTCATGGGAAAAATTGAAAATACCTGATAAATCTAATAATTGGCAATACACTGACCCTAACGACTTCAATAATAATCTTACAATTAAAAACACAAACGAAAAAAGTCTCATAAAGCCAACAATCAGGCTAGTAAAATATTGGAATGTAAAAAACGATTATCTCTACAATTCTTTTGAATTAGAAAAATGGATAATAGGATTAAATTTTTGGAATTGTGCCAATCAAAGGGATTATCTATTCGCTGTCTTTGATAATCTAAACCCTTATAATGAAAATACACAATGGCGTAAAGACAAAATTACTAGGGCAAAAAAAATAATTGCACAAGTTCGCGAATATGAGAATCAGAATATGCCTTACAGTGCAGAAACAGAAGTTAAAAATCTAATCCCTGAATAACTATGAGCGACAGAAACGACCCTATAAGGGAAAATTACTATAAACCTATGGAAACGGTTGAAACCGTTAGTAGCCTTGTCTTTTATGCCAGTGCCGTACTATCTTTTTCTCCTGTTTTTATAGAACATGAAAAATACCCAATAGTTGCAAATATAACAATGGTTCTATTTGTTCTTTCAGTAATTATTTATGCTATTTTAGGGGCTATTTCCCGTCTATATTTATTTCCTCGTGCAGAAGAGGCAAGACGAAAAGAATTTCTTTCAAGTGCTATGGGAGTTGAGCTCATACACGAACGAACAACAGGTTATTACAATAACGATGAGAAAAAAACATTTCAACGGTTAGCAATGATGTTACTGGAGGATAGTTTTTTTACAATGCGAATACTTCGGGCAATGGCACTTGGTATTCGTTGTAAAACAGGATTATATTTTTGTATATGGCTTGTTTTTTTAATATCAAGAGAACCTTCTTTAGAATCGTTAACACTTGTAACGATAGCAATATTTAGTGAAGAAATAATTTCTCGTTGGTTGCGTTTTGAATGGCAAAGAATGAAAGTGGAAAAAATCTACCAAGAAATACGAAGTATGCTTCAATTGCGTCCAATAGAATCAAAATGTAAAGCATATACTATAGATGGTCTTATTTCTTATGAAAGTGCTAAAGCTGTTGGTGGGATTTTATTATCTGCGAAAAAATTCGAGCAACTAAATCCAGTTCTTACAGAAGAATGGGAGCGTATCAAGATTGGTCTTGTAAAATAAATTACCTAAAAAGGTTCGTTTCCACCTCTGTCTCATATACTAGAGTTTATAAAACACTCTAAAAACAACCGTTTAAGTGTCTCAAAAGTTGTCGTATAAGAATATTCTCATTACTCCTTAAAGTTTCTGAAACATGAAAATAGGCTATGCCCGTGTTAGCAGTACGGGGCAAAATCTCGATATTCAGCTCGAAAAACTTGGGGATTTCGGGTGCGAAAAAATCTATCAGGAAAAACTCTCTGGCAAGTCTGGGGACAATCGCCACGCTCTGCAAGATGCCATCGCCTTTGCTCGTGATGGGGATATTTTTGTAGTGACTCGTTTGGATAGGCTCGCCCGTTCCGTTCTCGACCTCGTACAAATGACAAAAGAATTTGAGAGGCAAGGTATTGGGTTTGTGGTTCTCGACCAACAAATAGATACAACCACCCCAGCGGGTCGGCTTATGTTTCATGTTTTATCTGCTATTGGAGAATTTGAAAGAGAACTGATAAATGAAAGAGTCAAAGAGGGAATAGCCAAAGCCAAGGCAAAAGGGGTTCGGTTCGGGCGTTCCCCCAAGCTCACCCCTGAACAAGTCATAGAGTTCCGCCGTGAATTTGAGAATCCACCTGACTGAATCAGTAAAGCGGATATTGCTAGAAAGTGGGGAATGAGTCGAGCAAGTGGGTATAGATTTTGTAAATAACTCTTCAAATAATAATTATATAATTATTATTTGACTTTCGTATATAAAATATATAATAATCGTATATTTACTATACGATTATTATATTACAGAATTACTTATGATTATTATATGCGGTGGGATAAAAGGGGGTGGTGGCAAAACTACCTCATCTATCAATCTTGCGATTATGCGGGGGCTTTCTGGCTATGATGTCTTGCTAGTCGATGCGGACAGTACGGATAATGGCAATGCGTCCGATTTTTCCGCTATCCGTGATG
>Ga0316610_1000234_pt1 | contig 14729 bp, 12 predicted proteins | sample MIS2017111B_MG_FD_207677 | JGI IMG/M metagenome (GOLD analysis project Ga0316610, IMG submission 207677) | Microbial mat bacterial communities from Middle Island sinkhole, Lake Huron, Michigan, United States - MIS.2017.111B | ecosystem: Environmental > Aquatic > Freshwater > Lake > Sediment... | reverse complement strand
AAAACACTTTTTATAGCAAAGATAATTGTCCATCGGCGGGGCATCGAACCCCTTGATGGACTCGCTTTCATCCCGTCACTCATCCTTGTAAACGGATAGAGTGCGGGGCTTTCGCTTGTGAGCTAAAAATGATTCTCCACCAGAAGCAACATCATAAACCTTTGATAATAGTCATTATTGATTAAGATAAAATTTGTATATGCCAGCCAAAGATATATATCACGACAACGTAAAAAATTCACTGATCAAGGATGACTAGAAAATCACCCAAATTTATTCGTTGATTTAGGAGCCGAAAGACTATTAGCCGCAGAACGTGGAACAGAGAAAATAGCAGTTGAAATAAAAAGCTTTACCCGTCCATCCGATATGAAAAGTTTGGAAGAAGCGGTTGGTCAATTTGTTTTGTACGCTCACTTATTAGTGCGTTATTATCCTGAATATAAATTATTTCTCGCTGTCACTGAAAATGTTTGTAAAACAGTTTTTGAAGAAGAAGCAGGGCAAACCCTAATTGAAGATGGCATTATTCGCTTGTTCAGTTTTGATCCCACTCAGGAGGTAATTGTGCGATGGATTCCTTAACGCATCAATATCGTCAGGTTATCGAAAAAATTCTCCAAGAATATGCTGACTTTCTCGACACCGATCGCCAAGTTCAAGTTGAATTGATATTAGACGAAAAACGTGATCGCTATTTGCTAGTAGAGACAGGATGGCAAAATGGTTATCGTATTTATGGAACACTCTTACATATCGATCTAGTTGAACATAAACTCTGGATTCAACATGATGGGACAGAAGAGGGTATCGCTGATGAATTAGTCGCCTCAGGAATACCGAAAAGTCATATCGTCCTAGCATTCAAGTCGCCAGAAATCAGGCAACATACAGAGTTTGCTGTTGCCTAAATCTCAAGGAGGTTATTTTTGTTTTTGTATTTCTAATAATTCCTTGATTCCCTTCTCGGCAACATCTAGCATTTGATTGAGTTGCGATCGCGAAAATGTATCAGATTCACCAGTACCCTGTACTTCAACGAGTCTACCAGTGCTATCGATCACCACATTGAGATCCACACTTACAGCTAAGTCTTCTTGATAATTTAAGTCTAAAATTGGTGAGCCGTCTAATAGTCCGACGGAAACAGCAGCGACAGCATTGCGAATTGGCGATCGCGTGATTTTACCTTCAGCAAGGAGGCGATCGCAAGCTGCTTGTAATGCCACAAATCCGCCTGTGATCCCCCCTGTGCGTGTGCCGCCGTCAGCTTGCAACACATCAATATCAACAGTAAAGGTGTAATTGGCGATCGCGGTCATATCTAGAGCAGCCCTCAGACTACGCCCAATTAACCTTTGAATTTCTTGAGTCCGCCCCGATAGTTTCATAAATTCGCGTTGCTGACGCGGGATCGTCGATGCAGGCATCATTCGATATTCGGCAGTTAACCAGCCTTGATTGCTACCTGTCAAAAACTTAGGTACACCTTCCTCGATCGATACCGTACAAATTAGTTGGGTATCACCAAATTTGGCCAACACTGATCCCGCAGGCGCTTTGGTAAATGGTTGTTGTAATTGCACAGGGCGCAGTTGATCCCAAGATCTACCATCAGGACGTTGCAGATTAGATAAATTGCTCATAGTTACTTAGTCGGTTTGGGATAGCCTTATAGTTTGACGATTTGATTCCTAATCGAAATCATTTCTTTCTAGATTTAAGCTTTCTTTCCAGAAGAGCGCGATTTTGTCTAGCAAAAAGAAACTCAGGTTTAATGGCGATCGCCTGATCATAGGCGGCGATCGCCTCGCGATCGCGATCTAGTTTTGCGAGGGCAAACCCTTTAGCAGCCCAAGCATCAGCATTATTTGGTTCTAGCTTCAAGGCTTCTTCGATCTTAGCCAGCGCTTCCTGTGGTTTGTCATTGCGAGTTAGTAATATTGCCTGAGCAAGAAGTTCTTCAACAGATTTTATGGCGCTTAATGGGGAGGGTGGTGTAATGGAAATCGTGGGTGCAATATTAATTGTGGGAGGTGGTGGAAATGGGATTCCAGAATTAGCAACTTCTGGCTTAGTCGTTGTATTGATTGATTTTACGATCGCCACAATCGCTGATATCGCCACAATACTGCCGCCAATGATCAAAAACTTTTGCCAATGGAAGTTATTTGTTTTTTGACACTTATCGACATTACGAGGGGTAAATCTGCTGATGCTTGGAGCATTTTGAGGCTTTGTGGATAAATTTACTTGGGTTTCATCTTGAGGTTTTGTAATGATCGTTGAACTATTATTAACAGCAGCATCACCAGTATGACCATGAATTATTGTTGGTAAGTCATGCTCACTCATCCCCGACAAAGAGGCGATCGCCTCTAATACTTCGGATGCTGTTTGATAACGCTGCCGAAAGTCATAGCGCACCATTTTGTCGAGAATATCTAAAAATTGGGGTGAGTAGTTGCCCTGCAACTGATCGCGCCACATTACTTCCGCAGTTTCTGGATGTTCAGCAAATACTCGCGTCTCAGCACCCGTGATCGCCTGAATACCGATCATGCCCACGGCATAAATATCACTACTCAAACGGGGTTTGCCATTAATTTGCTCGATCGGCATATATCCGGGGGAGCCGATCGCGATCGTCAGATTTGTATTGCCTTGCGAGTCAAGGGCAAGACCACCAATTTCTTTGACTGCACCAAAATCGATCATCACAATTTGGCGATCGCTTTTGCGCCTAATCAGATTTGCAGGTTTGAGATCACGATGCACCACACCGCGCTCATGGATAAAACCGAGTATTTCTAAAATTTCTTTAAGCAAGGCGATCGCCGAGGCTTCCGACAATCTGTTACCTTTCCCAATCTCATGGGTAAGATCTTCACCATCAGCAAACTCTTGTACCAGATAAAATTCTTCGCCTTCTTGAAAATGGGCAAGCAGACGGGGAATGCGATCGTGAGACCCCAAGGAATAGAGGACTTCCGCCTCTTGATTAAAAAGCCGCTTAGCGACTTCCAGCACCACAGGCTCCTTAGACACAGGTTTCAACTGCTTGACCACACAAATGGGATGTGTCGGTAAGTCAATATCTTCAGCAAGATAAGTCTGCCCAAAACCACCACCACCAAGGTGACTAATAATTTTGTAATGCCCTCGAAGGATGGTGTTTAACACGGTTAATCTGCACTACTTTTAGAACCAAAATAAAAACCAATTGCTGTGCCAACTAGACCTATCTGAGAAGTCAATATAGTCACGATTAAATCTTTCGCTAAAGCACTAGTCTTGTCAAATGAACTAGTCTTTTTTTCGTCAACAAGGAATCCTGACATGAATCCTGACATTATTGTTAGAGCGACAATCACAACAAAGCTAGAAACTATAGTTCCAGCGAGTGTATAAGTTAAAAATTTAGCTAATTTTGCGCGAGTTTGTTCTTGGCTTTTTTGAAGGTCATCACCTTGTTCAGGGGTTAAACTTTCAGTACCAATTTTAGATTGGGTTGGACTTAAGTTGCTTATGTCAATAAGAGCTTTGTCTACAAATGTGTTTTCTTTCTCAGGATTCATGATTACAAATTTTCTTGATACCTTGATAGCCTAAAAATAAACACGCTTTTGTCATTTCAAGAAAATTTCACGAACTGAACCGTCTCGATGTTGAACTAAAAGTTTTCCTCCTTGCTTAGATATAACATCATGAATATAGGCTGAGGTTACAACCGCCTTTTTGAGGGCAATTTCTGGACTAATATCTTGCTCTTGTGATAGCCAGTTAATGAGGTTAACAGTTTCTTGATCAATTTTTTGGTCAGTCGTGGCAATTCTTCTTAAATCTACCTTTCCTTGTGAAACATCGTAGACATTTTGATTTGATACGTCAGGCATTAAGTGAATCTTTGCCATTCGAGGTTTAAACATAGTAGTTAGCACTCATAGCCACTTTGATACTCGTAGTATAGCTTTAGATAATTGGTGTCAAAAGTAAAATTTCATGGTGATTAATGATCGTTTATCTCCTCAAAAATCTTTATTGCAAATTTTGTTATGTATTTACGCAAACCTTTGCTAAGATATAAATCGCTCTGAAACCAAACGAGCAAATTTATGGGTGACTGGCGCAGTGGTAGCGCATCGGACTCTTAATCCGCTGGTCCTGGGTTCGAATCCCAGGTCACCCATTAAAATTCACTTCAAAAAGAGACTGCACGAAGTGCAGTCTCTTTTTGATTATGAATAAGCATCAATTAAGCCATGTTGCAGCGCATAACGCACTAACTCTGTGCGGCTGCTAGTGCCAGTTTTGCTAAATAAACGACTGACGTATTTCTCGACATTACGAATGGTTGTGCCGAGACGTTTGGCAATTTCTTTATTCATTAAGCCCTCCACTACAAGCTCTAGGACACTCTGCTCGCGAGGGGTAAACTCAATTTTGATCGGTGGTGGAGTGACATTAATCGCGGGCTTCTGCTTGAGTAGAGCCTTGATTTCGGCAAGTTGTCCCGCCAGATCATTCATTTCTGAGGTGTTGCTGTTGGCGGTGACAGATTGCATGGCGCGACGAGCAATTAAATTTTCGGCGATCGCCACTAGCTCATCAGGGTCGAAGGGTTTCGATAAATAGGCATCACAGCCCGCGTTATAGCCCTCAATGCGATCTTTAGTCATCCCCTTAGCCGTCAAAAAGACCACAGGCACATTGAGAAATCGTACATCTTCGCGCATTTGCTTAAGAAATTCATAGCCACTCACCTGCGGCATCATGATGTCTGAGATCACCAGATCGGGGGTGGTTTGTTCGAGCATTTGCCATGCGTCCCTGGCATTGTTGGCAACTTGCACCGCAAAGCCGCTATCTTCAAGATAGGCTTGCACCGCCTCTCTGAGTCCGGGTTCATCATCTACAAGTAGGATATGTCCTGACATAGTTATCCTATATTTATCTTTTTATTCTGCGATCGCCATATTCATTACTATACAGCGCTTTGCACTGCCATAAAAAACCAAGGATTAGAGGTTGCGGCGCGAAGCGCCGCAACCTCTAATCCTTGAGTGGGAAGGGAGTATGATTGATATTGTGGCGAATTTGTCCAAAAAAACTATGACTCAAACATCCCTTCCCCCTTTACCAACTGTAATATCTGCAAAGACTCCAGCACCAAATTTTTTATCGGCGGACTTTCGGCAGGAAGTAAGCGCTTTAACTACGCGCCTATTTATCCAATTGCGCCGCCGTCCTACGACATTAATTGCAGGGGTGTTGCAGCCCTTGATGTGGCTATTGCTTTTTGGTGCATTATTTAGCGGTTTGCCCAAGGGTTTAGTTGGCGATGGTCAGACCTATGTTCAGTTTTTGGCGGCAGGAATTATTGTATTTACGGCTTTTAGTGGTGCGTTAAATTCGGGATTGCCAATGTTGTTCGATCGCGAATTTGGCTTTCTCAATCGCATCTTAGTTGCGCCCTTAGTGTCACGGTTTTCGATTATTGCCGCTTCTGCGATTTTTATCATTGCTTTGAGCATGGTGCAAACGGTGGCGATCATCTCGGTTAGCGGTTTGATGGGTGCGGGATTACCTAGCTTGAGTGGATTGGCGATCATGGCGCTAATCCTCACGCTGTTGATTGTGGACTTCACGATGCTGAGTTTAGGACTCGCCTTTGCTATGCCTGGACATCAGGAAATGCTTGCCTTTATTTTCTTGGTAAATTTACCCTTGATGTTTTCGAGTACGGCTCTTGCGCCCCTCGCTTTTATGCCGACTTGGTTGCAATGGATTGCCAGCTTAAATCCTTTATCTTGGGCGATCGAACCGATTCGTTATGTATATAGTCACAGTGTTTGGGCTTGGGATAGCGTTGTTTTTACGGCTCCTTGGGGAAATATGACGATCGCTAATGCGGCGATCGCCTTACTAAGTTTCGGCATATTTGTGAGCATATTCATTCGTGGAACTTTGCGCCGAGGCGTGGCATGATTGCGGAAACAGGTGAAGTTCCTTCTTTTCCTGAAGTACAACCCTTTGCCGATAATTGGTCTTATCTCAAAGCCGAACTTGCTTGGCTCGATCGCGTCCTGATGCGATCGCTATCGAAGCAACGACAAACCAATCAAGAGATTGATCGGGTTGCTAAGTCTGCCGCCGATCGCGCCACCAGTCATTGGTGGAAAGGCTTCATCGCGATCGATCCATCTAAGGGTGGCAGCCTCGCGCCCAAACATCCACCCGCCATGCATCCCCTTGGGCGTTACGGCGATCGCCTTGCCGTTAGCCACGAAAAAAATATTCGCCTCGCCATTCCCACCCTATGCAATCACTTGGCTCTCGGTCACTTTGAGCGAGATCTCTTGGTTCTCTGTCTCGCGCCCGAAATCAGTCGTCGCTATGAAAAGCTCTACACTTTCCTGAATAATGATGAAACCAATTGCAAACAACCCACGGTCGATCTGGCTCTGCGCCTCTTTTGTCGTTCCGATGCGGAATGGCGCAATGCTCGCAGCACCCTCACCGTAAACTCACCATTAATTAAGCGCAAAATTATTCAGCTTTATTTTCCAACTAATAGCACTGCGCGATCGCTTCTATCTCAAGCGATGTTACTTAGCGAAAAAGCAGTTACTTATTTACTTAGCGAAGATTTACCGATTGAAACAGTGATTCCCAAACCTAGATCTAGAAAATAAGGCGATGCAAAGCGTCTCTTTATTTGTCGGCTTTACGGAATGCATCCCGAATTTTCGGCTAATCGGACTGAGCCTAGTAGGGTGGAAACGATTACACATTTTTTACGATCGCCTGAATTAGTCTTAAATGTGATTCGCCCGATCGACCCGTTGGGACTGCCATTAGCTTTAAACTGAATTTGATATACATCTGGCTCTGGAACTATGGATACTTTTGTGAAGGTTGTCTTAGGTGCTGATTCCGTATCCTCAACAATCGTCACCCCTGCATCAAAATTTTGCCAAGGGAGAGCGTTCCATTCAGCTTCAGTTGCACTATCAGAGAGGACAGGATGGACTGCGTATTGAGAGATTTTGGGCGAATTTCTAAAGGTTGCTTGCCAATTGGTTTGGCTGCGTTTGGCGTTGCTTTGGGCTAAGCGGATAGTGGTGAATGCTTGACTCTGTGCGGAGTTTAGACGTTGGTTATTCGCAAAGCTCAGCCATCCTGGAGCCGCGATCGCTGACAAAATTCCCACCATCGCTATTACTACTAAAAGTTCTAGCAATGTAAAACCAAAATCCCTGTAAATACTTGCGTTAGCACGATACCGAATGCGCTTGGGGGCGATCGCTTTTAGCAATGATTTATACATACTATTTAAACAGGAACCAATATTAAGCATGGTCAATTTACCTTGATTATTCGATCTACATTTCCTTGTGTAGATCCCACCCAGCCCCCCTGCCTTGAAAGGGGTGATCGCTTTCGTCTTCCTTCGCAAGGGGGATTGAGGGGGATCATATTTTCTATTTCGATATACCGATCGCACTGCGTCCAAAACTACGCGCATTGGCAGTGGGGAAAAAGGAAGTGTTAGTAGTAGTTGGCTGTCTGAAGTTACGGGGTTGAGGATCGCTGCCTAGTCTGGCTAGGGCATTGCCTCTCAGAAAAAGCCGCACGGTTACATTACTGGGTGCAACACAAGTATAAAAACTACTTAGTCCAGATGGATTGATAGTTGCATCGCTAAAGTCGGCAGGTACACGCTGTGTGACTGTGCCTGCCGCGTTGGTCGTTGTTACTGGGTTAGTATTGCCAACACCGATCGAAGGGTCATCACAGTCGGGATTGGTAATTACGCCTGAAATGGTGACATTTTTGCCAACGGGAATGCGTAGTGCTGCCGTGCCGATTGCTCCTGTGCCTGTTGCGGGATCGTTACCGCCTTGAGTTGCATCATAGGCGGTGTCATCCATGAAGTCGATGAGGGTAACAAACGGATTAGTACTTAGATCATATCCATCAGCATCAGAAGTAAATCTTTTCCAACTGAGAATGCTTGTTGCACTGGAAAAATCTGGACGATTGAAGCCTTTATCTGGCTTAATAAAGTAAGTGATTTCATCTGATGCAGCAGGCACAATAAGTGAGTTAGTGCTACTAACTAATGCAGGCGGATTTCCAGTTAATCCATCTCTATTAACCGCAAAAGTGGTGGGACAGGTAGTAGTGTCGGTGATAGTGCCGCCAGTGCTGCAAGACCAAGGATAGCCATCACTGATTTCCCATCGCAGGATTCGCGCTGTATCTGACCAAGTGCTGTCAAGACCAACATCGCTCTTGAGATAGTATGCCACTAGGGAATAGACGTAAATTTCTCGACCAAAGGCTGATTTGTAAGGATTAATATCTTTATCTTCGGATTTACAGACAGTCGTATCTTTGTAAGGCATACAACCTAACTTTTCTTTTCCCGATCCATTGGAATAGTTTTTTTCTGTGTCAGGTGAAAAGGATGTTCTTTTCCAGAAGACTAAAATGGGTGTGCAGTCGGTGGAGGTGCATTTGTTTTCACTAGTACCAGTTTGCGTTTGCGTATGCGGCAGTTGATCATTTATCCCCGCAATGCCCTCAGCACCGTAGATGTACATTGCTTCTTGCAGGTCATCGGCAATGTAGGCGATCGCTGCTTGTAGTTCTTCTTGAGCATTGGACTTAGCAGTTTCTTTGCGATCGCTTTCTAGCACTCCCACCAAAAAGCTGAGCATCACCACCACCATCAAAGAGGCAATTAGTGCGGCTACTATTAGCTCTATTAATGTAAAACCAGATGTTAGGTGGCGATCGCGTCGTACTTTATTAGAGCGCCGCTTTAATCGATTATTAGCGATCGCTGCTATCTTGAGAAACAACCTGCGAAAAAAGCTTTTCATAGACTTCTAGACCGTTCGTTTTAATTTATGGTGAAGATGAAGTTCCGCCGATACCCGTTTTAATACCATCAAGGTTATTGGAATCAACGGTTGGCATTACCTGCGATCGCATCGTCACTAATGGACAGAGAATGGAAGTTGTACTAGAAAATGGGATTTTACTTCTAGCACATTCTGATTCAGTGCCTTTTTTGGGGGTGTTTACACCATTGAAGGCATCGGCACGATAGACCCGTACCGCCAGCCAAAAGCCTTGTCGTTGTAGATCCGTTGCTGCTGTTGCTGAAGAACTTAATGGTCCACTTCGCATCGGTTGAATTACTAGATCTTGCGGATCATTAACATTAAACCCATTACCATCGGCATCAATTCTAATACCGCGTACTGGATTTGTGGCGGTCGCACTATCAAGGGGGAGCAAGGTCGCATTTGGTGCAGCAATGCCATAGCTTAGATCTTCTTTCTTTTCAAACACATACTGTCCTTGGGCGTTTCGATTGACTTCTATGGGCGGCAGCACTAAGTAGTCAGGAAATGTGGTGACATCAATTACGCCGCCGCGCACTGCGTCAATATAAGATCGGGCAGCTTGGGTGGCTTGGTCGATGCGGCGAGCATTGACACGGGCGGAGGTGGATAGCGCCACCATCGGTGCGATCGACACAATCATAATGCTTACTACTGCCGCCGCCACCAGTGACTCGATCAAAGAAAATCCTGCTTCTGGGTTAGCTTTCTGATTTAGCGATCGCCTAGCTAGGGCATTTGCCATAACAAACCTTGGCGATCGCGCTGGCATAGGCAGAGAGTGATGATTTGGCATTTGCTTAGACATGGGTTGTGATCCTCCGTGTAAATGTTCGCTAATAGCAATCGACAAAATGTCTATGCCATTTTGTCAATCTCAAAACCTTACAGGGTTCAGTTACTGATACACATTGGGAATTGTGCCATCAGCCGCAGCCGCACCGCCATAGAATGAGGTATTGCAACTAGATTTGAGGTCAGTACCGCGTAAGGTACGGCGGCGATAGTTGGTTGGGACAACACCGATACCTTTTCTTGTATTTTCATCGATTGTTGCTGGCTCTAGGGCGCATAGCAGGCTCTCCACCCATTTATCATCGGCGCTAACCTCTCTAAAGAACTCATTAGCCCCTGGGATTGGTACGGCGAAACGTTCGGCAAAGCGATCGGGTTGCTGGGTCAACAGCCCCACATCATAGCCCCATAAGCGGTTAGGTGCAGAATAATATGGAATGCGGCTACCTGTAATAGAGAGATATTGAAGATTATAGCCACCAGAGATGCGACCGTTGGTAGTACCTGTACCAGGATGGGCAGGGTTGAGGAATACGGTGGTAGTGTCACTTATGCCGCCAACTAGCGGTGCAGTTGGTACAAATGGTGCTGTAGCAAAGCGGCTCTTTGTATTTTGAATAAATCCACCAGCGATCTTTATGTTTACATCATCCCAGTTTTCTAGGAACCTCACAAAGTTAGCCAATCCACCACTAGCCTCACCGATGTTAGTATCGGTGGCGATGCCAGTGGCGGTGCTGCCAAGTAAGGTACTAGAGGCTCGGTATGGGACTCCATTACGGGCTGGACTATTACCTGCGACAAAGTAGACATTCACTTCAGTTCTGACGGGGCGAATTGTCCATTGACCTGAACGGGCGGCACTAGCGCCAGTACCTTGAGGTGTGCCGTTGATGCCGCCATCATCTACCACAGAAGCTGGTTGTGGAATATCGGCTGAATTATTAGCAAGGGCGTTAGGTACGCTGAGTTGCACTACGGGCAGCAGTTGGGGCTGATCAACGGAGGTCATTGCCACAAACAGGGTCTCATTGTTGACCTTTTTGGAATCTCCCCACAAACCAAGGAAGCGCACACCCCTAAAGGAGTTGAAGTCGCGCCCCGTTGTAGGATCGACTCTAGTTGTAAATACCGTTGTGTTGTCTTCGGTGGGCGTGCCTGTACCATTGGTGTAGCCAAGGAAGTTGCCAGTAAGGATATTCGGTCTACCGAGTAAACCTTGGAAGATAAAGCTAGGCTCTGAACCAAGCTTAAATTCGGCATCACCGTCAATGTTAACAATACCAACGTTGTCGTTACAGTCGGAGTTGCTCAATCCTCCTGCTGGTGGTGGCGTGAGCGATAGCTTCACTTTGCTGCCTGTCTTACAGGCAACGTAGTAAGAAACACCCGTTTCTAAGCCAGCAGGAAGATTATTTGTGCCATCGGTGAGGATAATCCGCTTACCAATTTGAACGCGAGGGTTATTGGGATCGCCTGGGAATAAAATAAAGTTGTTGTTAGCAGGGTTCGCTGTAGCGGCGGTTGACTTAACTGGGTCTAGCCTCGCTTCGGTACGCGAGGATAGCCAAAATATATTGTTTGGATCAACTCCATCGAGCTTAATCTGTAGTCCTTTAAATTCAATACTTTCATTGGGCAAGCCTCTAAAAATAAAGACAGGACTGGGACCACGTCGAATACTGGTGGGTGTGCAAGCACTATCTGCACTTGTCACTGGATCAGCGCAATTTGCTCTGAGGGTCAGTGTGCCAGATAGGGTGCGTAGGTCGGGGGAGTTGGGGTCAGTTGTGCCGAGGCTACTAATGTTATAAACATGAACCCGATTATCGGCAAAGGTATTCTTGGCTCTTAAAACCGTGTCTAGGCTAAAGGCAAACTTACCAATACCCGCAGCATCAATGTCCGCACCATTTTCATCCACAATATTCAGGGCTGTGCCGCCAGAAGTTTTGGCAATCTTAAATTGATTGTTAAAACCAGATTGAATGTCTCGGATGTAATAAGTTGATTTGACATCAAGTCTCTTGGTGACTGTGCCATTACCCGAACTACTAGTAAATGTTAGAGGTGTGCCACCAAGGGAATCAGATAGTTGGAATTGAGTACCTGAAAGATTCACCACATAGTAATCAGTATCAATCGCTAAAGGTGTAGGTGGACTGGTGAATCGAACTAAGTCACCATTGGCAAGGTCTGCGCTTGATTCCAAGGTGTCAGCAACTGCACTGTTTGTAAAGCTAAATGCTTCGGTATATTTAGGTAACTGCCCATTTTTGCTAACGGGGAATACGCGCACCTCTTGATCGTTGGTGAAAGTAACCCCTGTTGTGCCGACAGTGGCTGTTAGCAAATTGGTGTTGGTTGCGGCGGTAAATGGAATCGCGCCGCGCACTAGGGCATCAACAGTGACGGGTAATGGAACAGTCCCCGCCGCGACTGGTGTTGGTGTTGCGGTGATTTGTGCGGGGTTAGTAACATTAGGAACTAAGCCAATGAACTTGTCACTGCCAGTGTTATTAGGGTTGAGCTTGGCGCTGAGTAAGCCCGTGCCACCTGTTAGGGTTGTGCCAGTGCCAGTGGGTAATGTGGTTCCGATAAAGTTCCTGATCGCTAGACCAGGGCTATTTGCTCCTTGGGGGCAACTGCTGGCGCTAATGTCAGTTTTGCCGAGAGATGGACGCTCGATCGCTTGATATTTGGGGGTGTTGCCAGTACCACCACAAACTGTAAAGCTAGTGGCGGGTTGGACTGTGCTTTTGCCGTTAATACGACTACCGTTGTCGGAGGGGAAGTGGGGGTTGTAGGGAAGGTTGAGGTTGAGCAGGGTGACAGTGCTATCGGGGTCGGGCGACTTGACAACGCTAGTATTAAAGTCATAGGGCTTGGTGATGCAGCGATCGTCCACCGTGCCGTTGCTGAGGTTGATGCAGGGCGTGGGCGGCAAGACTAGGCTGCCAGTGGAGTTGAGGTTGGCTCTAAAGCCACTTGCGCCGCCACCAATGACAGGGAAACTGAGGTTGTTAATAAACAGGTTGCTATTGTTCTGATGTCTAATGTTGCCGCCTTCACCCAAGTAGTTGCTATTAGAATCCGATGTGCGATACCACAAGGTGCGGTTTGCATTACCTGGTCGATCGCGCTTCATCTGCTGAGAGTTAGCAGTAGTACCATTATTCTCAGTAACGGGTTGCTTCAAGTTACCAGGCAGCATGGGGATCTCACCCGCCGATCCTGAACGGGGTGGAATATTCGGGAAAATATTTTCATTGGGAACGTTCAGGTCAATGCTGCCATCGCCATTAACATCTTCTCCCCATACATAACGTCCGCCATGTGTACCGCCATTGTCTAAATCAGATGGTGGCAAAAATGGACGGTTATAAATATCGCCAGAGGCGTGGGGGAAGGGATAGGCAGCCGCAGGGGATGAAATCATTGAGAAGGGCAACCCAGATGCCTTTGGCAAACTGGCAAATACGGGAGTGCTGATTGTGGTAACACCACCAGGCGTTGGCGTTGGTGTTGGTGTTGGTGTTGGTGTTGGTGTTGGTGTTGGTGTTGGTGTTGGTGTTGGCGTTGGTGTTGGCGTTGGCGTGGGCGTGGGGCAAGTAGCTGCTGATGTGATTATGCGATCATCGTTATTTGTATTAGTTAATCCCAATTCACAAGTAGGAGTTTGATTGTCGGTCTGGATTGTGCCTGTACGCTCGCGATTGCCGTAGAAGGCTTGAGGTCCTTTCAAGTTATCGAGACGGATACGGAACGTTTCGTTAGCACTATTAGTTGACTCGTTGGCACTATCGCGAACTACCAACACACTTACGGTTTTGGTATTAGGATCGGCAGTAGTACCAGTTGGTCCTGTCCATGTTAATACCGTACAATACCGATCTTCTGTACAGGCGGCATCTTCAGGTATGACGGATTCGGGGCTATTTGCACCAACGCGAAGGCGTGGATATTGACCGCCATTGGCAGTAACCGCAATACTAGAAATAGTTGATGGGGTAGTGGTAATGCTACCAAGGTTATCTGTACCCGTTACACTCGATTGAATATTGACTGCGCTAGGGGCAGACATCGCTAGAGCAGCGTTTGCAGGGTTATAGAGTCGGTTGATATAGTCAGCTTTAGTTTGGGCATCCGCGATCAAGTCAGCCATTGATGCAAAATTAGTGGGCGTTGATGCTGGCACTGCCTGAAAACCAGTTGTTGGGGCGACTAGTGGTATTTGCCCAGGAACAGCGTTAACGGGGTAAAGTGTCACCTTAACCCTAATTGTGCTGCCTGCGGCTAAGTTAGCTCTATCCCCCGCAGTGATGCCGACATCAAAGTTAAACCTTCTGTAAACAGCATTATTTGTACTGCGACCACCTCGGTTAGTGGGTAGCGGAGCCGCAGTGGAAGTTGCATTGTCACCTGCATTGGTGACACTATTTGCATTTGTAAAGTTAGGAACTGGCAAATCATCATTGCCTAGTTGAGCTTCAAGGGTTTGTAGGTTAGAGTTTTGATCGCGTCTACGTCCTTCTGGTGCGTTTTGATTACCACTAGTGATACTGACCATGATGCCCCTTTCAGGACAGGGGACAGTGCCGTAACTATGATTGTTGTTAAGGTCAAAGGGAGTATTGAGATCCCCAAGCACATGGGGATAAGTATAGCCATCAGCGCTAGCACCACTATTTACCGCAAGATCGATCGGGAAAACAACAGGTGGACTGTTAGTGCAACTACCCGCAAAGATTAGTTGTTGGTTGCCATCTTTATAGATATCGTCAAAGCGCAAGAACGACACCCTTCTGGCATAGCGCGAATCCTCGTTAGAGATATATCGAGGTGCGCCTGCTGCTGTCGAGACAGCCCCAGTCGTGGCATTAAATGCGGGTAACGTAGTTGTACCAGCGCCAGTCTTGACCCAATCCGAGAAAGTACATTCACCAATAGGAAACTTGCGGCACATCTCCATGCCATATTCACTAAAGCTAACCCGTCGTTGGATCGGCGTAACCC
>Ga0316610_1000233_pt1 | contig 14791 bp, 13 predicted proteins | sample MIS2017111B_MG_FD_207677 | JGI IMG/M metagenome (GOLD analysis project Ga0316610, IMG submission 207677) | Microbial mat bacterial communities from Middle Island sinkhole, Lake Huron, Michigan, United States - MIS.2017.111B | ecosystem: Environmental > Aquatic > Freshwater > Lake > Sediment... | reverse complement strand
CTCTCAGGTGATAATACCGGAGACGAAACATTAGATACTATTAAGACTAAACTAGGAGTCACAATACTCTCAGGTGATAACACCGGAGATCAAATAATGCCTACTACGTTACCAGCTAGTGACGTATTTGAGTGGGCTAAAGCGGTTACTAAACCAACATATACTGCATTAGAGTTAGGTATAACATTACCACAACCTCCGGGTGGAACGAGTATTGGTAACATACACATGGTAGCTAAAAATGATGCAAATAACAATAGTCAATTTGGCAGATACGAATATTTTAATACTATTCCAAACGATTGGAATATTGATTCAGGTAAAATGGTTGTTGATTTTGAATTTACATCTAATGGTTTCTTTACGATTAATCCAGATGCACATATACCAATTATTCTTAGAACATCTTTAGATAGCGCATTGTCACCTGAAGGACATGGAATTGTTATAGGTAATTTAATGGCATTACAAGTCGGACAAAGTGCAATAATTACTCCTACTATTTTAGTTAAAACATTCATGAGCTCAGAAGCACCAGTTAAACAAGGTGACTTTTTGTGGTCAGAGACAGTTACAATAAATCCATTAATGGATAATGTCAAATATAAAATAAATGTAATATCGTCTAAAGAAACAGATGGTAATAGGTATATTAGATACAAGATATGGGAACAAGTGTCGATGCCTTGTGATAGCGCGAGTCCGCAAAACATTTGGAAGATTATAAATGATTCAGGTTTTATACTTGATCATAATTTAACTTCTGATTTAACTCAATCTGGATTAATCTTTGGCTATCAATTTACTAATACAGCTGACACTAGTTGGTCTATTGATATTAATAATTGTAAAGTGATTTGGTGCTCAGTTTAATAACTACATTGTGGTCACAAGTACACTTGTGACCACAATAATAATAAAGGTTAATAATGCTAATGAAATTTGGTAAACTTACTAAACATGATTTAAGGGAAAATGCTTCTGCCAAGACATTTATTGTTGTAAATGGTACATATACATTAAAATCCGTAACGGGTGATGTAATAACTATAGCAGTGGGTTCAGCTCCAGCAAATGCTTCATCAGAAATTAGTTTATCTATCAATGAATACTTATCACATTTTGCAAATAAAAATTACGGTAATACAGTCTTAGGTGCATATAGTCAATATAGCAGAACAACTGGGGCAGGAAATACTTCTGCTGGATGGTACAGTATGCATAAAAATATTATTGGTAATGGGAATTCTACTATTGGATGGTTTAGTTTATATAATAATACAATTGGTGATGCTAACGTAGCAATTGGTGCAGGTAGCGGATATACAAATGATGGAAATAATAATATTTTTGTAGGTGTTAATAGCGGTTATAAAAATATAGGTAATGAAAATTCATTTATAGGATCAAACTCCGGTTATAATAATACAGGTAATAATAATATATTTATTGGTGCAAACGTAGATTACAAAGTAAATAGTGTTAATAACAGTGTACATATTGGTGATTCATCTATTAATTTACTTAGATGTTCTGAGTACGCAATAACTACTCCAGCTGATAGTCAAGATATGAGTGGAGTTGCGCCTTTAAGTATTGGATTTGAATTTATAGATAAATTGAAACCAGTGACGTTTTCATGGACGCGTAGAGATGGGAATAAAAAAGGTATTAAGTCTTGTGGTTTAATAGGGCAAGATGTAAAAAGTGTATTAGTATCGAATGATATGATACATTTACTAAATGACAATGATCCAGCTAATTTAGAAGTGGCGTACAGTAATTTAATACCAATTTTAATTAAAGCCTGCCAACAATATTCTGCCCGAATAATAGAAGCAAACATTAAAATAGCTAAATTGGAAACGCAGACAGCTGAATTAAAAACATTAACTACTAAATTGGAAACTGATTTAAAGACACAATCTACTAAATCCACTAAACTGGAGACGGATATAAAAAACTTGAAAAAAAGATTAGATGCTTTATAGCATATACTCCCCGATCAAAGTGTCGGGGAGTATATGCTATAAATTAAATACCAGCACCGCCAGTAACATAACCGGTAGATATGAGCGGTCCTCCACTACTAATTACACCACCATTTATAACGTCGCTACCAACGACTAAATCGTCACTAATATTCACGACAGGTGTTTTAATGTTTACACTATGAGATGCAAACATGTTTATCTTCTTTTTATCTATCTCTATAAACGTGCCATCTGTGTTTTCTAAATGTATTATTTTTTCTTTAGATATTAATTCAATAAAATTATTTACATCGTCCGTAATTGTTAATTTACCATTATCTGTATCTAATTGAATATCGTAAGTATACGGTTCTTTGTTATCCTTTGAAGTATGAAGATGTATTAATTTCTTATGTGTGCTTATCTCAAAGTAATAAGTAGTTGTAGGAGTGGCGTCTTTCTTTTCATCCTTAGTTGCACTAAATGCATAAATTACTGTTTCTAATTTTCTTAGTTTTAAATCTTCTTTCATAGTGGTCCAGTAATATTTGTCTACATCGCCAAACTGATATAGCATTACTAACTCGCCTCGTCTTACATCTGGTGCAGTAATTCTATTACTACCTGTCAAAGATAACCATGTAGCCAATACAGTCACTGTATTTTTTACAGTGGTCTCATATTCTGCACCTTTAGAATCTTTACCTTTTGATTTGTAATCATTTACCTCATCAGATAGTTGTCCATCCACCATTGGGAATTCTTCAATCGGATGACATTCGATATCTTTAGAACTGAGTAGTTTATTCATAGCCACAATACCAGCTGAATAAAATCTGAGTTTAGAAATAATTGGTTCTGCTGGCGTATATATTTGTTCTTGTGAATATGGTGATTCAAGCGTCATTTCGGTTCCTTAAAAATAGATTAATTCTCTACATCTCATGTATAGAACAGGATCTAAAATGAAAATATTGCAGATTAAATTAATAGGGTTTAAAAGATTTCAACTGAATCAAATTGATAGTTTTGATATGGTAATTAGTAATCCAATGCAAGTTATACTGGGAAGTAATTCGTCAGGTAAGAGCTCATTACTACAGCAACTATCGCCATTACCAGCTCATCCAAATGATTTTATTAAAACGGGTAGTAAGCATATTACAATAATTCACAATGACTGCATTTATAATTTAGTTAGTGTATTCTCGCCTAGTCAGAAACATAGTTTTATTAAAGATGATGTAGAGTTAAATGATGGTGGCACAGTAACAATTCAAAGAGAATTAGTAAAGACGCATTTTAAAATTACGCCAGATATTCATTCGCTTCAACTAGGTGAAGAAGCATTTGATACAATGTCACCTAGCCGAAGAAAAGAATGGTTTATTTTATTATGCGATACTAGTTACGACTATGCAATAAACGTATTTAACAAAGTAAAAGAAAGACACCGTGATGTAACTGGTGCATTAAAGTTAGCTAAGAAGAAATTATTAGTTGAATCTGAAAAACTAATAAAAACAGATGAAGAGATCAAGCTAAAAGAAGAAGTACAAATAATGCATAATCAATTAAATTTATTACTGGAATTTAGGAAACCAGTTGAATCTGATTTAACTGTATTAAATTTTAAACAAAGAGAATTAGATATACAGTTATTAAAAGTGGGTAATGTATTATTGAATTTAATTAATAAAAGAAAACAAAATATATCGGAAGAAGATTGTTTAGTCTATATAAATAAAATAAATTCTAAAATACTAACTGCTCAAACATTGATATCTAAATACTCAAATGAATACAATATCAATAATAATAAAATTAATGTATTAAAAAAAGCTGAAGAAGATACAGTTGAATCTTTATTATTGAAGATTAAAAATATTAATAATGATAAAACAAATATAGAAAATAGTTTATTATTTATAGGTAACTATGATGCTGTATCTGTAATGAATTCTTTCTTAACTGTTAAAAATGTTTTGATAAATATATTCTCATCTATACCTGCTAATTCAGATAAAAAGTATAATAGTGAATCGTTAACTATTTCAAAAAATAATCTATCGGAATTAATAGTCATAAAGAAAAATATCTTAGATAAATTAGAAGCACTTTTATCTAAACAAAAACATATGGTTGTTCATAAAAATAATCCAGATATTAATTGTCCTAAATGTAGTCACAGTTTTTCATTACATTATAATGAAAAAGCTTTTGAAGTAATTAGTGATCAAATAAAGAACTTTGAAAACAATCTTGAAAAAACAAATATAGAAATAATTAAACATGAAACATATATTGAAGACTGCACACAGTACAGTGCTATCTATAGGCAATATATGCAATGTGTAAATAACTTTCCTATTTTAAAGCAATACTGGGATTATTTAAATGATAAATCTATTATAACAAATAATCCACATTACGGTATAATAGAGCTGGGTAACATTGAGTCAGATATTAAAAAACAAATAATTTACACAAGTATATTAAAAGAGGAAAAAGAAATAAATTCTTTAATTAAGTCATTGAAAGATATAGGTGGCAGTGATTTAAATAGTCTTATATTGGCTAATGAAGAATTACAAATAAATATTGAAAAATATACAAAAGAACTATTGGTATCAAAACAAAATAAAACTAAATACACTGATTTATTATCTTTGAATAAAGAAATTATGACAATAAATTCAAATGTAAAAACATTAATGGATAATAAATATGCAACATGTTTAACTGAAATGGAAACTACCAGGAGGCATATTTTTAATGGTACTATTAAAATAATGCAAACTCAATTAGCTAATAAAGTACACGTGTTAACTAATATAAAGTCACAGAAAAATACAGTAGATAACATCATAAATAATATTAATGAATTAGAATCTGAGGAAATAGCTTTATCGATTTTAGTGAAACAATTATCACCATCAGATGGCTTAATTGCTGAAGGATTATTTGGATTTATTAGAGGATTTATAAGCCAAATGAATTCAATAATTAAAAAAGTTTGGACGTTTCCATTAGAAATTAAACCATGTGAATTAACTGATAATAATTCAGTAGACCTAGATTACAAGTTTCCAGTTAAACTTTCAAGTAACACTGTATCTGATGTAAGTAAAGGTTCTACTGGAATGATTGAAATCATTAATTTAGCATTTAAAATTGTAGCTCTTAAATTCTTAGGATTACAGAATGCTCCATTAATTTTAGATGAGCTAGGTAGAACACTAGATACTGCACATAAAACTGGTATCATAAATCTGACTAAACAACTAGTAGAGCAACATATTTTTACACAGGTATTTATGGTAAGTCATGACTTTTCACAATACAGTGCTATGTTAAATGTAGATACTTGTGTATTAAGTCCTGACAATATTATTTTACCTGTAAGTTATAATGAACATGTGAAGATGAGTAGTTTAAACTAATTGTATCATAGAGCACTTACTACCAGCAAAACATGGTAGTAAGTGCTCTAATATTTTTTAATGTTTTCTTACAGTGAATACACCTGTGCCAGAAGAACAATTTGCTCTAACACAACTAAGACCAGATGTGTAACTTAAAAACTGTTTATTTCCCGCTGTTACAGGAGCAGCATCCCAATCAAACGGTGTAGCTGTATCATCCTTACAATACTTAGGAAAATCAGAACTGATTTCTACTTTACATGTTCCAGCAGTAACATATATAGCTAAGCCAACGTTATCAGCGTTCGTAACAAACCACGGTGAAATAGCATTTGTTATAGTAGCCTTTACATTATTAGGCCCTTCTTCATATACTGTACCTGCATTTATAGAACCATAGCACAAACCAATGATCAATCCAATAAATAATTTTTTCATTTTTAATCCTCAAAGTTTAGACAATATATAAGTTTCTAATTGCTTTAATTGATTCATTAAAGCTTTGTTTTGATCAGTTAATTTTTTTATTTTAAATGTATTAGAATCGTTTTTAGTAATTCTTAATAGCCTAGCAGCTTCTATTTTTTTACTATCCGCTACAGTTATAATACTCGGTTTACCGAATTCTACAGATTTTACTTCTGATTTCAAACCTATTCTAGCGTGTATTAAATCAGCTACTTCTGATTTAATAACAGTGAGGTCATATGACTCAGGTATAGCAGATAACGAAATACCTAGCATTATATTCCTATATTTTATACCAGAATTATTAGGAGCACCAGTAATATTAAATCCAGGTATTGTTAATATTTCACCTTTACTAGATTGTAAAGTAAATATAGGTATACTAGAATCACTATCTGTTTCAAATCTATTTTTATCTAAACCAAACGGTATATATAATTCATTTAGTGGATCACCGCCTCTACTAATTATTCCTGCTATATCTTCAATTGCAATACAAGTATATTCCAATTGATTATTTATTAATACGTCAAATGGACTACTAACAGTATATAGTCCAGATGAGCCTACGCTTATATTTGAATAAATGTTGGCCATATATTATTAATAATGAGGAGTGGTTGATTTACATGATACTAACCATTGTACACGATCATAATTAGCTACCAGATATATGATTCCATTTCTAGTAGTTCTTCTCATTCCAATTGGTATTACTGTAGATGCAGTAGCATATTCAGCAGCAGGTAACATGTTAGATAATAGATTTAAAAACCCTTGAGTACTAGAGCTCATCCTATTGAAATCATTGCTAGTTGTTGATACAGAAATAATATCAGGATATTTTTGATCTATCATTACAATGGAATCACGGTTATCAATTGACCCCACTATATCAAGTGCTAAGCTTTTATATGGATTAAAAAGAATAGTCGCATTCATTTCTATATGTGCTGGTGAGTATTCTGGCAATATAGTCTTGAGATATATTAATTCTTTTTTAATGTTTACAATTGGTGAATAAATACCCGTATCTAATGTCATTGTAGCTACTGCATAATTATGCCATCTAGGTAAAATTATAAATTCTGTTCTTTTAAACAAATCTGGAAATATTAATTTCCATTCATCTACTGTATGCGTACTATGAGTAGTAATATATTCTACAATGGCATCCATTACTAAATCAGAACCATTACCAGCAGGACCATAAATTAATACTGACCAATTAGTAGGGACTCTATCAGTGGGGTTTAATGGATTATAATAATCATACACATCAGCTGATAATGCCGTTTCAGGATAATCGCCTCTCATTGCTCTAATGGATTCCAGAGCAGTAGAAAATGACCTAGCATTTACTGCAATTTTAACAGCAGTAGCACCAGAAAAAAAGTTATCTATATTCATAATTGGTGGTACAATTATGATCTCGTATTCATCATACTGTGATCTAAAGCTATTATCACAAAACCATATTTTATTTATATTATCAGTCGTAACGTAGTTTCTACTTTTCCAAGTGATCCACTCTGGAAATACATTATTATCACTATCAGCTATCATTTCACCACAATCTAAACCATCACACGTAGGTAAAAATTTTGCAGTAAATGAATTAAAAAAATCTATTTTCAATTGATTACTAGCTGTGGATTTTTGTTTTGTAACAATCCATTCAGCAATCTCTAATCCTTTATTTATAATTACAGACGGTTCATTAATTGCTACAATATCATTTTTACTACTAAACCCATATAACGTAATTGATCTATTCACTGTAGACTCGTGAATAGTTTTATCTTTAGCAAATGTCATTGCATGTGAACTTAATTCACCGACTGGAGCAATCTCATTTAAGATATTACTTACCAGTGTTTCTATTTGTACAAAACCTTTAAACCTATACATAAATTATCCTTTTAAAATTATCTCATAAAATTGATGGTGTACTAATTAGATAGCGCTCAACAATCAAATGCATTAACATACAGAAAGACTGAAATGGCTAAAAACAAAACTGAGAAAGTAATTGATACTACACTAGGAGCAGTCATCTATTCTGATGGTGGTAGTAGAAATAACTACGGTGGATACGGAATCCACGGGTATACATATAGTGACAAGGAACCAACTAAAGGTAGTGGGAATCCTACACAGTATTTAACTAACCAAGGATATTTAGCAAAAAAAGATGTCAAAGAAGATGATAAAATGACATATGTAAAACCATTACAATATATAAATGGATACGGCAGTTTCATAGGAAACATTACAAATAATATTGCCGAGCTAGCTGGAGCTACAGCTGGGTTAGATTTTGCTATTAATAATGACATGAAATATGTCACTATAATTACAGATAGTGAGATGGTGGTTAAAGGTGCTAACACATGGTTAAACAATTGGAAGAAAAACAATTGGATTAAATCAGACGGATTACCAGTAGCTAATAAAGAATGGTGGGAAGCTTTAGATAATAACATATTAGCGCTAAAAGAAAAAGGCACTACTGTAAATTTCAAATGGGTCAAGGGTCACTCTACGCACGTGGGAAATCAATTAGCTGATAAATTAGCTACACTAGGAGTAATCAATTCCAAAGAAGGTCGGTCAAATGTTGAATTAAACATTGAACAAGCTGACGGGTATTGGAAGAATACTGTGGAGAAATCTCCATTTATTACTCATAAAAGATTATATTTTACTACTAGAAAAAATACCGTAATTCACGGTGAATACTTTATGGGCGATCATGGAAAAGATGATGATCTTTTAGGTAAACGAACAGCTGATGGATGTTACAGTTATGTAGTATTAAAAACACCTGAACCTGTTATAGAAATAATGAGAGATAGGCAATGTAAATTTGCAAATGATTTAGATGTAATTGTCATGGGTAGATTAGATAAACTATTTGAACCAAATAGTTATCACGATATCATGACTCACGGTGAAGTTTGTTTCTATACACCATACCCAGATAAATTAGATATGAACTTTGTAGATAACGAACCGGTTACAAAAGAACTGAGGCCACCTAAATTAGCTATGAGAGCAGTTCAACAAGTTAATGCATTAAAAGGAGTGATGCTAGCCTTTATACAAAAACAGGATCCTAATCTATTCGATACAGATATCACTAACGTAATATATGATGTAGATAAAGGTGTAACTAAACTAAAACCTATTTTTGTCACAGGGTTTACTAATCTGAATGTAGATGTAAATTATAAAGATAACACTGGTAATTTCAAAGATAAGATAGATCTTTGTATGGGCGTAGATTTACCTGAAAGAAACTATTTAAAACGAATGGAAAAATTAAATCCTAAGGTAAGTGTAGTAACTTGGATGGAATCTGACAAGATGTTTAGATACATTACCATCATTGAGGCAGATGGTGATATTGGGTGCTACGCGGGAATGTACTCTAACTCAAAATTTGTATAGGTCATATAGGGTAGTCTAGACTACCCTATATATGCTGTAAGTAATTTGAATCTAGATTTTTCAGTCACATATAACTATACTGAACAATAAACAGTAACCGTCTTACTGTAGGGGTTCAATATCTTGAAAGGATATTATCATGGCTAATATCGTTTTTGCCTACGGGCAAGATGGTGATCGTAACTATAACCCGACGCAAGAAGGGCAAGTTATCGGAGAATTGTTAACGAAGAATGGTTCTTTGGTTAGTATTGTGACAGCCTGCATCCAAAAAAAGAACTTGGTTGTTGGTGTTCTTAATGGTGAGGCAATCGTCGCACGGGCTTACCCGTGCGCCACAACAGGGACCTCATCAAAAGAGGAGGCATACATGGACGTGTGCGCACGTATCGTGGAGATCACCCTCTAAAATATAGGGCACCATATGGTGCCCTATATAGAGGCCCCTTCGGGGGTTTCTTTTTTTTGTTTACGGTGAAGGTGATAACTGCGCAGGTATGTTATCCATCTGTTGTTGTTTCCAATCAATTGTGTATTTTAATCTCGCCCGAGTAGATTCATTACAATAAGTCGTTAAATGTGAAGACGTTGTATTAATATAGCTTGTTATATTAGTTGTTAAAGTTAAAATATTTTGAATTAAATTTTGAGATGCTTCACCGTAAGATTTTAAATCAGGTTTTGTAATTACTTCTTTACTATCGATTTTATTAAAAGCAGCAGTAAAATCACTTTGTATTTTATTTATTTTTTTAGATAACTTGTCAATGCCGTTACTAATTTCTGCTTTTTGTATTAAATGTAAATTGGCATCAGCAATATCGTTAAACATTGCAGGTAATGGAACATAAACATCTCGCCCATTATTTGGTGTAAATTTAGATTTAACAGTTGGCTTACAATAGTATATTGGTTCAATAACTATTATATTTGATGGAGCAAGACCATTAGCATCAGGTGTATTTATTTTTTTAGTTTCTTCAGCTGCTTTATTGATAGTCTCGGTTTCACTTAAGCCGCTAATATCACCAACAATTAATCCGAATTTATTAAAAGGGTAAACTGCCATTCCTCCAGTTTTATCCGAATACTTAATTTCTTCAGTGTTGTCTAGGTCTAATTGAGGAAAACGTTTTTCAATATCTTCTACATTTTTACCTGTAATAAAGGAACCCATTATAATTCTTAATATATTGACATGAATTATAGCTAGCTTTTCGGCTCTTAAATCTGACGATAAATTTAAATTTAAAGCAGTATGTAATTCGCCTGCATGTTTAAAAATATCATCTAGACCTTTAAAAATGACAGGTACTTCTTGTAAAAAAATATCCATTTCAACTTCTAGATTTGGCACATTTAAATATAAACTGTAAGGGCTCTCTGGTAATAAAATTTCTATATATTCATCAAAAGGACCTAAAAGTTTATTCTTTTTAGTCTCTTCTTTAATTACTTTTTCTGCAGCTTCAGCTTCTTTAATAGCAGACGTTACTCTAGCTTCTTCTTTTTTACTACTGCCAAATAACCAAGAAAAGAAATCAGTAATCCATTCCCATAGTTTCTTGAATGCATTTACAATTGCTTCCCAAATCCACACTATAGCATCTACTAAAAACTCCATCACTAGTTTAGTACCGTCTTCACGACTACATACTTTACCAAAAGCTTCTAGTGAAATCTTCGTATGTTTTTTATATCCAATTCTCTTTAACATATGAGTTAAAGCAGGATTGATAGCTCTAATAGAACTAGGACTTAACTTAGCTCCATCAATGAATTTATTGATAGATTCCAGTGTAGCAATTACTTCTCTACCTTCATCGATGCCAGCTGATAATTCTTCAATTCGTCTAACGTGTTCAGAACCTTCAGTTAAATTACAAACATGATCATTGCCACCAGCTTCCATTTCCACTATTTCGTCAATGGGTGCGTCTTCTAATGATTCCATTGTTACTATTTTCATCTTAGCCATAATTAATTTTCCTTTACTATTTTAAAATACGCTTTACTCAAGCTTCTCACGTAGTCGTGTTGAATAGCTAATAGTCGTTTAATTAAACTATCTAATATTTCGTAATTAAATAACATCTTTAACCCAGTACTGAAGTAATATGTAATACAGTGTTTTCTACACTACCCTTTAAAGCTAACACGCGATAGTGTGTTACACTTAGCATTTCCAACTCACGAGCAATTTGATAACATCCGTTAGATAATCTCTCAGCTGTTTCTTTCGTAGTTCTACTCATTTGTTCTGAATCTAGATTTTCTTTAATGATAGATAAATAATCTACGCATTGCTTTACTTGTCTTTTAATTAGTTCTTTATCAATAGAATCCATATTGGCACTACAAATATTTAACTTATTAAATACAGGACCCCAATCATTGTTTCTATCTACTACGTCTTTTACTAATCTTTCAGCTCCATAAGAATCCATATTGTAATGACTAGAAAAAGATTTATATATAGCATCTCTTTGTGATTCTAATTTACCATACTCTATCTTATTAGCATTAGTGGATATTGATGCTTTCTTATCAGATACTAATTGAGCTAAAAATAATGTATACGGTTGTAGTAGTTTATTTTGTATATCTTTAAATTGATCTGTAACTGGCAATAGCGTATCTAGATAATCTAGGTATTTACTTTTCATGCCTTCAGGCACGTACGCTTTTAATTGACCAATCTCACTAAACGGTATATCTTTTAATACCTGTAGAAATTTTGATTGGTCTCTACTTAAATTAGTTATCTTAGGTAAATCAGGTGCACTGATAGTATTTGCAAAAGCAGAGATAATTCCATCTATAGAGTTTTTTAAAAATCCTACAGCTGGGTCTAGTGATATAAACTCCATAGAGATTTGATCTCTAGTTCGTTTTAAACTACTCATTGAATTCAATTCTAATTTCATATTTTTTCCATTTTAAATTAACTTAGACATAGAATTGCAAACAAAAAAGAAAATTTCCGTAGATCTTTTGAGAGTAAACTTCAAACACATTAACTATATAGGAATACACAAATGTCTAATTTTGATCTAAGACCAGATTTCGCAAAAATCCCTAATGTAAAACCATCTTTCAACGTAGGGGCGCTTCTAGATGTGGTTAATGGAAGTATTGAAACAGGGATCTATGGTGAGAGTATACTGAATGGGGGTGTCTCTGGGATATCTGCATACTGCGGTATAGGTAATAATTTTAAAAGCACTATATCGCATTATGTAATGCTATCAGCAGGTTCAAAATTTAATCATAGCACTTTTAGTACCTATGATACTGAAATAAATATATCGGAAGCCAGATTAAGGGTCTTAACTAATAGAATTGAAGAGTTTAATGGTGAAGACATACTTAGTACAGGTAGATGGTCTATTACAGATAAAACTGTTTACTATGGGAACGAATGGTTTGAAAAACTTAAAGATTTTTTAGAATTAAAAATAAAAAATTCTGATAAAATTACAGTTAATTCACCTTTTCTTGATAGAGATGGTAAATTGTTAAAAATGCTAATACCGACATTTACCGAACTCGATTCATTAACTAAATTTAATACCAAATCTTCTACCACAATGCAAGAAGATAATGAGTTAGGTGATTCTGCTATTAATATGTTGTACATGAAAGAAGGTCAAGCTAAAAAACAAATGATTAGTTATTTGCCTAAACCATTACAACAAGCAAATAATCCAATGTTTATTACTGCACATATCGGTAAAAGTATTCCAATGGATCCTAGAGCAGCACCAGTAAAAAAATTACAATTCTTAAAGAACAATGATACATTAAAAGGTGTCACTGATGATTTTACATTTCTAACTACTAATTGTTGGCAATGTCAAAATGCTACTCCGTTATTTAACGATACTACTAAAGGCCCCGAGTACCCTAGAAATAGTGACGATAACATGAAAGGTGATACGGATTTATTTCTAGTTACTTTAGTACAGCTAAGAAGTAAAACTGGACCATCGGGATTATTAATGCAATTAATTGTTTCTCAGCAAGAGGGTGTACTTCCCAGCCTATCTGAATTTCACTACATTAAAACAAATGATCGCTATGGATTAAATGGTACATTGCAAAACTATTCTCTAGATTTATATCCGAATGTCAAATTATCCAGGACTACAGTGAGAGGTAAAATTGACACTGATCCATTACTCCGTAGAGCTATTCTTATTACATCTGAAATGTGTCAGATGAAATATCTTTGGCACTATTTACCTAAAGATTTATTGTGTACACCTAAAGAGTTATATGATGATATTATTAAGTTAGGGTACGATTGGAATATGTTACTTGCGACTAGGTCATGGTGGACATCAGATAATGACAAACACCCAATTCCTTTCGTTAGCACTTTTGATTTGCTTAACATGAGGGCTCAAAAGTACGTGCCTTATTTTTTAAAACCAGAAGAAGTACCGATTGCTTGTAGACATATACCTAGACTTAATGTTAAATAGATTAAAAAAAAATACGATGAATACTAAGTATAAATCGGGGCCAGTATACTCAAATAGAACTTCAGAAGAAATAGAAGTGGCCGACATGTTGTTAAGAAGTATGATTGAGCACGATCCACATATTACAGCTAAAACTATATCTATTCAATTAGGAATTAGTTATAGAAATGCAATTACATCTTCTACTAGAATTAGGCAAATGATGTCTTCTGAAAGACGGAATTCTAGAATTAAAAACACTGTCACTAAATAGTGTGAAAATAACTCTCTATAGGTAGAATAACAAAATGTTAACTAATAATGTATTTACTGAAGTAAGACAACCTGATGATATTGATTTAGTAAAAAATATTACAGATATATTAATTGCTAATAATCACCCAAACCCCACTGGTTGGATTCACAATCCAATTATACAAGAAGCGGTTAGTGCGGCTCCTAAATTACAACGATTTCTAATTAATAGATTCTGGAGAATGAAATTAGGAATGTGTGCAGATAACACTACAAGAGAAAGATTCTGTTTGGTTGATACAGGTGATTATTTAGAATACCTTAAATTATTTAAAGTTGCGATCGTGCCGTGTATACTTAGAAATCAATTATTGTTTTAAATAAATACGATTCCAGATTTTTTCAGTCACATATAACTAATTTGAACAATGTAGTTAAAACGTCTTTGATTGCATTTGAGTTCAATTGATTTCAAAGCAGCGCAGCTGCACGAAAGGTTAATTATGGCCAAGTTCACAACAACCGTGCGGCGCCAAGTGCGCCGCATGACAAGACTTACGGGACGCAAGTGCGTCCCGTTTTACAACATAGACGAATATGGGGACCGTCATGGTCCCCATATAGTGGCTATTGGACCGATTATTGATGCCGCTCGCGGCATCAGCAAGATGAGTTGGTACGCAAACTATGTTGATGACGGGATTAATTGGAGCGGCTTTAAAGGCCTCACCAAGTAATCCCGTTGATGACG
>Ga0316610_1000231_pt1 | contig 14843 bp, 16 predicted proteins | sample MIS2017111B_MG_FD_207677 | JGI IMG/M metagenome (GOLD analysis project Ga0316610, IMG submission 207677) | Microbial mat bacterial communities from Middle Island sinkhole, Lake Huron, Michigan, United States - MIS.2017.111B | ecosystem: Environmental > Aquatic > Freshwater > Lake > Sediment... | reverse complement strand
CCTCTCGTCTTTACTGCTATATTTCAAAAGTAAAGTGTGAAGTTGTTTGATTAAGCTTTCCCCAAAAGTTAGGTCTTCCCAATTTTCAAAGACAATTTTTAAGACTTCCAAATATCCTGCCACTTCTTGCTCGTCTCGGGTTTTGAATTTTTTAATTCTCAGCTGTTTGTATAAATCTTTTACTTGCTTATCGTCCATTCTTGACCCTTCAATACGGGTTGACGCTCCTGTGGAGGTTATCAAAACCGACTGAATCAGCCTGTCAATCATTTGAGGTGAAAGGTTGGCTTGAGTTTGCCATCTGCTATTTTGACTGTCTATTTGAGCAATCAATTTTAGAATTTTTTGACTGGTTTTTAAGTCAAAATTTAACCTATTTGTGAGGCGGTTATTGGTCATAAAGTATTATACTCTATTATAGCCAATAATAGCCGTATTTGTCAAATATATCTTAGAGTCTAAAGATTCTGAGCTGTATTAAAAATAACCAAACCGTGATAAATTAATCAAAATCTAAGACATTGTTTACAGCTTTTTCAAAAAAATAATTTTATACTAGACATAACTACATACTTAGTAAATAAAATAGCTATGAAAAAATCAAACTGGACTACTCAAAATATACCTGACCAAACTAGTAAAATAATTATTATTACAGGTGCCACCAGTGGACTTGGTAAGCAGGCTACAAAGGTGCTGGCTGGTAAAAATGCTACTATAATAATGGCTGTACGAAACATCAAAAAAGCTGAAACAGTAGCAAGTGAAATAAAAGGAGAATCTCCTGATGCTAAATTGGATATACGCCAGCTGGATTTGGGTAGTTTAAATTCTATTAAAACTTTTGCTACAAGCTTTTTAAAATCTTACGATAAGCTCGATATTCTAATCAACAATGCAGGGGTAATGGCTTGTCCCTATTCTAAAACTGAGGATGGCTTTGAGATACAGATGGGAACCAATCACTTTGGACCGTTTGCTTTAACTGGCTTACTTTTTGATCTTTTAAAGAAAACACCAAATTCAAGAATAGTCTCTACTTCTAGCTTTGCACATTTGCAAGGTAATATAGATTTTGCTGATATCAACTGGGAGACTAGAGATTATAATACCACCAAAGCTTATGCTGATAGTAAAATAGCTAATTTGTACTTTATTTATGAACTAGCCAAAAAATGCCAAAATGGTCACCCGCTTGTTACTGCTTGTCACCCTGGATGGACTAAAACTGAACTAGATAGATACTCGGGAATTACCGAATTTTTGGGAAATATTTTTGCTCAAAAGGTAGAAATGGGAACTTTGCCAACTTTGCGAGCAGCCTTTGATGTGGATGCTAAACCTGGTGATTTTTTTGGTCCAAATGGCTGGTTTGGAATACGTGGATACCCTGTAAAAGTGCAGTCCAACAAACTATCTCATAACGAAGAACTAACTAAAAAACTATGGGAAGTGTCGCAGCAGCAGACGGGTATTTCGTATTAGAGAATTTGAGTTAAATAATGCCGCCTAAATTAACTATTTTGTTCATAAATATGAGTGTTGTTTTTATATGTTGAGTTTATAGTTATTGAAGTTAACACTTTATGGCCGCCCCCAACCAATTCAAATTTATCAAGGCTAAGAATGGAGCGTTAGAAATTCAAGCGGATCAAAACCAAGATACCATTTGGCTGAATTCAAACCAAGTATCATTACTTTTTGAAAAAGATAGGCTGGTAATATCTCGGCATGTTGAAAACATTTAAACAGAGCAGGAATTGGATGAAAGTTCAACTTGTGCATTTTTTGCAACAGTTCAAAAAGAAGGAAATAGAGAGATAAAGCGGTAATTGGAATTTTATAATGGAGTGATTGATACCAAAAAGACTGAAACTTAAAACTTGTCAAGAATATATTTCTTGTCCACGAAATAGTGGTAAATAAATCATTAAAATCAGACCTTATATAATATATGGCAAATAATAATCTAACCAGTGCAAAAAAGGCAAAAAATGACGAGTTTTACACTCAGTACAGCGACATTGAAAAGGAAATAAATGCCTATTTAGAGTTTGACCCAGATGTGTTTAAAAACAAAACCGTTTTACTACCCTGCGATGACCCAGAATGGAGTAATTTTACCAAATATTTTGCCCAAAACTTTCAACGCTTTGGCATCAAGAAGTTGATTAGCACAAGCTATGCAGCTAATAGCAAAAATTACGTTGGTGAATATCAGCCAAGTTTGTTTGAAATGGAAGACCCCCAGTTTGATAAAGAAAAAACGGTAACAAATGGTAAAATTTTTACCCTAACTACCGATAAAGGAGGAGACGGCAAAATAAATGTGGAAGACTTGGAGTGGCATTATTTAGAGGGTGATGGCGATTTTAGAAGCGAGGAAATAAAGAAACTACGAGATGAGGCAGACATTATAATTACCAACCCACCGTTTAGCCTATTTCGGGATTTTTTAGCCTGGATTGTAGAGGAGAATTTTAATTCTCCAAATCCACATACCAACAATGGACAAATAAATTTGTCCGCTACAAAAAATAATAAATTATTTCCAAAAAAACAATTCCTCATTATTGGAAACATGAATGCAATTACCTACAAAGAGGTTTTCCCGCTGATTAAGCAAGATAAAATGTGGCTTGGAAATGGCTTTCATGCTGGGAATGCTTATTTTTCAACACCTGTTGTGAGTGATTATGCCGAAGGTGTTTATAATCCAGAAACTGGCTTGGTGAAATTTCGTAATGTAGTATGGTTCACAAATATTGACCACGGAAGAAGACATCAACCACTTTCGCTGATGAGTATGGAAGACAATATCAAATTTAGTAAACACAAGGAAATTAAAGGTGTTGGTTACCAAAAGTATGATAATTACGATGCCATAGAAATTCCATTTACCGACAGTATTCCACTCGATTACGAGGGAGTAATGGGTGTGCCAATTAGCTTTTTGGATAAATATAGTCCGGAGCAGTTTGAAATTTTGGGATGTTCTTACAATTACGGAAGACCTGACGGATGGGATGAAAATATCGATATGGGAGTTTCTATAAATGGTATAAATGTTTATAAAAGGATTTTGGTTAGGTTTAGGAGTGGAAATATCGGGATGTAGAGGATTTATGAAGCGAGATACAAAACAAATACTAAATATAAAAAAATACATCAAAAATGATGTGTGGGATGATTTTTGGAAAGATATAATTGATTATGAAGATTTGTTGGAAGAACCTGTTATTTTAGAAAAAAATTATGTAAATTCACAATTAAGGATTTTGGATATACCAAAGCCCACGAAAGTATTAAGACCTGGTCATTATATTACATTTTTAGACCGAATTTATTATTTCAAATTGCTGCTTGATTTTTGCTATAAAATAGATAAAAAGTTAAGTAAAAAAACCGTGAGTTATAGTTATAGGTTAGCCAAAAATAACTCAAACTTTTTAGAGAACAATATAGACAATTGGTTACATTTTTCAAGGAGACAAGAAGAAGAATTTACTAAAAACCCTGATTGGATAATGGTAGAAACAGATATAACAGCATTTTTTGAACACATTGTAATAGCAAAGTTAGCAAATAGAATAAAAATATTAAATGAAGATGCTAAAAATCTAAACTCTTTACTACAAAACTGGGCTGGCGAGCTACCAATAGGAATACCTCAAGGAAATGACGTTTCATCTTATTTAGCAAATCTGTATCTGGATGAGGTTGATAAAGCGATGATTCACTCTGGTTATATCTACTTTAGATTTACAGATGATATTCGGATATTTGTAAAAGACGAAAACGAGGCTGAAAAATCATTAATAAAACTTACAACTTGTTTAAGACCTCTTAATTTACATCTTAACTCTTCAAAGACAAAACTCATCACGAAAGTAATTTTTGAAGATGAGAAAAATACATTTGCTCAAGAGATGGTTGAAATTGAGTATGGACTAGAAAAAGACAAAATTATAAATTTAACTGAAAACGAAAAAAAAGATTTAGGAAAAAAGCTAAAAAAAGTATTTAGCAGTTCTATTTCAAAAGACAGTGTTAATGATAGAAATTTTACTTTTTGTATAAATAGGTTCAAACAGATAAATTCTAACCATCCATTAAATAAAATCTTAAAATTAGAAAAATGGAATGCTAGTATTGTAAAAACCGTTTGTGATTATTTTATTAAGTTGTCATTAAATAACCTACCAAAAGTAAAGCAAAAAATAGTTGAAGAATATAATAAAACTAACTATGAATATGTAAAAATACATTTACTAAGATGCTTAATTTTTGCCAAAAAAGACAGCTCTATTTTAGATATAAATTATAAGGATGATTTAAAATCCTATAATTTTTTATTAAGAGGTTATGTTGCTATCTTTGGGTTTAAATTTTTAGATGAAACAAAACAAAATTTTATTATTGATGATATAATAAGGTACCAACTACACGATCATGAATTTATCAGATATGTTGTTATTGGCTCAAATTTTATTATAAACTCTCACAAAAGACAAAATTTACAAAAAATTATTTCTTCCCAATATCCTAATTATTCCAAATTATTTGATAAAAATATCCGAAGGAATTCTAATTTATATAAAGTAGTGAATGGGTAAACACAGTAAAAATTTCTAAATATTATATGATTACAAATCACAAAACCATAATAAAACAATATGCAACTTATATTTTAGCTTTTGTCGGTGCTTCTTATCTTTTGTTTTCATTTATAATACCTTTTTTAGCAGATAATTATAAACCGCTACATCGCAGAATAACTGAACTTTATCAATACCAAATAGATCCTTACAATTTGATTATTTCAATATTTTTTGGTTTTTTGGGTATTTACATAGCTTATCAAGCAAACTTAATCGCACAACGAACATTGGAACAGAATAGACCAAAGTTGGAATTTACAAATATTATTGGAAGTGACGCTGGTATTGGCTTTGCTCTTTTAAACAGTGGTGATTTTGAAGCCACAAATATTAAAATTTATTATAAATCAGAAAATGACTCAAAAATTGTGTTTTTTGAAAAAGAGAATATTTTACTTTCTCCAAACACATCAGTATTTTATGAATTTCCAACTAAGCACATTAGATCGGTTATAGTTTTATATCAAAATGCACTAACATTAAAAACCTACATTTTAGCTGGAGATATTATTTTTGGAAGTAAGATAAGCGGACCAATTAACCTAAATAGTCCAATAAAAAGTGATAAATTTGAAAAAATACTAATTTTAAGTAGAAATCAAAACATCAAATCAATTTCTAGTTTTATTGAAAATAATTTTTAAGTTATCTTAGCCTTTTTAATTATTACAAAATCTTGAAATTCGCTTTTTAAGTCATTCAATGTGAAACATGTATTTTTAATTTCTTCCTCATTTTGACCTTCTTTCCATGGGTAACCGATAAAAAAATCTTCTTTATTACTTTTTGTTAAAATAAAGAATAAAACCGAATCTTTTATAAAGAAACTATAAATCAAATCAATTTGATCAATTATATTATTATCACCATTATTATAATTTTCATTTATTTCTAAAAAGATATTATTTTTATCTACTTCTTTTGAATCTAACAAGTAATTTTCAATTGATTTTGATAAAATAGTGTTCAAACTATTATTAGACCCGATTATAACTATAATTTTATCTTTTAAGTCCATAACTTTTTTGTATTTATTTTTGAAATACACTAATGTAACCCACCAAATTCTTTTTGGCAAATTTTGTGTTTTGTTGTTTGTGTTTGGTTTTACACGGTAATATAATAGTGCAGTCAATGGCGATACAAATTATGGTGATCCGTGATCGCCTCTACGAATTAAATCTTGACAGATGACTTCATTGTGTATGATATATACAACATATATTGTTATAGTCTACACACCATGCCCATCAAATTTATTCGCAAACCAAACCGTTTACCATTCAAGGAAATTTATAGAACCAATAATTCCTTTTTTGTAACGTTGTGTGTGGAAGGAAGGGTGGATATTTTTGGCGATGTGGAAAATGGAGAATTAAAATTCTCCTCTACGGGGAACATTGTTCAAGAAACATGGCTTAATTTACCAAATATATTTGAACATATTGTGTTGGGTGAATTTGTGGTAATGCCGAATCATTTTCATGGAATTATAACATTTTTGGATGTTCCAATTTCTAAATTTACAGGACGAGATAGCGATTTAAGTAAAATTATAAAATATTTTAAATCAAAAATAACCTTACAAATAAAAAAATTGATCGTAGCGGAGAAACTTGTTTCTCCATTGTTAAACCATTGCAATCCTGCAAATTCTGGAGCTTCGGTGAGTTCTGGAGAATTAAAATTCTCCTCTACAAAAAACCTTATTCAAAACTACAAAACCATCTGGCAAAAATCATTTTACGATCATGTAATAAGAAACGAACAAGATTTACACAGAATACAGGAATATATTTACAACAACCCACTTCAATGGGAACTTGACATTTTAAATCTAAAAAATGATGGTAAATATCAACAGTGGCTAAAACTGAAGAAAAAGCCTGTGGTGGATTTATAATAATGTATCCAACAACAGGTAATGAATCCAAGTAATCTGCAAACATTCAATCAATGGCACTCTCTCATCGCCGCTACACCATCTTTTTTTATGCAAACTATACTTCAAACGAACATTACAATTGCCGATATTTGCCAAGGTTTTGTGTACAACGAATTGGAAGGAAAAGGGCTTTTTGGGCTATCTGGAACACTAACAATTCAGCCTGAATACCAACGAAACTATATTTATGCCGATGGAAAAAGAGATGTGGCAGTTATTGAATCTATTCTAAAGGGTTATCCACTTGGCCTCATTTACTTCAACAAAACAGGACAAAATACATTTGAAGTGTTAGACGGTCAACAACGAATTACCACCATTGGGCGGTTTGTAAGCAATAAATTTGCCATAAAAGACGAGAACGGAATGGAACAGTATTTTGGAGGGATTGCGGCAGATAAACAAGCAAAAATTTTGCAAACAAAGTTGTTAATTTACGAATGTGAAGGCACGGAAAGTGAAATTAAGGAATGGTTCAAAACCATCAACATTGCTGGAGTTCCACTGAATAATCAAGAGCTTTTGAATGCTGTGTATTCTGGGCGATTTGTAACTCTTGCTAAAGCTGAATTTAGCAATAGCCAAAATGCGAATATTCAAAAATGGAATGCATACATTAAAGGAACGGTGAACCGTCAGGAAATTCTTGAACGGGCTTTAGAGTGGGTAAGCAAGGGAGATGTTGGCGACTACATGAGCCGTTATCGTAACGATGAAAATATAAATGAGCTAAAAAATTATTTCAACAGTGTAATAGACTGGGCTTGTGGGGTTTTTTCAGATGTGGAAAAAGAAATGCAAGGCTTGGAATGGGGGAGATTGTATGAAGAGTATAACAATAAGGCTTACAATCCAGCGGAAATTTCAGCACAAGTGAAGAAGCTTTATAGCGATGCCTATATTAAAAACCGTAAAGGCGTATTTGAATATATTTTAGGAGGATGTGTTGATACCAAACTTCTGGAAGTTCGCATATTCGATGAGCCAACCAAAAAAGCTGTGTATGCTCAGCAAACAGCAGAGGCAGAAGAAAAAGAAATTTCAAACTGTCCGCTATGTGCTATTGGACACGATGCGAACAAAACCAAAATGTGGAAGCTAGAAGAAATGGATGCTGACCATGTTTCTGCCTGGAGCAAGGGTGGGGCAACTTCAACGGAAAATTGCCAAATGTTGTGTAAAACCCATAACAGGGCTAAAGGAAATAAATAATTTTTATCCACCCATTTTACTATGCCCAACACCACCCCAACCCCTCAGCAAACTCAGGAAATTTTTGAAACCTTGCAAGCTCGTTTTGAGCAGAACATGAATCGTCATAAAAGCCTTAACTGGGATAAAATACAGGAAAAGCTTGAAGCGAACCCTAAAAAATTATTGTCGTTATACGAAATGGAAAATACAGGTGGTCAGCCTGATGTAGTTGGTTTTGATGAACAAACAAGTGAATATATTTTTTACGATTGCAGTGCTGAAACACCATTGCAACGAAGAAGTTTGTGTTACGATAATGAAGCGTTGGAGTCGAGAAAAGCGAATAAACCTGTTGACAGTGCGGTAAATATGGCGAAGAACATGGGGGCAAAAATTCTGAATAAAGAAGAGTACGAATTTCTTCAATCGCTGGGCAATTTCGATACCAAAACATCAACTTGGATTGAAACTCCCAAAAACATCCGAGCATTAGGTGGAGCTCTTTTTGTTGATTTTCGCTACAACACTGTGTTTGTGTATCACAACGGAGCAGAATCTTACTATGGTGTTAGAGGGTTTCGTGCCTCATTAAGGGTGTAAAAAAGCTAAGAATTTTTCCGTAAATAAACTATCAGTGGTGATATTACTTTGAAGTTTTTTATAATCTCAGCTGCAATGTTCTCATCAGAAAAGCCGTTAACATTTATTTTTTTAGTGGCTAGGTAATTTTTGTAGCGAAGAAGCTCAATATTTTCATCTTCAGGGTTGAAGCCTTTTGGCGTTGTTTTCAGCATATCGCCATTCAAACCTCCAAAGGTTTTTTGAAACTTTTGTTCCTCTAAAATGTCTAACAATTCAGTCGCATCTTTTGAAATTATTTTTCGCATTGCATACAATTGGGTAGAATCGGGCATGTACCAACCACCACCAATCATTATTGTTCCGTCATGTTCAAGCTGAAAATAATAGCCAGGGCACGATCCATTTTTTCCCAAATGTCCAAACGCCGAGCCAAGATGGGTTTTGTAGGGTAGTTTATTATTTGAAAAGCGAATATCCCTATTGATACGATATGTGCATTCTTTTGGTGTTAAAAATTTCAATCGCTCGTCAAATGTGCCTATCTTTTCAATTAAATCGGCAACAAATAGTTGAAATGGTTCGTTTAGGGCCTTGTATCGAGCTCGATTTTCATCAAACCAAACACGATTGTTGTTTTCATCAAGTTCGGCTAAAAATTGCATGTAGGTTTGAAGCATAAAGAGGTGACTATTTATAGTAAAATGAATAAGTATTTTTTTGAAATAAATCAAGCCACTATTTTGTACTCAGTTTTAGATCCACTCCTCAATGTTTTTTTATACCAAAAATAAAAGGTTTTCATCACAAATTGGCTCGCCGTAATCCTGAATGTATTTCAGGATCCTGAGGTATAATCGGACGCACTCCATAATCGATTTGGTTTGTAATCTCAGTAAATCCACCCCGCCCTTCGGGCACCCCTCAAGAGGGGAATTTTATCTGTTTTATAATATATTCCGCACTCATTTCAACAAATTTTTTACCAAGCTCTTTTGAAATAATCCACTGTGGGTTGTTGTCTACAATTCCCGTTTTAGACTGAACAATAACAGGTTTTGACCAGTTCATAGCAATGGTTGTTTTGGGGTAATTGCTTGGTGGCACATCCACTAAATCTTCTTCTAAATAGAGCATGGTTGAAATTTCCAAGTTGCCCGCGTGTTCGTCTATTTCGCCTTGTAATTCCTGCCTTAACACTGAATCAATTTCTTCCACTTCGGTATTGATATAATAAATGTTCATCCCAGCAAAAACCTTATTTTCCTCAGCAAACCTGCTCAAAAATTCCACATTTCCCCCGTGAGAAGTAATGAAATAAATTTCATCAAAAGTATTAGAAATAGAGTTTAAAATATCCACTAAATAGGCTTGCATCGTTTTTTGTGAAACCCACATTGTTCCAGTAAAACCAGCGTGTTCCTGCGAGCACGTTATTTCAATGTTTGGTAAAATTACGAGCTGTGAATATCCTTTTTCTATCTCCACTAAAATACCTTCCATGATAACAGAATCAGTGCCAAGGGGTAAAAATGGCCCATGTTGCTCGGTTGCACCAAAGGGCAAAATAGCTTTAGTGTAATTTTCAAGCTCAGTTGTTTTCAGGTTTTTAAGAAAAGGCATGGTAAATTTATTATGTGAAATATTTAGAATTTTTATTTCCAAAACGATTGACAAATAGGAAGAAAAACTGTTATATAGTTTTATTATTTCAATCTCAAATTACTCAAAAAAATTAGTTTTATTTCAGAAGCTGTCAATTTTATCAAGGTTTTTTATTAAGCTCTTTTTGCAAAAATTATGTCCAAACTTGTATTTGCTTATTTACCCTTAGTTTTGTATTGTACGAATGATTCGAAAAGGAATACTATAAATTAGTTGACAAGAAAACAGTTTTTATATATACGTTTATTCTGTTTAAGAATGAAATTCTTCTTATTTGTTTTTTATTAAAATATTATGTCTACACAGCAAAAAATAACTGTTTTAGGTGCCAACGGAGTTGTTGGAAAAACCTTGATCGCCGAACTGCTCAACTCAAATTTTACGAATATTACGGCAGTTGCTAGAAGCTACAAGAATACTTCGCAAGATGGTGTTTTTTACCAGAAAGCTGATTTAGAAGATGCACAGCAAACCAGTCAAGCAGTTGAAGGATCTGACATTGCTTTTGTAACCGTGGGGCTGGAATATAATAGCAAAATTTGGACTGAAAAATGGCCGATTGTGCTCAATAATATAATTCAAGCATGTTTGAGGCATAACACAAAGTTAGTGTTTTTTGATAACGTTTATGGCTATGGTTTTGTGCAGGGGAATATAACTGAACATGTGCCACAAAATCCTAACAGTAAAAAGGGAAAAGTGCGGGCACATTTGAACGAAATGCTTGTTGAGGCTGGCAAGCAGGGGCTGCGGTATATTATTGCAAAATCGGGTGAATTTTATGGGGAAGGGGTGAAAAATAGCAGTATTTACAACGCTTGTATAGAAAATATATTGCTTGATAAAAAGGCTTTTTGGCTTGGAGATTTAAGCAAATTACGAACCTACACGAACGTAACCGATTGTGCGAAAGCCTTAGTGCTTTTAGCCTCTGATGAAGCGAACTATAATCAAATTTGGCACTTACCAACCAATAAACCACTTAGAGGGAATGAATTTGTGGCAATATTAGAAGAAATATTAGGAAAAAAAGTTCAAATTTCAGCAATGAAAAAACCAACAGCAATGCTTCTTAGTATCTTTATTCCGCCACTTCGAGAGTTGTTAGAAATGTATTATCAATTCGATAACGACTATGTTTTTGATAGCTCAAAATTTATGGAAAAATATCCAAATTTTCATATAACAGACTATGAAACTGGCTTTAAGAATATGATAAAAAGTTTACAAGAGTAATAAACATGTAGCCTATGAAAAACAGCATTCTACCAATATTCCTTGCAACGGTTTGGATAACATGCTCGGAATTTTTACGAAATGAGATTTTATTCAAAGAACTGTGGGTTGAACGTTTCCAATCACTTGGGTTAACCTTTCAAACACTTCCAATAAATGGCATACTATGGACAGTGTGGAGCTTTTTGCTTGCACTGATTATCTTCAAATTATTGCAAAAATACTCTTGGCAGGAAACCTTACTTTTTTCCTGGATACCATCTTTTTTAATGATGTGGATTACCATTTACAATCTTCAGGTGTTACCGCTTCCACTTCTTGCGGTTGCTTTTCCTCTCAGCCTTGTTGAAGTAGGTGTTGCTATTGCCATATTGCAATTTTTTAAGAAGAAGATTTAGATTACTTTACAAAAATATAAAATACTAACCAATATATTAGGGTATATGCCCTATCAAGATATTCGTGAAGAAGAGCTCAAAAACAAAGTAGGAAGAGACTATTTTTCTTCTTTTGATACTACTAAAATTATTGGAAATGTATCTAAAAATCCTAGTCTTTACGACATTAAAGCCTATTTTCAGGGAGCAGATGAAAGCGGACGAATGAACAACAAAAGTAACGACGAAAAATATAATTTATTAATCGCCAATTTACGGGGAAATTTAGAAGTTTTGAGTGTTAAAATTCAGCCAAAAGTTTATGAGTTTGGTTTTTTGAAATAACAAATTATTATTTATTCATTATTAACTATTATTTAAAATGACCGAAGCCAACCAATTCCTAATCTACACCGCACCATCTGGTGAGGTAAAAATGGAAGTGTATTTTGATTCTGAAAAGGAAACTATTTGGGCAACTCAAAAGCAAATAGCAGGGCTTTTTGGGGTAGAAATAAACACAATCAATTATCACCTCAAAGAAATTTATAAATCTGAAGAATTAGAGGAAAACTCAACTATTCGAAAAATTGGAATAGTTCAAAATGAAGGAAACAGAGATGTTCGGCGAGAAGTTGCTTTTTACAACCTAGACGCTATTTTATCAATTGGTTATCGTGTCAATTCCAAAGAGGCAACGCAGTTTAAAGAATGGGCAACCAGAATCTTGTCAGAAGAAAAAAGTGTAGTCAAAAATTCCCCTCTCAAGAGGGGTGGCAGCGAAGCTGACGGGGTGTTCCCTAGGTTCAAAAAATATTCAAACCTTCCTTACAACCCGAAACTAAAACAAAAAGCCAAAGAACTAAGAAAAGCAGGTAATTTATCAGAAGTATTATTTTGGAATAAAGTAAAAAAGAAACAATTACTAAATTTAGACTTTGAAAGGCAAAAAATTATTGCAAATTATATTGTAGATTTTTATTGTGCTGAAATTGATTTGGTTATTGAAATTGATGGTGAAAGTCATGATTTTAAAGGTGAGTATGATAGTGTGAGAGATAATTATCTACACAGTCTATGCTTGCAAGTTTTACATATTGAAGATATTAGAGTAAAAAAAGATTTGGATACTTTGATGAATGAGGTTTATGAATTATGTTATAACTTGAAACAAAAAACACCCCGTCAAGCTTCGCTTGCCACCCCTCTTAAGAGGGGAATTTAAACAAAACTCAAAAAATTGAATCTGATTTTGATACATTAACTAAAAAACTTTATAAAAAGGAAAAATAAAAATTCTAGCAAGTAAAATTCAGCCAAAAGTCTATGAATATTGGTTTTTGAAAGAGGAGGAGGTAGGTGCCCAGATTTATATTATTTTTGACAACACCCAACATTTATATCATAATTCATTCATACTATGAAAACAACAAACAACAACTGCTGTATCTGCTGTACCAAACTTCCTTCAGGAGTCTGTTTGTGATATATTCGTTTTCTTCATTTATACACATATCTATGACTCTACCAAGAGTCTTTTTTTTGTTTCTCTCTCAAAATATTCTATCAATAAAAATTACGACCAATATGCCTTTTCCCGCAATTCGCAACTATCACACCCATCAAGCGTCTGAAATAATTCAGCACCTGAATGATAATTTAGCAGTTTATCGCAGGGCTGCTTCCACCTCAGCATCAATATTGCAATCAATGCAAAAAACTCCTCGTGTTCTTATTATCGATTTAAAAGGTGAAGATGGTGATGAAAATTTTATGGATACCAATTTGCAAAACCTTATTGCAACTGAAGTGACGGGTGGAAAGCATAAAAACCCAACAAGTGCTGACAATTTTGAACACATTTTAGGTTTTGAATACAACGATGCTCGAGTAACAAAATGGAATCCACGGCAGCAGCCTGAATTTGAACTTCCAGCTGATATTGATTTTTGGATTGTTACGGGTGGTCCTGCTATGGCAAGTGTGCTTCATTCGCAGCATAATCACCCCGATAAGCCTTTTTTACAACGAACGCTGAATGTGCTTAAAGAATTAAAGAGGAGGGAAGTTATCGGTCTTAATGTGTGTTTGGGGATGCAGTTGTGGGGGTATCTTCACGGTGGGGAAATTGGAAAAGAATCGGCAAAAAGTGAAGTTGGCAGAGTTCGTTTAAGCTTTAGCGAAGAAGGAAAAAACCATCCATTTTTTCACCATCTCAATACTCAGCCACAACTTGATATTGTTGCAAATCATAGCGAATCAATTATTACACCCATTTCGCAGCTTCAAGGAAATCACGAATTATTGGCACATAATGACCACACTCAGAACCAAATTATTGCAACCTATCCAGATTATTTAACGAAAGATGAGGCAATGAAGCAGCAAAAAATAGTACTTTCTATTCAAAACCACCCCGAACTTTTTGGGTATCAAATGCAAAATCTTATTATCCGTTTTAACGACTGCTTATCTGCTCAGGGTCATATTCCTGCAAACATATCAGCAACCCACAATTTTGAAACATATCAAATATTTCATCAGCTTCTCTTTTTGTTGAAGGATCGATTAAGCTAATTGACAATTTTTTCAGCTCCAGCCACTTTGCAAATATGCATCCGTTAAACCTTCTGAATCAAGAGTTTTATAAGCAAATTGGAAACTCATTTCACCAAACTCGTCAGCAGGCGTGGCCAGGGTGGGTTGAGGCACTTCCTACCATTATTAATACAATTACATCAACACAATCACCTGTTGAAATAGTAGATATTGGCTGCGGAAATGGACGTTTTGCTGAATTTTTAAACACCCAACTTCCGCCTGAAATTCTCTTAAGAATAAGCTTTACAGGCATCGACACCGATAAAAATTTATTGAGTCACGCTGGCAAGCTCAACCTTCAATTTTCATCAACATGGCAAGAGGCTGATGCAATGGAAACGAACTGGCAACTTCAAAAACCAGCTCACATTATTACCGCATTTGGTATTCTTCATCATTTGCCAACTACTGAAATTCGAAATACTTTTTTTGCCAACATTCACAATTATCTCAGCAACAACGGAATTGCAATTCTTGCTGCCTGGAGGTTTGATCGATCTGCTCGATTTGCTAAAAGTATTGTTCCATCTAATTCATCTGAAATGGATGAACTTGCACAAACATTTCATTTTTCGCCGTCCACTT
>Ga0316610_1000228_pt1 | contig 14934 bp, 13 predicted proteins | sample MIS2017111B_MG_FD_207677 | JGI IMG/M metagenome (GOLD analysis project Ga0316610, IMG submission 207677) | Microbial mat bacterial communities from Middle Island sinkhole, Lake Huron, Michigan, United States - MIS.2017.111B | ecosystem: Environmental > Aquatic > Freshwater > Lake > Sediment... | reverse complement strand
TAGCATTCTCGCGTAATTCTCGCAATTCGTGTTCAAAACCGCCGGATAAAATCGGAAAACGACACCAACTACGTGGGTCTAAATTTTCGTCATCGACATGAAAACTTGGGGCGTAACGTTCCCGTTTCCATTGATTACGCGCCCATAGTTTGAAGAATCGCTCGATCCATAGCAATAATTGTGCTTCAGTATAGTCAAAACGACTGCGTAACAGTAAGAAAATTTCAGACGGAGTTTGGCGATCCCGAATGGCAGCTTTTTCAATGAAATTCAATAAGTCATACGGCATGAGATCGGTTTCATCGGTTTGAGCCATTTCTGCTGGACGCAACTCCGCGGTCGGTTGTTGTTGATTTACCAACGATAACGCCGAAATCGGTTCTAATTCCACAGGACCTTGATGCTCTAACCAACGCAACCATTGGCGAATAAAATCTTTGTCAATTCCCCCCAATGGACTGAGCGAACCAGCCGTGTCCCCGTCCATTGTCGCATAACCCATAGCCACTTCTGAACGATTGCTGGTAGCAAGCAACAATGCCTGACGCACATTGGCAATTAACCAGACGCTGGGCGCGCGGGTGCGGGCTTGAATATTTTGCAATGCGATGTCGTGATCCTGCCATGTAAACTCTTGTTTTAACGCTCGTGATACGGTATCGACATAACTTTTGACCAAGCGGTTAATATTCAACTCGTGATAATCCGCGCCTAGGTTTTTTGCTAAAGTTGCTGCGGCACGTTGGGTTATTTTTCCAGAATTTTCAGTTGCTTGATAGACACAGGTCAGTAGTTTTTTGACAATATCGGCGACTGTGGTGCAAGACAGGTCAATATAGCGTAATTTGGCACAAAATCCGGTAATTCCTAATTCATTAACCGCCAATTCCACCATCAAGCGTACTAAACAGGTAATTGCTGAGGAATCGGCACCGCCACTGAGCGACACGACAAAGCCATAAGAGTGACTTTTGCGTAAATAGTCGAATAATCCGAGACATACCGCGCGCGTGAATTCCTCTTCTTTCAATGTAGGGCTGTATTCCCATGCTTGATTGACGACTCCCTTTTCATGGGCGCGCGTGGGTACATAGGATGGATAGGTAAAGTCGCTATCGACACAAGTATCTAAATTTGGAACAGATTCTCCGGTGCGGGCTTGAGCCATGCGGGTTAAATCCACGTCAATAGCAGCACTGATGATTTGACAGTCATGAAAACTAAATCTTCGGCTGAATGCGAGTAATTTCCCCCCACTGGCGATCAATGCGTCACCGTCGTAAATCGCCCGTCCTGCTTCATTGCCCAATAGATTTGCATAGACATAACCCACGCTGAACGCGCGCGAACCTTCCAACACGAACCGCTTGCGCACCGGGTGTTTTTCAAAAGCAAAATGACTGGCACTGGGATTGAGAATAATGTCCACACCACGCCGCGCCATTTGAATACCGGGACGATTCGCCACCCACGCTTCTTCACAAATTTCAAAACCAATACGCACTCCGCCACAATTAAAGTAAATGTCGCCAATGGGATACGATTCTCCAGCAATGTCAATGTGGGCGTGCATTCCGTGTTGCCATGCTTGAAACCATCTCGTTTCATAGTGAATTCCGTCGTTGGCAAGAAAGCGTTTGGCGACAAAGCCACAAATTTTTCCGTCCACCAACAAACATACGCTGTCATATACTCGGTTGTGGTACGCCAATGGTAAGCCAACTGCCACGATGAGGTTTTGAGTTTGTGGCGCAAGCTGTTGTAATACTCGCAAAGATTGCGTAAGTGTGCCGGGAGCTAGAAACGCGTCTTCACAACCATAACCACTGATACATAATTCTGGTAAGCATAAGATACTGATTTTTTCAGCTTTTGCTTGACGAATGGCGAGTTCGATATTTCTTTGGTTGGACTCCCAATCCAGCGGAGTTTGATTTAACACGGCGGCGGCAACTTTAATATATTTCATAGTGTCTCAAGAGTTTGGACAATTTTTTAAATTTGTTTATATTTCAAGTGATTGGTTAAACGACAGATTGCTGAGGTAACAATTTAATTTTGTTTGCGAATATAAAAACATTCTGACATTGGCTTTTTGAGGAATGATAAAAATTTAATGAGAACATGATACAATACTTTGGACAGTTCTTCATAACTATTTATCAAAATCAATAAGTTATAATTATTTGGCTGATTCGCTAACTGCTTGATATTAGAATATAATTTTAAAACTATCTGAACTGTTAATGATACCATCTGATGTTCAACTTTTTTGTCAGGTGAATTCCCAGCTAAAATTTACAATTGGGAATGGTTTGCTAACTCGAATCTATCAATTTTATGAAATATAACAAGTTTGAATCGTTTAAAACAGTTTCTCTTCTTAACAATCTGGCATCACCAACGATGAAAATAGCGAGTTGAAAAATTTACACTTGTATCTTGTCATCAAATCGTTTATGATATTAAGTTCTCTTGTCGTTTATTCAATAGCATAAAATTGAGAGTCCAGATTATGTACGCTGTAATTAAAACGGGCGGTAAGCAATACAAAGTGTCTCATGGGCATGTGTTGCGCGTGGAAAAATTAGAGGCAGAAGTCGGTAGTCAAGTTGATTTTACTGAAGTATTATTGGTCGCCGATGGTAGCGAAATTAATGTAGGCACGCCATTTTTGGATAATAGCAAGGTCAGCGCGACGGTGCAAGCCCAAGGTCGTGGCAAAAAGATCAAGATTATCAAGATGAGACGGCGCAAACATTATCGTAAGCAGATGGGACATCGCCAAGCCTACACCGAACTGAAGGTGACAGACATTGTGGCGCAGGGCAAATTGTTAGCCGCCCCAGTAAAGGCAACTGAATCAACTGAATCAACAACTTCAGCGGAATAAACCAAGGTGACGTATGGCACATAAAAAAGCAGGTGGTAGCAGTCGTAACGGTCGTGATTCCGAGTCAAAACGCTTAGGTGTCAAACGCTTCGGTGGTGAACTGGTGTTGGCGGGTAATATTATCGTGCGGCAACGGGGCACCAAATTTCATCCGGGCGTGAATGTGGGTTGTGGCAAGGATCACACCTTATTTGCCAGAGCCGAAGGACACGTTAAGTTTGAAGTCAAGGGTTTAAAACAACGCACTTATGTTAGCATCATTCCCGTGCCCCAACCTTCTGACTCCGCAGCGGCTTAATTATTTTTGTAAATCAGGGTGTTGTCTGCATCCTGATTTCAATCTCCCTTCATATCTCCCGCAGAACGTTTGGCTTGGTCATGGTCAGTAAAATCAATTTGTTCTAACCGAATTGTCTAAACTGCATTTTTCGATCTCGTCATAACTAATTGTTTTGATTGCTCTAAATTGAGCTAATCATGACAATGACTCGAATTGGCTTTTCTATTTCCCCCCATCTCCCTATTAGAACGTGCATCATATTATTCTATCACGAAAAAAGGTGTTGCGCATTGACTCTATGTTATAATGAAGCCATTCATTTCATCTTGCAGTAAATTTACCAATATTGCATTTTTGATCCTAGAATTTAATTGACCTGTCCTAAAACCATTACAAAATTCTTAAAAAGTGGCGTAGCGGCAAATTTGTCAGAATTTTCAGATTATAACTCATTGATTTGACTGACCACTGATTGACTACGCGGTAGCTCAACCCCATTGCTTTCTAGTGGCAGTTAATGAATATTATGATGATGTTTGTTCAGAAAAATGATCGGTAACTTCGGAGTGAATAACATTAAACTTTTTTGTAACTATTTGCCAATCCTGCTATTTGCTCATCTGCTGGTAGGCTGTGGCGCGTCCTTGATTCGTGATAGAGAAGCCCAAGCACGAGAGGATATCGCCTCAGAGCAAGCAGTGGTATCTCCGCCCAATTCGTCAACTTCCGCGCCATCCCCGATTTCCGATTCCAGCGATTTGATGTATAAAATGCTGATCGGCGAAGTGGCAGCGCAACGGGGCGAGTACGTTTTGGCGGCGCAAAATTTTCTTGCCGTCGCGACCAAAACCCACGATGAGGAATTGGCAGAGCGGGCGACTCGATTCGCTTTATTTGCGCAGGATAAAGAATTGGCTCTCAATGCAACCACCTTGTGGGCTTCGCTCGCACCTAATAATCCTCAAGTTAAACAAATACTTACGGGATTATTGCTAAAACAAGGGCAAATTGATCAGGCAGTGGCAAATTTAGAAAAATTGCTAGACAGCTTCAAAGATGACGCGCAACAGCAACAAGATGCCGTCAGTGCACTTTTAGAGCAAGAAGAGGATAAAAATAAGAACTTTAGCTTTTTGAAAAAACTGGTTGAGATACGTCCCAAAGACACATCTATCTTATTGCTCTATGCGCGGCTGTTGATTGACAATAATCAATTTGACGTTGCCCAACCGATCTTACAGAAGATTTTGGCAATCAATTCAAGCCATGAACAAGCTGCGTTGCTGTATGCGCACATTTTGGAAAAACAAAATAAGACCAAGGAAGCGATTCAGTGGCTCAAGCAACAAATCGACAAAAATGCCAATGAAAACTGGCAGTTCCTGTATGCGCGCTTGCTGGCAACCGATGAGCAGTATGATGAGTCGATTCGCCAATTTAAGCAATTATTGACCAAACATCCGCAACGCAGCGAATTTTTATATGCTTTGGGATTATTATATTTACAAACCAAACAGTTACAGCCGGCTAAAAAATATTTTACCTCGTTGTTGAGCAATAACAATCAGCGCGACACTGCGATTTTTTATTTGGGACGAATTGCTGAAACTGAAAAAAGTTTTGAGGATGCGTTGCTTTGGTACAAAAAAGTCCAAAAAGGTGATAATTATCTGAATGCTCAGGCGCGGATTGCCAGTATTTATGCTGAACGAAATCAACTGGATAAGGCAATTGAACATTTGCAATCAGTGCCTGTGGAAAATAATCAGGATGCCATCGCGCTCATTCAATTGGGTGCAGAATTATTTATTCAAAAACAGTTGCTTAATGATGCAATGACCCTGTACAACCGTGCCTTGGAAAGTGATCCAGAATCAACGGATTTGCTTTATACCCGCGCCATGTTGGCAGATAAAATGGGTAATTTTGAGCAGTTTGAAAAAGATTTGCGTGCGATTTTGGAAATTAACCCAAAGGATGTCGAAGCATTGAATGCGTTGGGTTATGGTTTGGCTGATAAAACTGAACGTTATCAGGAAGCTCAAACGCTGATTAAACAAGCACTTGAATTGCGTCCCACTGCGTACCATATTCTTGATAGCATGGGTTGGGTATTGTACCGATTAGGGCAGTACGATCAAGCACTGGAGTATTTGAATAAAGTCAAGAAAATTCAAGATGATGCTGAGGTGAATGCGCACTTGGTTGAAGTGTTGTGGGCGAAGGGCAACAAAGCCGATGCCAAAGCATTGTTTGAAGAGACTTTTAAACGCTATCCTCAAGATGAGCGGGTACTTAAAGTAAAGGATAAATTATTTAAATGAAGCCGTTATATCGAATTTTATTTTTAATTTGGCTCAATATTCTCTTAGTCAGTTGCAGTACCGCGCCAATAACTCCAGAACGATCAGCGGCTTGGGAGCAATTGCAATCTCGGTTGCGCGCTATCGACCAGTGGCAAATGAATGCCAGCATTGCAGTGCGTGGGGATAAGGGCGCGTGGAGTGCGCGGGTGTTTTGGCAACAGCAGAAGTCGTTGTATCAATTACGTTTTCATGTGGCGGGCGGACAGGGCGTGGTGTTGCTCAATGGCAATGACACCGGGGTCAAAATGCGCACCGCAGATCGGCAGGAATTTGTCGCGGCTACGTCAGACAGCTTGTTGAAAAATGTACTGAAAGTTGAAATTCCGGTCAGTTTCTTGTTTTATTGGATTCGTGGTATTCCATCGCCGAAAGAACGCGTCGTTGATTATCGGTTGAATGAATTCAATCAGTTGAGTTATTTAGAGCAAGTGGGCTGGAAAATTGAATTTGTGGATTATAGCGACAATCACGGTCATCAGTTGCCGGCGAAGTTGTTGTTGGAAAATGATGAATATAAAGTAAAAATTTTGATTTCGCAGTGGAAATTATAATTTTTTACGGGTGAAATGCAGTTCAGACACGCCAGCGTCACTGGTTCAAATTTGATGGAATCAACAATTTACATTCATCTCTTTGTATTTCAATGAAGTGAGTCGTTTTCAATCAATACGATAAAAATCAATCAGTTACCGAACAGTTTGAAAATTCAAAGATAGGCAAGGCGTGATATTCCCATACATTCCACTAATTTAACAAAAATGCTCGAAATATTACACTGAAGTCACCAATTCATGCACTTTGGACAACAATTGTTCACGAGTATAAGCACCTTTTTGAAAAATCGTTTTGACACAACCATATAGTCGCACTCGATCATCGGCATCAATGTCTTTTGCCGTCAATACCACAATTGGAATGGCACACCATGCAGGCTCTTGGTGCAGACATGACGCAAATTCAAAGCCATCCATCTCTGGCATCATTAAATCCAATAAAATCAAATCAGGCAAATCCTGCCCCAAACTTTGCAGGCATTCCAAGCCGCGCACGCCATTTTCCGCAGTAATCACCTTCCAACCCGCTTTAAACAACATGTGCGCAATCATATCTCGTGTTGTATCATCATCTTCCAACACTAACACTGTCGAATGGTTATTATGTTGATACTTCTTCAATACCGCTTTCAACTGCTCACGATTGACCGGTTTTGATAAAAATTCCGCCGCGCCCAACGAATAACCCTTATGTTTATCTTCGACAATACTCAGCATAATGACTGGAATTTGTGCCAATTCGGGGTCAGTTTTCAATTTTGCCAACACTTCCCAACCATCCAATACACCGCCGTGCAACACTACATCTAGAATAATTACTTGTGGTTTCAATTCAAGTGCTTTTTCCACACCCTCTTCACCAGTCGCGGCAACTTCAACGTTATAGCCCATCTTATTCAAATAGTTAGCCAACAAACCGCGCATTGACGGTTCATCATCGATCACTAACACAATGTTGTTTTGAGCCAACACTTTAATTTCAGCACTATTACTTAAAGATTTGGTTTCAATTTTATTGAAATAAATGTGCGTGGGTAGTTCTAGGGTGAAAGTGCTACCGTGGTCTAATTCACTGATTAATCTCACATTTCCGCCCAACATTTGCGAAAATTGTTTGGTAATCGCCAATCCCAAACCAGTGCCACCATATTTACGGGTACTTGAATCATCGGCTTGAGTAAAGGGTTCAAAGATTTTATGCTGCTGTTCCTCGGACATGCCAATGCCTTGATCTATCACATGAATTATCATCCAATCGCGATTTTCTCTCTTAATCGACTCGACTTTTAATGTGATCACGGTGTTTTCGCTAAATTTGGCGGCATTATTCAGTAAATTCAACAACATTTGTCTCAACTTGGCGCGGTCGGTGTGAATTTGGTGCAATTCTGCGGGCAAATGAACCGCCAACACATTACCACGTTGTTCGGTGGCTTGTTGATTTTCAGTCGCCACTTCATGAATCAAATTGTGCAAATCGAAGGATTCCGTGTATAAATCCATTTTACCGGCTTCAATCTTAGAAATATCTAAAATATCGTTAATCAATTTAAGCAGATGCTTACCGGATAAGTTAATTTTTCGCGTATCAATCAACAAATCTTCCTGCCCCAATTCCGCCAATTCTTCTTCCAGCATCTCGCTGTAACCAATCACGGCATTCAACGGGGTACGCAATTCGTGACTCATGTTCGCGAGAAAACGACTTTTTGCCAAGTTTGCCGCCTCTGCCACCAATTTGGCGTGTTGCAGGGCTTCATGGGCGCGGCGTTGCTCGGTAATATCTTCAATACATGACCAAATAAAGGGGTCAAGTTTATTTTTTTTGATAATTAAGCCAGAAAGTCGCACCGAGACAGTCGAACCGTCTTTGCGATAAAATTCTTTTTCATAAGGTCCGTAACGTCCTGTTGTAGCGAGACTATAACGTTGTGCAATTTCGGCATCGACATATTTTTCTGGAGTCAATTGGTCTAAATTTAAGCCAATGGATTCTTGAATCGTTCGTCCGAGAATGTTGGCAAAGGCGAGATTTACGTCAATCAGTACGCCATCAATTTGTGTCAATGCCAGACCGATGGGGGATTCCGCGATCAGGGTGCGGTTATAAATTTCGCTTTCACACAACGCAGTATAAGAATATTTCAGGGTAATTCGCATCACGTTGATTGCACTAACGACTTGTTCTAATTCGTTTTCATGGGCACAATTCTTGGCTTCTCCACCACGTTTTAGCAGTAATTCCTGATCCAAATTACTGACGTTGAGGGCGCGCATATAGCTGGCAATCCGGTTGAGATGTGCCACAATTAAGGTATGGAAAATCAATAAGATACCCAAAGAAACGCTGAACACGACCACACCATTGGTAATCAAAATCATCATTGCCTTGTCAAACATCAGACGATAAACAGGCTCTAGGCTGGCAACGACCTCTAATTTACCGAGTCGCACTTCTTGATCGCGGTAGATATGCCGGAGCGGAAATTCTCGAGTGAGTACCCGATGGGCAGGCTGAATTTTTCCTAAATAAATGATAACTTTGGCATCTTCTCCAATCAACTGCACATATTCTAAACTGGGCAGGTTTAAAACGCCTTCGAGTTGGATACGCAGTTGGGTTTCGTCATAAATCCATAAGCTATTGATTATCGCTGCTAAATAGCTACTCTGAATTTGACTGAGCCCTTCTTCAACATTTTTAATTTCGCGCTTGTAATCGAAATAAAGTTGAAATGTGGTGGTCGTCAACGTAGCAAACACACCAATGATAATGACATCTATCAGCAGGCGATAGGCTAAGTTTTTACATTGATTGAGTCGAAAGCCCATAATGGATGGAGAATTTTAATTATAATAGTTGTCTATTTTAGCAACGATTTCTTAATGTCGCGCAGCAGTACGAGATAATTTGAAATATTTGCAAGTTGCAAGCACGCAGGCATCCAAGGGATTGTTTTGATTGGTTAATAATTTTATGCTAATGAAGTCTAGCGATTAGCAAGAGGCAGTTGCTAATCTAGTCGTCAGTTAAATCAAGCGGTTACTTTTGGTTCAATTGCCGTCTTCTGGAAAAAATTTAGTTAATTGCTCGTCGAACATCCGTTGATAACGCCCTTCTTCCTTGATAGCTTGCAGCGATTGCACCAGTTGCGGAATGAGAGCTTCGTGTTTTTTGTTGACATACATATACATAGGATGGTTGCTCAACGGTTGATCAATTGGCTTCACTCGGTTTTGCAAGCCCAGCGAGTGAATATATTCCATGCCGTTCCAATAGCTAAATATCGCATAGTCAACTCGTTTATCTTTTAACAATTGAAACAGTTGCGCTGGTTCCTTGACCTTGACGATCCGTCCATGACCCATTAAACTTTGTTCAATTGGTTTAATGCCCGACACAATTCCGACATTATAACTACTTAAATCTGTCCAGTTGCGAATGTTGAGATTTCCAGAGTCGGTGAAAGCAGTCACTTGCAGATCAATAATCTTTTCAGGTACTTGTCGCAGATTGGTATAACTATCTAATCTACTGTGGCGACACAAGATCATGCCGTCATCCATTCCCTGATTTAAATTATTTAATGCTCTTTCCAAGGGCAACACATTGATTTTAACGTCATAACCAATTCGATTAAGTACGTCTTTCGTCAGTAGGTCAATGATATTATTAGAAGGTTCTGAAGTTAATAGCAGCGGATTACTGTCAAAAAACAATACCGGTTGGGCGGGACTATTGATTGCCAAGCAACTCACGAGCATTAAAACACAAAGTTGATGATACATAAGTAACTTTTCCTAACGCAGGAGCAAATGACAAACTGGAGCATTATTTGTGGATAAGCGAACAGTGCTAGAGATTCAGTAAAATCAATCCATTGAATCTTAAAAGTCCTGACAAAATTTTGCCCGACCTACGATGCGTCAGAGCCCCTTATTTTAGCAGGACGTAGCACAAATAGTACAAGCCATTACACGGCAATAATGACTAAACCCTATAATTAGCTGAAATTATGGTAATAATTCAGTTAAATCAATCAGTTGCACCTGAAAAATCATCTATAACCATCACGAGTTCAAGTTCGAGTGAACCGATGACTGAGGATTATCTTCACCTGTAGAATCCCCTGTCGTTGTTTGGACTACAGTCACTGGTTGGGATTTTGGACTCGTTTGCCGTTTAAATTGATGGCTCATTTGTTGTAAAAAAGCAATTTCCCGTTTTCGACGCGCCGCAAGCAATTTATTTTTGACATATTGATAGCGCAAGTACATGACAAATAAAAATAAAGCCAGGGAAAAATAGCTCAAAAACGTTGCGATGCCCATAATATTATGCTAATAGACTTTTTAATAAGTTTTCTTGTTTTTGCGCTTGAATACGATGAGTCAACCGTTGCCCACGCACAATCGCTTGTAAATCTCGCAGCGCAACTTCAAACTGATCGTTGACAACCAAATAATCGAATTCAACATAATGCGTCAATTCGTCAATTGCTTGATCCATCCGCCGAGCAATCACGGTATCGCTGTCTTGAGCCCGTTGTCGTAATCGCTGTTCCAATGCTTCTCGTGACGGTGGTAAAATAAAAATGCTAATACAATCATGCTTCAACTTTCTGACTTGTAGCGCACCTTGCCAATCAATTTCTAAAATAACGTCGATGCCTTTTTTGAATTGTTGCGCGACCCAGTGTTGTGAAGTTCCATAATAATTATCAAAGACTTGCGCATGTTCCAAAAATTGATTTTGTGCCACCATCTGCAAAAAGTCAGTTTGAGTGACGAAATGGTAATTTACACCGTCAAGTTCTCCCGGACGCTGCGGGCGCGTGGTGTGAGAAACAGATACGCAGATATCTTCAGTATTTTCAAGCAAGGCTTTGACTAAACTGGTTTTTCCCGCCCCCGAAGGTGCAGTGATAACAAAGAGATTGGCTGTGGTCATGGTCAATGCTGCAAAAGTAGATGAAAACGCTTATTTTAACCAACTTCAACAATTACATGACTGAGCATACCGAGCAAGCTGAGTAAAAATGCGAAACTGAGGTAGTCGGGGGCGCGAAACAGGCGCAATTTTGCCAGTAATGTTTCTGAAAATGCTAAGAGTGAACCCAATGCGGCTAATTTTAGCACAATTGCCAGCGTACCGATTAAAAAACCGCTGAATGTGAGTTCTGTCGCGATGCCCCACGGTAAAAATAAATTGGCGATCAGCACGCCGTAAATCATTAATTTAATTTGGTTTGCCCATTCGATGAGGGCTAAATGCCGACCGCTGTACTCTAAAATCATGGCTTCGTGTACCATCGTTAATTCTAGGTGAGTCGCGGGGTTATCAATCGGAATGCGTCCAGTTTCTGCAACGGCAACCATCATTAAGCCCAATGCTGCAAAAATGAAGGACGGACGCAGGATAATGCCTTGATTGAGAACGACTTCAATGGTGGTTGAAATGTTGGTGGTGGCGGCGGTCATCGAGAGGGTGAAAATTGCCATGAGCATCGCGGGTTCTGTGAGTGAGGATAGGGTCATTTCTCGTGACGAACCCATGCCGCCAAATGCGGTGCCGATATCCATCGCAGCAAGGGCTAAGAAGAAGCGGCTGAGGGCAAAAAATCCAACTAATACAATAACATCTGCAATTGCAGCGGTGGGTAAACTGGTGGCAATCAGGGGAACAACGCCGGCGGATAATACCACAGTACCGAAAACAATATAGGGTGTGGCACGAAATAACCATGACGCATGTTCAGCGATAACGACTTGTTTAAGAAATAGTTTGCGTAGATCATAATAGGGCTGCAATGGGGACGGTGGCAAGCGATTTTGCAAAATACACTTGTTCATCTTAATCCAACCAATCAGCAATGGCGCGAAAAAGATAAAAATTAAATTTTGTACTAACGCAAGTATCCATGTGATTGAGTTATCAAACATGTTGTTTTCCGTCCAAATTTTATCAAAATGACGTGATTGTAAGTTTACTTAGTCAGTAATTCTTTCCAAAGGCTTGATCGTATTCCACTGCCGACAACTGGGACAAAGCCAGTGCAGACTTTTGCCCTTGAAACCACAGTAGTTACACTTGTACAATGGACGATTCTTCAGCAACTGACTGGTCATATCTTTTAGCAATAGAAAATGTTCGTGAGTGATGTGATGGGTATTTAACAGTGCTAAATCAAGCAGTTGATCTAAACCAGACAGCGATGGATATTTATGCAGTTGTTTGACCATAAAATCCACTGCCTGTTGTTCATGTCCTTGTTCACGTAGGAATTGTACCAACAACAAGGTGGGCGCGACCCCGCCATAACGTTCCAACAAATGATATAAATATTCTTCAAAATCATGCTGTTGCCCCAACTGCCGATAACAGGTTTGCAGTGGTTCGATAATTTCTGGCAAATAATCCGAATCTTGCTGCTCCACCCGCTTAAATGCAGCAATTGCCAACACTTTATCATCGATATCTAACGCTAATTGCCCTTCCAATAAACTGGCTCGCACACAGCGATTATCAGTTTTTAGTGCCAATTGAATCGCTTGCAACGCCTGATCCCGCTGCCCGTGTTGCCGCAGTAATTCTACTTGTTCACAGTAATATTGTGCAATCACTCGGTGCATTTTGACATGCGATGCCGATTCTAGTTGCAACGCGGTGTCAATTGCTGATTCCCATTCATGTTCTTGTTGATAGATATCAAGTAGTTGCTGATAGGCAGTGACCCGATGCTCATGCGATGAGGTTAATTGCTGAAATATTGACTCGGCACGATCCAATAAACCGGCGCGACGAAAATCCAACCCTAATTCAAGCAGGGCAAGATAACGTTGTTGGATGCTGAGATTGGTGCGCGCGGTCAGATTTTGATGAATGCGAATCGCTCGATTGACCTCTCCTCGCCTACGGAATAAAGTACCCAGTGCCAGATGAGTTTCTACCGTGTCACTGTCCACATCAATGAGGCGGATAAAAATGTCAATGGCTTTGTCTGGCTCTTCATTAAGCAGATATTTCAAGCCTTTGAAGTAATCAGCCGAGAGAGTTGCCGTGGGCGGAGCGGGGGAACCAAGTAGGTTATGACGCGCACTCAACCACCCAAACATGGCTGCAATCGGCAACAACAGCCACACCAGTTCACCCATTAGTGTGGAGTATCCTGCTTGGTTTTAGCGAGTAACGTGTTGATTTCATGCAAATTTTGTTTATGTAGTTTCTTAAGGCGTTGATTATCGCGTTGTAAACTCCAAATACGCAACAGATTAAAACTGATACCTAGTAACATACCGATACTCAAAGTCAATAGCAACAGGACGGCAACGCTGAGTTCCACACTGGCAACATAATAATTGAGGGTTACTAAGTGCAGGTTGGGTATAGTAAAAGCGGCGGTGGCGATGAACAAGATTATCCACACTATCCAAGCGATGAGATGTAGCACGCGTTCTCCTACTCTAACGAGTCACCAGATGCTAAAGCATTGTTTTTAAACACTTTAGCTTTAGTATCTGGCGTTTAGTTAGTTATTTCTTATTAACAAGGTTATTCACACGATCCCGCAATTCCTTACCCGGCTTGAAATGGGGAACGTATTTCGCTGGCAGGGAGACTGGATCGCCCGTCTTGGGGTTGCGTCCCATGCGCGGCGGACGAAAATGCAGCGAAAAACTGCCAAAGCCACGAATTTCAATCCGTTCACCTTTTTCTAAGGCTTGTGCCATCTGTTCCAATAGGGCTTTGACTGCGGAATCAATGTCTTTTTGCGTTAATTGAGTTTGCTTGAGCGAGATCGCTTCGATAAGTTCAGATTTTGTCATCGTGTTCTGTCCGTGATAATCTGTAAAAAACCACTCATTTTTTGGATGGTAAAATGTGAATCAAAAATATTTACGAATCGTGTAAAATCAATAGTATAGCATAAATATTCGTTGATCATACATTTTTTTATCTATTCTAGCAATTTTTTAGACTTGAAGATTAAGATGGTCAAATTTATTAGGAATTTAATGTTCCAACTCGTTGATTAAATTAGTGATTGTTCTCTGATGACTGATAACTACCGAAGATAATACAGTTAATATTCAACTCAAGAATAGATTGTACCGCGTTGTCGGTGTGTTTGACAATAGATTGAATAATAAAGAATCGCTGGATGCAAAGTGGTAACGATTGGGTTTATTTTCCAAGGGTTTTAAGTTTGAATAGGAATCAACTAAATCAATTAGTTGAGATTGAAGTCCTGATAAAGGCAACTGTGAATTAGTGAGCCTGTCAGACTGGGATAAAACAGTCCGACAGGTTTTAATCGACTATGATTTAGCTTCTAATTGCTCTTTCAAATCACCCATGAAATCTCCCAATGTCGAACCGACCATATCCGATTGAGAATCTTCATATTGTTGCATCGTTTCGGCTTCTTCATCGGTTTCCCGTGCCTTCATTGACAACATGATGATGCGTTTTTTGCGATCCGCGCCGAGACACTTGGCTTCGATTTCTTCATCGACTCGCAATGCCATCCGCGCATCTTCAATCTTTTCCCGCCCAATTTCAGAAGCCCGCAGATAACCGCCCACGCCATCGCCGAGATCAATCGTCGCGCCCTTGGCATCGACTTCCCGCACAATACCCCGTACCACGCTGCCCTTGGCATGTTCGCTGACGAAATTGCTGAACGGATCGAGTTCCAATTGCTTGATACCTAAAGAAATACGTTCGCGTTCGGGATCGACTGCCAAAACCACCGCTTCAATCGGATCGCCTTTCTTGTATTTCCGCACGGCTTCTTCACCGGTTTCATTCCAAGAAATATCAGAGAGATGCACCAAACC
>Ga0316610_1000226_pt1 | contig 14967 bp, 12 predicted proteins | sample MIS2017111B_MG_FD_207677 | JGI IMG/M metagenome (GOLD analysis project Ga0316610, IMG submission 207677) | Microbial mat bacterial communities from Middle Island sinkhole, Lake Huron, Michigan, United States - MIS.2017.111B | ecosystem: Environmental > Aquatic > Freshwater > Lake > Sediment... | reverse complement strand
CTTGACACATTTTAACTTGCTTGTTAGTTTTGTTTTCATTGCACTATGATTGAAATTAACTGGAGTCGATTGCTTGACTTAAATTATTGGCTTGATGGAGTTGCTGGCGATACTGCTAGTCGAACAACAGAAGTTATTTTGAAAGATTCACCAAACTTTTGGTTTATTCTATACTTTTTCTCTTTTGTGTTTATTTTCGGGGTAGCCCTGCGAACCTCACTTGCTTTTTTGCACGATCAGAATCCTTTTCAGCTTAAATTTCCTAGCTGGAGCAACCATCTTATTTCTATTGGCCTTTTAGGATTATTTTGGTTTTTATCTCGTCAAACAAGTATCAAACTTCTTGGTTCTCGACTTTGGATTTTTGTATTTGCTGTTTGGATTGCTTACTTTTTATACAGTGTGGTTCGATACTTTTTAGAGTTTTATCCACTTGAAATGCGTTATTTCAAACAAACGTACTTTCCAAAAAAAGAAAAATAATAATAATGAGAAGCTGATCCGCAAACTTATTTTTACCTCCACATTCAGGAGGTTTTTTTATTGTTTGAAGTCAGCCAATTATTGACAGCTAGTGCCAATTGTGTTCTTTGTTTAAATAATTGATTTTTTCATGACAAATGTGAATCAACATCATCTTCAAAGTCTCAATCTTTTTGTTGAGGATATATTGAATGCATCTTTGGGTTGCACATCTTGTTTGTCATATATACCATCTTCGCTTCACAACTACAAACCTATTTCGTCACATCAGGTTTTTCAATCAATTATGATTGGAGGTTCTCATATTGAATCGGCTCGTATTCAAATGGTGAAGGGGAAACCTGTTATTCTTCAATTTAGTCAGCATCCACTTCAATCAATCAATTCTAAAGCTGATTTATTCAATATTATTGGGCAGCATCTCCATTCAGATATCCACCACCTTACCGTAAGTTTTGCCTTTGCCTTACAGCCCATTTTACGAGAAAATAGACCAGATGGGGTTGTATTAAAATCAACGAAGGAGCACACACTTGGTGATCTTATCGGTTGCAACATCGGGCAAGAAATTGAGCAGTTTATTGCAACTAGTCGTTCTCGTGATATTCAAGTTTCTGTTTCGAATAATCTTACTTCGCTTGCAACGGGTTACGCTGTATCAAGTAAACACGTTGTTGATAATGTAATTGTAGGGGTAATTTCTACGGGTGTAAATATTGGTTTTTTTGAAAAAAATGGAGATTTTGTAAATTTGGAATCGGGGAATTTCTGCCATAAAAATCCACTACCATCGCTATCAACAATCGATCAAAAGTCTGTTCAACCTGGTCAGCAGCTGCTAGAAAAAGAAATTGGTGGAAGTTATTTATACAAACACATTAATATTGTTGCGGCCGAAAAAGGTTTAGAATATAAGCTTTCGCATCAAAAAGAAATTATTGCAGTTCTTGCCAATCCGTCTCATCCACTTTTTTTAATTACCTCTGAAATTGTAAAAAATTCAGCTTCTTGGGTTGCTTTGCAAATTGCAGCCGTTGCAGCATACAAAAAAATGCCACTTCATAAAAAATTGGCTATTGTTATGGAGGGTTGGGTTTTTTGGGATATTCCACAGTATCGACGATGGGTAACACAATTTCTTATCCAACTTGGGTTTTCAAGTAGAGGTATTGAATTTATAAAAACTCGACAGGGATTTTTATTTGGAGCAGCAGGAATTGCTTCACTTTCCGACATTCTTTTTCAAAAAAAAGTTGCCATTTTAGCAACAAAAGTATTTTTAAAAAATTTCCAAATCTGTTTTAGTTCGCTGGCACCACCGCGGTAGATTTCCTTCACACACAACTTTTGCCCAGAATATGGGTTTTATTGTGATTTTCTACCAAATATATGAAAGATTCAACGTTAGATACTTTTTTTAAAAAAAATGCTCCACGAAGTAATATAGACTCGACACCTGAGCAAAGACTTGATAAAATTCAAGAACATGTTTACCCACTTTTATCAAAGTTTCAAAATTACCCAGATTTACATCCTCGATACCGAGATGATATTAAGAAGTTGTTAGAACTTGAAGGGGAACAAACAAATATTGAAACAAAAATAGAACTATTTATAAATCTTGCAACTTTTTTGGAAGGACTTCAAAAACCAGGAATCGATTTAACCCTGCCACCTCTTACTTATCAAGAATATCTTGATTTAAAACGCACTCTTCATAAAGCAACTCCCAACAATCATGTTTTTCGAGAAGCTGCGGTTGCATTTTACACTCAACAAGATCAGCTAAAAAATCAATCAGCTCAACATTCTGTTGAAAGCCAATCAGGTGCTTCACAAAGTGGTCGTCCAGATAATATGACGAATGTTGAAATTCCAGATTTAGTTCGTACACATCTTCACAGTGGTGTATACAATATTCATACTGTTGACGGATCTCAATTTCCACTTAATTTACGTCATGAAATTGATAAAGAGAAATCGAATGGTTCCCGATTTACGGGTGAGAAGGTTATTACTCGTGAGGTTGTTGCACCAATTGAAGATTATATTCGTACTGAATCGAAGAATGATAATTTGGTGTACCTTGTTCCGTTTGTAAATGAAAGAGATTCCATGATAGAAGTAATGAAGTATTTGAAAAAAATTGGTGCTCGTGTAATAACACCAAATGCAGCTACTGATCCAGAACTCATTCAAAATCGCGCTACTATTTATGGTAAAAGGTATGGTGTAGACTATTTTCCTCAATATGCAGAATTAGATAAGATTAACTGGGAAGAGCTTTCACAGCAATGCGGGTTACCATTTACCGCTTACGACCATCAAACCCACTCATTTCAAAATAAAATTGGAACAAAAGGTGCTACGGTAGCCTCTGCAATTATGCGTATTATAACTATGGAGCAGGGGGGAAATATTCAGCCAAGGGCAAATGTTGTTTTTCACGATTCAGATATTGTAAATCCAGACAGCTACATGGGGGCTCATTATTTAGCTTGGGCTACCATGAACAATCCTGATTCTGTTGCTACATTAATTGCTAAATCTGGGCTTGGACGCAACAACGAAAATACTATGCATGCTGTGGTAAGTGCTTTGAAAAAAGCCCAATCTGAAAAGGTAAAAAATATGGCAGCTGAAATGGTTAAATTAGTATGGCCACACACAGGAGAGAGGCGTATGCGTCTTGATTTTTTGAAAAATATGCCAATGGCACTTGGTATGGATATTGAACAAGTGTTTAATATATACGCGGCTGGAATTGTTTCAGATGGTAAATCATCGGGAATTACTCAAACAATGAATCCTGAGCCAAAAAATGAGTGTCAGGTATCTTCATATTCTCGTGAAATGGGTCAAATGCAGCCACTCGCAGATTCAACGTTTCAACTTCTTATGTTTTTAGACAAGAAAAATAAGTACCTTCATGAACTTACTATTTCAGACTATCAGGAATATAATCAAGATGTTGGTGGTAAAATAACAACAAATAGCTACGCTTCAATTGAAGGACAACTACCAGTTCAACCAACAAGCGGGGTTGTTCCATTTCTTTTGCCTTCTTATTCATATATTCACGAAAAATACTATCAAAAAACATAAATATTCACATAAACATTGACGAATCTTTAGCAATTATTAACACACATATTATTTTATGCTTAATACCCTCACTTCAATAAACCAACACCTTCTGTACGCGAAAGCAGATATCATCAAGCCTGCTGAAGGAAAACTGAAACATGACTACCTTGTTCCTGCTGGGCCATATTCTGAACAGTGGGATTGGGATGCTTTTTTTATGTGCATCTCACTCATAACCGAGGATATTTCACATGCGAAGTATCTGAAAAATTGGGTACTTAACTATCTTGAAAATTCAAGTGCCGATGGGAAAGTTCCTGGATGTGTTACTCCTCAAGGTCCAGATCCACGGCTAAAACAAATGAAACCACTTATTGCTCAGGGTGCTGCTTTGGCATCAATTTATCTCAACGACTGGCAATGGCTTTTACCGCATTTTGATCGACTGAAATGTGTTGTTCAATATCGCATTGATAACGTGTGGAGTAACAAGTATGGACTTGCAGTATGGTTTGATGCTATGGAAAGTGGAATTGATAATAACCTTGCAGCTCTTGATTTTCCTGATTATTCGGTGGCAGCTGTTGATGTGAATTCTTTCATGTATGCTGAATTTATTGCAATGGAAAAAATTGCTCATAACCTTGAATTCTCTGAAATTGCCCAACAGTTTTGCCAACGTGCCGTTGATTTAAAAATAGCAATGAATAAATATCTTTGGGATGATTCTGATGGCATGTTTTACAACCTGAATACTGAAACAGGTCAGCTTATTCGATGTATTTCTTGTTCTAATTTCTTCCCATTAACTTATCAATTAGCCTCGCCAAATCAAGCAAAATCTCTTGTTCAGCAATATTTGTTGAATTCTGAACACATGCGAAGTGAACATGGTTTACGAACAGCGTCGAAACAGGAAATAGGTTTTAATAACACAAAAATGATTAAACCTCATTCAAACTGGCAAGGTCCAATTTGGCCTATTATGACGTACTTATATTGTATTGGATTATCAAATTATGGTTACACTACTGAATCTAGTGAAATTGCTGAATCTACGATTTCTCTTGTAATGAACGACATTAAAAAAACGGGTGGAATGCATGAAAATTACAATTCGGAAACAGGTGAACCATTAGCCGCTCCGTATTTTGTAAGTTGGAATTTACTCATGGGAAATGTGCTAGAAGATATTCATTTTCAGCGAAATCCCTTGCAAGTTTCAGATTCAAACCTTCGTCAAAAAGTTTCACAACACCTCATCAACCGAAATGTGCTAGAACCGTTCGTTTCTCATCATTCAAATTGTATATTACCTATTCTTACAGGTCGCCAGCGATATCAAATAATGCAACATTTTATTGACCAGCTTCGTGCTGCTCGTTTAGGCGATCGGTCTGACTTTTTGTCGGAAACTGAAGCTCAAATCTCCAACTTATCTGATTGGGATTCAACAGTATTTTTTGATGTTTACAAAGTAAATGCTGAATTTTTCGAGACTAAAAATGAGTGGTGGAATCCAGAACTTTTTCGTTTTCAATGTAGTAAACTTTTTTCTCAAACTCCACAAATGATATTGAATCTTAAAGCTGATGTTACTCCTTTTGCTTTTGAAGCAAGTCCACAGTTTTTGCTTGATCGCTATAATTGGTTTGCTCGTGAACACAATTTCGATGAGGTTTCTTCATTATCTGAATTTTTTAATCAAGCTATTGATACCACAAAAAATGGTCACAATATTGCTTCAATTCTTCTCGATCGTTCAGCTCAACTTATTGCAATTGTAATTGCCTCACTCTATTTATATCGTTGTCGAACCAAAGTACATTTTGTACTCTCAGACGCAACCATTTTAAATACACCAGAATACCTAAACAGAATTCAATATGCACTCGACATGCTTGGTGCAGATCCAGTAAATGTTTTATTTGAATTTCAATCTGAATTAAACTGATTTAAAAAATAACAATCTAATATTAAACACACAAAAAAAGCCTCCCTAATAAGGAGGTTTCTCTTGAAAAATATATAATTGTGGTCGGGACGCAGGGAATTGAACCCTGTACCTCTTGCTCCCAAAGCAAGCATGCTACCGATGCACCACGTCCCGTTTTGTTCTTAACACCTGAAAGAAATTTACACATTTGTCAAGCCTTGGCATTACTCCAAGCTTCTCGGTTGACAATTTATCAGAAAACCTCAACGTTTAGCTATCTTTATCACAAAATTTAGGTATTATTTGTATGCTTGTTGATTTTTCTACAATTTCAGTTCAAAATATTGGTCAAACTATTACTGTTGGTGGCTTTGTTTCCTCAATTCGTGACCATGGAGGACTTATTTTTATCGATTTACGAAGTGAAACTCAATTACTTCAATGTGTTATTAATCCAGAAAAAAATCCAACCTATTTTGCCGTTGCTGAGCAAATTCATAACGAGTACGTTCTTCGTATTTCTGGCCACATTATTGCTCGTGAGGAAGGTCTTATTAACCCAAATATTGCCACTGGTTCTGTTGAGCTTGAAATTGAAACACTGGAAATTGTTGCTACTGCAAAAACCCTTCCGTTCGATATTCACGCTAAAGATAGTCAATTAGCAAACGAAGAAATTCGCTTAAAGTATCGGTATCTCGATTTACGCCGTGAAAAATTGAAGAATTTAATGTGGAAAAAACATGAATTATTTTTAGCAGCTCGAAATTGGTTTGCCAAAGAAAAATTTATTGAAGTACAAACTCCTATTTTAGCAAATTCAAGTCCTGAAGGTGCTCGTGATTTTTTGGTTCCTTCTCGTTTGCATCCTGGAAAATTCTACGCCCTTCCTCAAGCTCCTCAACAGTTCAAGCAATTATTGATGGTTGGTGGGTTTAACCGCTACATGCAAATTGCACCGTGTTTCCGAGATGAAGATCCTCGAAGTGATAGACACCCTGGTGATTTTTACCAAATTGATGCCGAGGTTGCTTGGGCCGATCAGGATGAAATTTACGACATTTGTTGGCGACTTATTTCAGAAGTTTTTGCTGGACACACGAATAAAAAATTAGTTTCTCACTTTCCTAAAATTCGCTATGATGACGCTATGAATTGGTATGGAAGTGATAGACCAGAATTGCGTATTTCTCAGCAAGTATCAGAAAAAAAACCTTTTGTTGATCAAGTTTCGCAACTTGCCTGGGTAGATGCAAAATCTGTTTTTGATGGTTCTGAATTTAAGGTTTTTGCCGATTTATGTTCAAACCCTAGCTCTCGTGTTCAGGCTCTTATCATCAAAAATGCGGTAGATAAATTCAGTCGAGCACACTTTGATAAAATTCAAGATATTGGACGAAGTTTTGGTCTTCCTGGTATTGCCTATATTCAGTACACCGCTGAAGGTGCGAAAAGTCCTATTTTTAAATTCTTTGGTGATGAAGCTGCACAAGCTACTAAACAAGCTGAAATTCAGAATTATTTTGGAGCAGAAATTGGTGATATTGTTCTCTTTTTGGCTCATGAAAACAAAGAACTTATTTTTAAAGCTCAACATGCAATTCGTATTCACGTAGCAAAAAAACTCGAAATTCTTGATGAAAACAGCCTTGCTTTTGCTTGGATTTACAATTTCCCATTTTTCGAAGCTGATGAAAAAACTGGTACTGTTGACTTTGCTCACAATCCTTTTGGTATTTTTCAAGCATGGGAAGGACTTACTCATCTGCAAACTCTCGAAAAGGCAAAAACCGAAAATCGCCTTCTTGAAATTCGCGCCATTCAATACGATATTGCATGTAATGGATACGAAGTATTAAGCGGAGGAAGACGAAATAATATTCCAGAACTACTCATGGAATCGTTCAAAACAGTTGGTTATACTGAAGAAGAAGTAACACGAAAATTCAAACACATGCTGGAAGCATACACCTACGGAGCTCCTCCACATGCTGGTTTTGCGTGGGGTGTTGAACGAATATTGATGATTTTAAACGATGAGGACAACATTCGTGAGGTTATTGCTTTTCCAAAGAATGGAAGCGGACTTGATGCAATGCTTGATTCACCAACGGTTGTAAGCAAAAAACAGTTATCTGAACTTCATATTCAGGTTGATGTTGAAGAATAATCACTTCGTCTAATAGACGATAAAACGAACTCTGTTAGTTGACAATGATGTTTTTTTATGGTGTATCTTGTAAGATAACGCTATTTATATGCAATCTTTCGAGGGCTCAGGTAAGAACGTATTACCATCAACAAAATGGGAAGTTCCAATAAAAGAACAAGAACTTTTAAAAAAATACAATCTTGATAATAAAGGGTTTCTAGGAATAGAAGCACTCGAAGAAATGGCTGGTATAACACCGCTTTTAGTTCGGAATAGAGAATTAACAAATCGTTCGCTTTATATTTTCAATAGCCAAACTCAAACTGCAACCTTAATTGAGTACAAAGGTGTAAGCAAATTTGAAAGCGGAGGACTTGGCAGAGAAAATAAAGAAGGGTATCAACCAAATATTAGCTTATATAAGACTAAGTCCACCGTTGGTCTTCGAATGAAATTAGTTGGTGAAAGCTACAAACTATATGCGTTGGAGAGAATTGATGGGAAATATCCTGAAGTTGGCGAAATTGAGTTTTAAGAATCTCAAGATTATTTTTTCTTCAACTCTTTTTTCCCTGGACGAAGGAAAACGTAGTGAACTGTTAATATCATTAAGGCAACAAATAAACTCAAGCTGCTATACAAATAGGTTGATTGTTTATCAATTCGTAGCTGTTTAGCCTGAGCTTCTTCTTGTTGTCTTCTGTCTGCTTCACACTGTGTAATAAGCGTTTGATTGTCTGCTTGATAAGATGATGAAACAGATGAATCCATTTTTAATCCGGTATATCTATATTGTACTTCTTCAGCACAACCAATACTTGGCTTTGTATAGTAGTATGAATTATTTGCTAAATCGGGGAAAAACAAATCAATGGCCGTACGTTGCAATAACGAAATGCTTGAAATAGCAATGGCAATTACACACACGAATACTACAACGTAATAATAAATACTGTGAATAAGGCTTGGTGTAGACATACACCTGTCTTGCTATACGCCAAGTGCCTTTTTGTCAAGATAGTCAAACTTTCTATTTGTAAATAGTATGTGAGAATATGTTCTATTATGTTTTTTTATCTCTCAGCTACTTGTTGCCAGCTGGAAGGCCTGTTCGTTTTTCAACCATTTGCTGTTTTTCTGGTCCTGCTTTTATCCATTGTTTATTTGCCCCATCAATTGCTAACACACCATATTCAATTTGAATATCAACCTTTTTTAATTTCTTTTGCTGAGCGGCTTGTAAACAAGTATCTTGGAAAGCTTTGCATGAGCTCGCTAAATCCAACCAATCATTCAAGTTCTCTCCTGTTAAAGAAATATCTGCATCAATTACCGCCCCAGTTGTTACTTCATTATTAAATTGCTGGTCAAATATCGAATTTCCCAACGAATACTGAATCAATTTGCCTTTATAAAATTCACTTTCATGAATGCTATGGGTATGACTACCAAATACACCATCAGCTCCTCGATCTACAAAACCATGCGAAATTGATCGCTGTAATTCATCAGAACGAGTGCCGTATTCTGAACCTTGATGAGGAAAAACAAAGGTAGGAAAATACATTGCATATTCTTTTACCACATCCATTTGCTGCGAGGCGGGGAGTTTAAATACATTATGGTATCCGCATAACGCCACAGGAATTTCACCTTTTTCAGGCAGGCTATAAATATCTTTTGGAATATTAGCAGATATTTTTTCGTACTCAATTCGTACAGGTAAACTTACAACTTCACATAAATCAGTAGTAACAACACTATCATAATGACCAAAAAATTGAAATCCGTTATCTGTTAAGTGTTCTCTTGTTTCTTTCAAACCAACCTCCTTTTGTTGATTATCGATATGATTATTGGCAAGCGAAAAAGCGGTAAAATATTTTTTTATTTCAGGTAAAAATTCAGGTCGACAGTTAAATTCTAGTAATAATTCTTGCCGTGCGGAAGACACAGTATTATTTGTTACAGGACATTCTAAACCAGCTAACCAAGCATCGTATTTTTCACGTTCAAAACTGCCTAAATTTCTGAATGGATAGGCAAATTTTTCAGCAGAATTTTTCGACCAATCGTCAATATATCGACCAAAAAAAATATCTCCGAAAACCAGCCATCTTGTCTTGGCATTTTGAACAGATGGTGGATCAGGGTATACAATTTTTACATTTGTTGATTGCTCCATCGGCTGAACAGGTTTTACTGTTATTTCATACACTTTTTTTTGAATATATTCATTCGATGAAATAGCCATTAAACCACTACCAAAGCCAATTCCGAACGCCAGTATCAATACAACTATCCAACCTCCAATTTTTTGTATGAGCATAGTCTATCATTTGTTATTGATCAATCTCTTGTCAACTCCTTTTTGATCGTTATCAACAACAAGGCTTGGTTGACAATCTCTTAAAAACATCTTACCGTTGCAGGTATTCAATCCGCAGCTATATGACAACACATTCAGGAAATAAAAAGACGAATAGAACGAAGAAAAACCGTGAGTTTATTCTTACTATTTCCATGTATTTATTAAGCCAAGAAGTATTACGCACTCTTTTTTGGAATGTAAAAACAGTTGATTATCAAGCTCATAATCGTCTTATTCGCGTTGGTATTTCAACTACCAATGGTAAGTATGGAACTACTCTCAATAAATTACGAAAAACATCCCGAGGTCTTTCCGATTTTTTGTGCGAGCAAGGTCTTACATTTCGACCAGCTCATATTGAATTTTTTGTAGATCGAAGTGATGAAGAGCTTCTTCGCTTAAATGCTATGCTTGAAAGTATCGAACAGGAACATTCAATGGCAACAACAGAGCGTTAATTTTTATTATTTCACCTCATTCAATGTATATGAACCCTTTTTCTTGGATTTACGAACATCTTATTTTTGATCCACAACTGAACGTACTTAATCTCTTTTACACCATTACCGGCGACGTTGGTTGGGCAATTGTGTTGTTAGCTGTATTAGTAAATGTATCTTTATGGCCACTTTTCTGGGGAACATATGTGAATGGTCAAAAAATGCGACTATTGCAACCTCAAATAAAAGATATACAAACAAAATATAAGGAAAACCCACAAGAAATGCTAAAGCAAACTCAGGCATTTTATAAAAAACATAAAATTAACAATGGTGCATTTTTCTTTATTTTAGTTGCACAAATTTTTATTACTATCGGACTTTTTAATGTTACGAAAGAGGTTTCAAGCGGTAATCCAGTTGCAGGGCTTTACGAAATTTTTTGGGGAAGAAATGACGCTATTTTTAGTAATACAATCGCCTTTAACAGTTTGAATGTAGGAACATCAGCCAGCCAATATATCTGGATTTCTGTTGCCAATTTAATTCTTTCATTTGCGTACGGTTGGTATACATTTAAACTTGCTCCAAAACCTCATTTGCGTGAAAAATTAGAGAAAAAATTAAAAGAGAAGCAAGCAATTGAACGAAAGAAAAAAGGTGAAGAGGAGAAACCCCCAGCTTTCGATCCTGATCAAATGCAAAAAATGATAGAATTTCAAACAATTTGGATTTTTCCTTGGCTAATGTTTTTTTCAAACATTGCATTCACAGTTGGAGTAAACATTTATTTTGTTACCGTTTCTCTTCTTGCACTTATTCGTCAGTTTGTTATCACCACCTATTATTCAAAACACGAAGAAAGATTACTTCAAAGTATTATAGATTCAGACCCAACGCTTCACGATGGAAATCCTTCAAACAATTTAGAAATTACTGCCGATCCAGCTCTTATGGTTGATACCGATCCTGTTGCAGAAGTAGTAGTGAAAGAAGCAGGTTTTGGTGACGCTCCAATTCGCTCAACTTCACAGAAGACTAACTCAAAAAATCAAAAATTTTCAAAAACATCAATCAAATCGAATAAATCTTTTCGATCATCAAGAAAAAAATAACGAATAAAAATATTTTCTATACCAACACATGTTAATCCCTCACTAATATGTCTCAACAGAATTCTTCAAACAACCTTTTTGCTTTCTTCGCTGTTATTGCAGTTTTGTGTGTTGGTGGGTTTTTTATTATCAGCAACTTACCAAATAATAAGGAAAATACAGTTTCTTCATCAAGTTCATCTGTTTCACTTGCCTCGGTATCTTCTGTTCCATCTCAATCATCTGCGTCTGTTTCGTCAGTTACGTCTTCATCACAAACTGCAACAACGTTATACAAAAATGGTTCGTACTCAGCAACAAGTAAGTATGAACAGCCTGAAGGATATCAGTCACTTACCGTAAACCTTAAAGTTGAAAACGATGCAATTACTGAAGTTTCAACAACCACAGCAGGAGGTGATAGAACAAGTCAACGATATGTTCAGCTTTTTAATGAGGGTATAAGTACAAAAGTTGTAGGTAAAAAATTAAATCAAATTTCTTCTGCAGAAGTGGGGTATGTAAATGGAGCATCTTTGACAGGTGAAGGATTTTTGTCTGCATTAAAACTTATTCAACAACAAGCAAAGTCATAATATTATCATATTTTTTGTGAATATGAGTACCATGAAATTGGTTCAAACACTTGAAGGAATCGGTACTCACTGGTTCTTTTTTGTTGAAGAATCGGCAGCTGCTCAATACCATCAAATTCATGGAAAAATAGCAGAAACCATTGAAGAATTCAATCAACTCTATTCCCGTTTTTTGCCAAATAGCCTTGTCTCTCAAATCAATCGTGGTGAAAAAATTAGCAACATTCCTGATGATCTGGCTATAATGCTTTCTGTTGGGTATCAATTGCAAGAAATCACCAACCGAATATACACTCTTGGAATAGGATCAACACTGAACCATATTGGCTACAATCAAAACTACCGCTTCACAAAATCTGCTGAATCTGAAATTCAGCTAAACCCGTTTATTACGTTTGAACATCAAGAGCTTCAGCTTTATAATGGTGCTCAGCTCGATTTAGGATCACTTGGAAAAGGCTTTTTAATTGATAAAATAGGGAATTTATTGGAATTACATGGTATTGAACATTTTCTTATTAACGGTGGAGGAGACATTCTTCTTAAATCAGAAAACCCTGAAAAAATTATTCTTCAACATCCTCTTAAACCTGGCTATTCTTTTGGATATTGCGAATCAAAAGATACGGCATTTGCAGCTTCAGCTCCTTCTTTCCGTAGTTGGGTAGATCCAACAACTCAAGCCAAATTGCATCATCTTGTTTCTCCACATAGTAGCATTCCAATTACAGAAATTGCGGCGGTTTTTGTTCAAGCCAAATCAGCATTTTTAGCTGATGCCTTGGCAACAGTATTTTTTGTTTCTCCTTCAGAATTTCATGCAGCTATACAAGCCACATTTCCTTGTGAATATGCTCTTTTTTTTCCTGACGAATCGTTCTGGCAATCACCAGGTTTTATTGCTACGATAGAATAAATAATGGAATAAATAGCATACTTATTATCTTGACAACAGTGTAAAAAGGCTGCTAATGTGAAAATGAATTCATCTTAAACGAATATGTCGAATACCGAAAAATTATCTCAAAAATCAACGCAAGAAACAGTTGAAAAATCAGCAACAAGTAAACCCAAAAAACCAGCCTCAGCAAATCTTGTTGCCTTTCTTAAACCTTACACAACGTATATTGCTGCTCTTGCTTTTTTAGGTCTGTTCGTTAACGGTCTTGCTCTTGCTATTCCTAAACTTACGGCAGTTGCTATCGATGGATACACTCAGTCTCAGTCTATTCCATTTGTTTTTTTGTGGATACTCTTTGCGGTGGTAGTTGGTATTTTTATGTTAACCATTGCTCAATCCGTGCTAAGTACGTATACTTCCGAACTTGTGGCAAAAAATGTACGTAGCAATTTAGTAGCTTCTATTTCACAACAAAGTTACGGTTTTATTAATGAAAAAACTCCTGGAAAGTTACTTACAAATCTTACGGCAGATATAAATGAAATTAAAACTATTATCTCACAAGGGTTAATTACTGCAGTTTCTGCCTTGCTTACCCTGGTTGGAGCCGCAATTTTTTTGCTTACGTTAAATTGGCAGCTTGCCCTTATGGCTCTTACCATCATTCCACTTGTGGCAGTTACCTTTGGTCTTATTTTTGGTAGAATTGGTGCATTATTTAAACGAAGTCAGGAAAATTTAGAAAAAATTAACAGAGTTATCACTGAAAGTATTTTAGCTGCAAGTCTTATTCGGGTTCTTAATTCACAGAGTAGCGAGCAAAAAAAGTTTGGGGTAGTGAATGCAACCTCTAAAGAAATTGGTACAAAAATTGTAAATTTATTTGCTTCTCTTATTCCTATTATTACCTTACTTTCTAATGTTGCAACACTTGGTATATTGTGGTTTGGTGGGCAAAAAGTAGCAACTGGCGAATTAAGTTTGGGTAATTTTTCAGCTTTCTTTAGCTATTTAGGAATGCTTATTTTTCCTATTTTTATGCTTGGCTTTATTGGCAGCAGTTTTTCTCGCTCGCTTGTTTCCTTGGGTAGAATTCAAGAGGTTCTTGATAGTCCAACTGAAAAGCACACAGGTGAGGTGGTAAAACCTATTCAAGGTGACATTGAATTTAGAAACGTTTCATTAAACCTTAGTAATCGTTCGGTGCTGCGAAATATTTCATTCACTATTCCTGCTCACTCAAAAACAGCAATTATTGGGCCAACAGCTGCTGGAAAAAGCCAAATTTTTGCGTTGCTTGCGGGTCTTGTTCAACCAACTTCTGGTGAAATTTTTGTAGATGGAATTCCGTTAAATGAATATAGTCGCAACTCTTTTTACAGCCAAGTTGGATTAGTATTTCAAGATAGCATTGTGTTTAATACAACCCTTTCTGAAAATATTAACTTTCGTAAAGATAACAACTTGTTAGAATCTGATGTTGACCACTCAAACAAGCCTGTTGATCAAGACATGCAAAAAGCTATTCACACTTCTGCTCTTGATGATCTTATTTTGGCACTCGATAATGGTTTGGAAACAGAAATAAGCGAGCGAGGAAGCAATCTTTCAGGTGGGCAAAAACAGCGGTTGATGCTTGCTCGGGCATTAAGTATTAATCCAAAAGTTCTTCTTCTTGATGATTTTACGGCTCGAGTAGATATTCAAACTGAACGCCAAATTTTAGCCAATTTAGATGAGAATTATCCTGGAATTACCCTTCTTTCCATCACCCAAAAAATTGAGCCAATTGTAAATTTCAATTCCATTTTTGTTATTATGGAAGGGGAGCTTATTGCCAGTGGAACACATGAACACTTACTCAAAAAATCCCTTGAATATCAACAAATTTGGGAAAGCCAACAAAC
>Ga0316610_1000225_pt1 | contig 14974 bp, 16 predicted proteins | sample MIS2017111B_MG_FD_207677 | JGI IMG/M metagenome (GOLD analysis project Ga0316610, IMG submission 207677) | Microbial mat bacterial communities from Middle Island sinkhole, Lake Huron, Michigan, United States - MIS.2017.111B | ecosystem: Environmental > Aquatic > Freshwater > Lake > Sediment... | reverse complement strand
AAACCTACCTGAACACAAGTTTGCACTAATGAAGTTTATCACTAATAAATTCCACCTTTTCAAAGGTGGTAAGGTGAGTACTTCATAATTCGAAACATATCCGAAATTTTGAGTGGGGGGAGTATAAAATATTAATTGAGAGTGTTAAAAAAGTAAAACAGAATACCGGTAGAGAAATAAAAGTTGGTTTTTGTGGTCAGGCACCTAGCAATGATCCTGAGTATGCAAAAATGTTGGTCGATATAGGTGTGGATAGTATCAGTTTTGATCCTAGTTCAGCAATCTTAGGTCGATTTTACATTGCTAGACGGGAAGCAGAAAAAAAAGGAAAAACTACTGTAAAAGTAGATGAAACAATTAATAAAATCATAGGAAAAAATTAATTGACACAAATCAGATTGTTAATATAAGCTTTATATGCTAAAGCAATTATCATTTAATATATGCGTAGAACTAAAATCGTCTGCACTATCGGACCAAAAACTGCTTCGTATGAAGCTCTCGAAATGCTTGCTCAAGGCGGCATGAATGTAGCCCGTCTAAACTTTTCTCATGGAACATACGAGTGGCATGGTGGTGTCATGGATACTGTCAAAAAACTCAATGAAACTGGAAAATACTCGATCGCTTTAATGCTTGATACCAAAGGACCTGAAATCAGGACTGGTGATGTCAAGACTCCGATGATTTTGGAAAAAGGTGGTAAAGTTACCTTTACAATCAAAAAAGAAGCTGAGTATCCAGAATTTACAACTGAAATCAACTACGATCAGTTTATAAATGATGTAGAAATAGGTGATCAGCTTTTGGTGGACAGTGGATTGATAAACTTAAAAATCGTGAATAAAACCGCCACTGATGTAATTTGTGAGGTTTTGGATGGTGGAAGTATGGGCTCACGTCGCCACATCAATATCCTTGGAAAAAGTGCAAACTTACCTGCAATTACCGAGAAAGATTGGCAAGATATCGATTTTGGAATTACCAAACAAGTTGATTTTATTGCTTTGTCATTTGTAAATGGCTCAGAAGTGGTAGAAAAGCTCAAAGCTTATCTTAGAGAAAAAAATAGCCCAATCAAAGTTATCTCTAAAGTTGAAAGTGTAGATGCCGTTAAAAACCTTGATGCTATCATTGATGCTTCTGACTCTATCATGATCGCTAGAGGTGATCTAGGTGCCGAGCTTCCAGTGGAAGAAGTGCCAATGATCCAAAGAAGAATCGTCAAACAATGCCGAAAGACTGGTAAGCCTGTAATTGTAGCGACTCAGCTTTTGGAGTCTATGATGGTAAACCCTACTCCTACACGTGCTGAAGTCACTGATATCTACTATGCGGTAAACTCAAGAGCTGATGCGATCATGATGAGTGGAGAAACAGCCAATGGAAACTATCCTTACAAAGCCTTGGAAACCATGGCCAAAGTAGCAGTGCACACGGAGACTCAGTACTTAGAAGACACAAAGATTTTAGTCGAGTCATCCAGTATTCCAAAGAATGAAGTCGCTCTCGGAGCAAGTGTGATCGCAAGTAATCTTGGAGCTAGAGCAATTGTGGTTTTCACTGAAACTGGTGCTACTTCTAGTTTAGTCTCACAGTGTCGACCTGTTTCACCGATCCACGCTTTTACTTTCGATAAATCAGTGCAATTACAATTAAATCTAAACTGGGGTACAACTTCATATTTAGTTGAAAAGTATAATGATCCAGAAAAAAATGTAGTTGAGGCACTGGAAACTCTCAAAATGAACAATGTTTGTAAAACAGGTGACTTAATCGTCGTGGTTTCAAATATTGTAGCAGGAAATGGATTTGTGCACGCAGTCCAGATCCGACATATTGTCTAATCTTGTAAGATATTAAATATAAGAATTACCACCCGTAAAAAGGTGGTTTTTTATTTGCTGGTTTCAAAACTTAGATCTTATAAATCAAATCTTTAACCTCGATTTTTTGCTTGATTACACCGATTTGAGCTAGGAAGTCGGCAGTGGCTTGGAGTGATTCAGGATCTGATTCAGCGTTGGTATAGAAGTCCGTCAGAACTACTTTTGTTGCTAGTTCAGGGCTTATATTAGTGTATTTTGGCAAGTATTTTGCAGCTTCAGTCGGGTTTTGTCGGATAAAAATATTGGCTTTATCCATGGCTTTGACAAATTTTTTGGCTTGTTCTGGATCTTTTTGAATGAAATCAACTGAAATGTATCCTGCGCCAAGATTGGCTTTAGAGTTTACCTTTGAGTAGATAGATTCGTCTATTGACCTATATTTATCTTGATTTAGAGCTATTGTAGTGGTTGGTTCATAGGTCCACAGCGCTTGAATCGATCCAGCTTCTAAAGTTTGTAATTGCGTTGGAGGAGCTAGTTGGATTAGCTCAATTTTGCTTACGTCAATATTTTTTGAAAGTAGATATGCTTTAAGTACTGCGGTAGCATTTGAACCTGGAAACACACCAATTTTTTTGCCAGTCAAATCTGTTAATGCGTTGATATCAGAGTCTTTCTTCACTAAAAGTTTATTCCAAGGCTTCATTTTGCTGTCCTCACTTAAACTAAATAACTTGATTTTGTTTGGGGTGGTTTGGTTTGAGTCAAATACTTGAGTAATTCCAGAGCAACACCCAGCATCTAGATCGCCTTTGATAATGCCATTAACTATTTCATTACCACTATTTAGTGCTTTCAATTCCACATTTAAATTTTCGTTTTTAAAATAACCCTGTTCTTGAGCCACAAAGAGCATTAAATCGGCGCTAGTTTTCAAGTGTCCAATTTTTAAAATATTTGGTTTGACTCCAGCGGCAGTCTGATTTCGGTTTGAGAAAAAGTAGATTGAAAATGCTGCAAGGATTATAATTACGAGTCCTGCGAGGAGGGGATAGATTTTTTTGGTCATAAAATAGGTTGGTTAGTAGCGGAGAATTTTAATTCTCCATTTATTGGTTTGGTTGAGGGGTTTTGGCTTGGGTTTTAGTCTATTGAGACCCTTCGCTTTGTTCAGGACGACGCTAGTGTGAGTCCGCTAAGATTTCTCTCGTTGGTCGAAATGACAAATTTAAGCCTTGCCTAGGTTTTATAGGCTAAAACTGTATGATAAATCGAGTAGTTACTTGGTCCGCCACGCCAGCGGTCTGAGACATTTAGTTGAGCTTGGGTGACATAATTATCGGTGGTTTCAGTGATTTCAAAGCCGTTTTTAGCTAGTAGATGATAGACTAAATCGTGTGGATGGATGTAGACTTTAGGAGTCATGGCTTCTGTTTTGGGTAGCACACTATGAAAAAGCTGGACTTGCCCCAAATGGCTTTTATATCCTTCATAGCTGTTTAGTTCTGTTAAATCACTCAAATGGATTACACTTGAAGTTTTTTGTCGAGGAGGACTTAATGGTTTTAAAATACTCTCACAGATCATCGAAACCACAAACGGAGCCCCGCGGATCAGTCGATCTGAGATATTTTTGAGGCTTTTATCCAGCACTTCTGGAGTCATATGTAAGATCACCCCCTCACAAATAGCACCAGCAAAAATCTGATTTTGGATCTGAGGGATATTTTCCATGCTAGCCAGATCACCAAAATAAAATTCAGTGGATGATTTTAGATTGTATTCATGACTTAAAGCCAGAGATTGCTCAAACATACTTTGACTAAGCTCAACGCCGACAACTTTAAATCCAGCGCTTTCCAGGGCAAAACTCATGTAACCCTGCCCAGATCCGGCATCAAAAAATGGTAAATCAGTCTGCTTGTCTCTAAAACAAGAGAGTAACTTTTCCACACCAGACAATCGCTTGAAGTCACCAATGACACGGATATCAAATGGAATCCCCATAAATTTACGCCCAATCCCAGAAGTCCAAAAAGCGTCAGCTTGATTAGATTTGTAAGGTTCAAAAATACCATCGTTCGATGTAGAAAGTGTGTCACCTCGAACTCCACCAATGCTATCATGAGTGATGGTGTCATCCTGAACTTGTTTCAGGATCTTTTTGGCTTTAGTTGCTTTTATAAATTTGGTAGTCATACCAGCTATAAACACACAACAAAAAGCTCTGGTCAAAAAAAGTGCTATAAATAATTGACACTTAAATAAAAATATAGTTATTAACTATCAAATGAGATTTAAAACTGACTAAATTATAAGATACTATGAAAACTAATGTTGTATTTGAGACTTTGCTGACTATCGGTCTGACTGAATTTGAGGCTAAAATATATCTCAAACTCCTTGAAAACAGCGAGTTAAATGTTTCAGCTTTATCGCAAGTCTTTGAAGTCCATCGCAATAAAATCTATCAAGCCCTAGAAACCCTTGAAAATAAAGGACTTTTAAGCTATAGTAAAGACTATAGTCGCTCCATCGAAGTCGAACAACCGTCCAAGATTTTAAGCATTTTACAAGAGCAGGAAAACCAAATCACCCAAACCAAAAATTCCTTTCTAGAAGTCCTCCCGAGTGTATTATCTTCGTACTATAGTAGTGGTAAACAGCAATTTATCAAGGTCTACACTGGACAAAGTGAGTTTATGAATTTGTTTTACAAACTTTACAGTGAAACCGACCAAGAGCTAGTATTTTTTGGTAATGGTGACATGTTTCGAAGCCTGGTTTCACCTTTTTTCCTAAATACCGTCATAAATGTCCGAGTTCAACGTAAAATCCCAATGAGAATGATAGATTCCAAAAAATCAGAAAGCCTCGAAGATGCGATTAAAAGAGGGGTCAAAGAACATCGCAAGTTTAAGCAATTTCCTTTTGAGCTAAAATCTTTCGGGACTTTCCATGTGGCTGGAAACAAAGTCGTCATCTGGAATCCAGTCGCCGCCAACGCCATCATGATCGAAGACAAAACCACCTCCGATTTTTTTAGAGAAATTTTCAATATTATCTGGGATTTGATGCCAGAAGGGGAGAGGGAGATTTAGGAAAACATCAAATAGAATTTTATCACCTTCTTTAGGCAAAAAATACCCTCCTAATTAAAGGAGGTCGCGACTAATGTCGAATTAGAATCAGTATAAAAACATTTTCGTTTGTGTCAAGGATTCGCTTAAGGTTCCAATCTTAATCACAACTAAGTATTTGACATAAATGATTTAACCAAGTATTCTTTCCATTATATGGAAGATTTACATGGTAAAATTTATCGTCAAATCCAAGATGATATTTTAAAAGCCTTAGATAGACAGGCTGTAGTAGCAATTATTGGTCCCAGACAAGTAGGTAAAACTACATTAGCTTTTGAGATAAGAAAATTATTTAAAGATTCGATTTATTTGGATTTAGAATCATATGTTGATCGGCAAAAATTGTCTGATCCTTCCCTTTTTTTAAGTCAATATCAAGACACTTTGGTAGTTTTAGATGAAATTCATCGAGTCCCAGAGTTGTTTCAGGTATTGCGGGGACTGGTCGATGAGGGGCGTAGAAATGGTCGAAAAACTGGCAGATTTTTATTGCTTGGCTCTGCCTCAATAGATCTTCTTCATCAATCAGGTGAGAGCTTGGCGGGAAGAATTGAATATGTGAATATGAACCCGCTAAACATTTTAGAGCTTGGAAATGAGTCAAAAACATTAAATCAGCTTTGGGTAAGAGGTGGTTTTCCTGATATTTATCTCGCAAAAAGTGACGCCGACAGCCTGAAACTTCGTCTCGATTTTATCCATACTTATCTAGAAAGAGATATATCAGCTTTTGGGTCAAAAATACCAGCTCAGACTTTAGAGCGATTTTGGTCAATGTTGGGATATGAGCAGGGAAGTCTTTTAAATGCTTCAAAAATGGCAACAAACCTTATGATTAGCAGTCAAACTGTGGCTCGCTACTTGGATTTATTGGTAGATTTGCTTTTAGTTAGGCGACTTACATCATATCTTCAAAACCCTTCAAAAAGGCTTGTTAAATCACCTAAAGTGTATATTCGAGATTCAGGTTTGCTACATGCTCTATTAAATATCAGTGATTTTAATCAGCTTTTAGGGCATTCAATTGTTGGGGCAAGCTGGGAAGGGTTCGTGATTGAAAATCTTTTAAATGTAGTCCCAGATCGCACAATCTCGAGTTTTTACCGATCAACACAAGGGGCTGAAATTGATCTTTTGTTAGAATTGCCAAATCAAGAAAAATGGGCTATTGAAATCAAGCGAGGACTAAGTCCAAACCTTCAAAAGGGTTTTTATATAGCTTGCGAGGATATAAAACCTGATCGTAAAATAGTGATTTACTCAGGTGATACAGCTTACCCACTGACTAGAGATGTGGAAGCAATGCCCCTTTATAGTCTGGTGGAGGAGTTGAAGAGGTTGTAATTATCTACAAAACTCCACAATAGCCAAAGTTGTCGAAATATTATTATCTGCATAGCTCAAAATAGCCTGACTGTGTAATATTTTATAGTTACCCCAATCATATTTTTGACTTAATTCTAAGATTTTACCCCAGTTTCCAACATCCAAATTTGTACCTAGAAGTAGTCTTCCGTTTGGGTTTAAATGTTTGGAAGCGTCTTTAAAATATCGCTCTAAAGTGTTGTAATTATAATCAAAACCGCCACTGGCAATAGCTTGATCGGAGATAAAATTACTCACATCAAGATCAGAAAATGGGTGGTTCCAAAATATAAAGTCAAATTTGTCCAAATCGCTCAATTGATCAAATAAATCACTCTGAAGAACCTTTGATGGTAAACCATAACTTTCAAAATTTAATTTGGTATTTTCTACTGCTCTAGGATTTATATCAGTAGCTAAAACATTTTCGGGTTTTGATGAGTTTAAAGCTACACATATGCTTATTATTCCAGTGCCGCAGCCGATTTCAAGTAAAGATGAACTTTTTACAATCTTAGACAGAACTTGGGCAAAAACCTGAGTTTGGTTTATTGCATTTGAAGGGAAGTCAACGGGCAAAAGACACCCGCTAAATTTACTATTTTTAAACCTAAGATTTCACTGTAAACATTATCGTTTCGCTTTTGAGCTGTTTTATAGACTTCGATTACCTTTTGAAAAGTGTCATTGTTACTTAGAATTGAATCGGGCATTTTGGATTTTATTTATGCATGGTGTGTGTGTCATTTCGAACAAAGTGAGAAATCTTATCAGATTGCGTTTTAGATTTCTTGATTCCCTCGAAATGACAGGTGTTAAAGTCTCGTGGCTTATCTATACAAGGCTTCCTTAAAATTAATATTCTTTGTTGCAGCGGTGAGATTGCCGACTTCATTAGATTTTTCGACATATTCCTGCAAGATTTCTGGTGTCATTTCAGTAGATTTTAAAAACTTTGAGACGATAACAGTTTTAGCTAGTTCTTCATCGATTCCTAAATATTTTGGTAAAAATGTTCTGGCTTGAGTTTCATTTTGGTTTACAAAATCAAGACTTTCATCCATGGCTTGTTGGAACTTTTTTGCAAGTTCTGGCTTTTGAGTCAAAAATTTATTTGAAATCAGACTTCCGCTGACGGTTTTAAGACCAACTTGTGGCCCCATTCCTGGCACGAGAATCCTAGTTTTTAATTTTTTTGCACCGTTGGTTATATTAGGCTCAAAAGTATAAGCCGCTGTAGCTTGTCCGCTTCCTAAAACATCCAGATGAGTCGTAAATGCAAGAGGGATAAACTCAATTTTATTTACATCAACACCATTTGTGGACAAATATTTTCGTGCAACTTTTTCTGAGGTTGGACCAGTTTGCACTAAAAGTTTTTTACCTTCAAGGTCTTTTGGGCTATTTATACCACTATTTTCGGTGACGATGATAGAAGACCAAGGTCGGTCGATTTTATCATCTAGTAAATTTAAAAACTTGATTTGATTGGGATCCTTGGCTATAGCTTCAAACACCACATCGTTTCCCTGAGTGTATGAAATATCAGTTGCACCACTGATTAGGTTATTTACACCTTCGCTTGAGGTAGTTTGACCCACGAGTTCGACTTTAAAACCATATTTTTCAGGCAGTTTATTTTCGATCATGGAAAAAAGTGAAATACCTTGCACAGCTTTTTGGTAGCCTACTTTGATGGTTGGCACAGTGCTTGATTGGGTAATGTTGGGATTGTTTTTAGATTGGTTTGAAAACCAGAAGCCACCTAGAGCGATTATAATTACAGCTAAAATAGCAATTATTGAGATATTTAATTTGGACATAAGTATGTTGTAAATTGTATAAAGTTAAATTTTTTGGAAATAAAATAAAGTGTTGTAAGAATAGCCTGTAGCTCCACCTTGCCAATTCTCGGATAGGTTGAGGTTTTCTTCTGTTACAGGCACGTCTTCGATAGAGATTAATTTTAGACCGTGTTTTAGTGCCAGATCAACTATAAGTTGGTTTGGGTACAGGTAGAGATTAAAACTTTGAGATTCTGATGCGGGAACTTTTGAATGATGATATTTTTCTTCAATTCTTTGAACCATGCATTGTTTACTTTCACCATCGATTTCAAAACTGACTTGCATATCTTCAATCTTAGTTAAATCAGCAATTTTAGCAGTTCCCTGTTTTGGAGGACTGTCTGGATTAGATAATTCATAATTTGTGGTAGATATTCCCAAAAAACCTCCACTTTTTAAGATTCTGGCTTGTTTTGAGATAAAAGCTTCGATTTTGTCTGGTGGGATAAAAATGGCAACACCTGCACTCATGGTAGCATCAACCACTTCATTACCAATAACCTTACTCAAATCACAAACGTCATGTTGTAAATACACCAGCCTATTGTGAACGTCGTTTAAATTTTTAGGTAAATCCCTTTTGTTTTTTCTGGCTTGAATTATCATGTCTGGATTGTTATCAATTCCAATAACTTGAGCATTAAGATGTGCATATGGTTTCGACATTTTTCCTGGACCACAGCCAATATCAACAACAATTTTACCTTCTAAGTTAGGTAAGATTAAAGCATTTTGTTTGTTATCTGTTGTGAGGCACACCTCTTGTCCTGTCAATTTTGAAGCAATAGTTTCAAGTATTTTAATTCTTGCAAAGTCACCATAATATCTAAGTGGACCTAATTTATCCCACCAAATTTTCATAAATTCACCAATTGACCAATCTCTTCCAACAGTTAGTGTATCAAAAGGACTTTTATCTAAAGTGGAAGTTCCACTTTCAAATTTTTCTGTTTGTGAATTCATAAATCTATTTTTTACTTTTGTAAGTTTACGTAATCACAGAAATGAGTTTAATTCGAGTTTGTATGTAATATAAAATGTAACAATAAATCTTGACAATAAAATAAAAGCTTGATATATAAGGTTATAATTAAATTTATTTGTAACAATATCTGTATCATATTTTATGTCACAGTCAGATTCTTTAAAAACCGCACTCAAATATCTTGACCTTTCAGATTTGGCTATTGAAGTCTATGAACTTGTGTTTTCAACCCTAAATCCAAATGTCACCGAAATCGCCAAGAAATTAGACACCAATCGAAATCGTATATATGAAGCCTTGGAAGAACTCACAAAAGCTAGGCTTATCAAAGAAAATGACAGCCATCAACGTGGAATAGTACCCGAGCCACCACAAAAAATAATCGCAAGGCTTCGAGATAAAGAGCTAAATATAAAGCGCTCAAGTGAAGATCTAAGCAAGATTTTACCCGATCTTTCTACGATCTACTACTCAAATAAACGCCAACCCTATATCAAGATTTTAGAAGGTAAATATCAGTATATCGATGCCTTCAATCAAGTTTTAGACGAAGCCAAAGAGATTTTATATTTTGGAAATTCAGAGATTTTTTATGAAATGGTCGGATTTGAATATCATATGGCCTGGAGTAGGGAGCGCATGAAACGCAAAATTCCCACTCGAATCATCACAACCAACGGTCCGAAAGTCCAAACCATGAACACTGTAGATGATAAAACACTTCGAAAAATAAAACTTTTACCTCCCGAATTTAGCACATTACAAGGTACTTACTACCTTTATGGAAATAAATCTTTGCACTGGAATCCCGTACTTCCAAAAGTAATAGTGATCGAAGACAGTGTTATAAATAGTACCTTTAGAGCCAATTTTGAGGCTTTGTGGGTGCTGATGCCTGAATCTAAACTCGAAGGGTTTAATTAAATTTTTTAGTCTATTTGACACAGCTACCAAAATTAGGCATAATATTAGTAGTTAACTACCAAAATTAGGCATTTTTTATGTATCAAAGAACTATTTTACCTCAAGTTTTGTACTGGCTGAATAAAAGACAGATTGTAATTTTGTATGGAAGTCGCCAAGTTGGTAAAACTACCCTGACTCAAGAAATTGCAGACTATTACAAGTCCGAAAAAGAATATTTGGAGCCTGAGATTTTACAAGTCAGTGGTGATGATATAAGTATACATACTGTTTTATCGAGTCAAAGCCTGAGACAGTTAAAATCTTTTGTAGGGTCAGCCAGACTTTTGATAGTTGATGAAGCTCAGCGAATCGCAAATATTGGAATAAATTTGAAAATTTTGCACGACAATTTGCCAAATCTTAGAATTGTGGCAACAGGTTCAAGCAGTTTCGATCTAGCAAATAAGATAAATGAGCCACTCACAGGTCGAAATATAAAGTTTACTATGACTCCTTTTTCGTTCCAAGAATTGAGCCAAAAGACTAGGATTTGGGATTTAAAGCAAGGTTTGGAAGATTTGATGATTTTTGGATCTTACCCTAAAGTTATCAATAGTCAAACAATTGAAGATAAAAAAACGGTGTTGAAAAATTTAGCCAATGATTATCTTTATCGCGATGTGCTGGAATGGGAGAATCTCAAAAAACCAGAGCTGTTAACTCAGATTTTACAGTATTTAGCCTTACAAATAGGCAGTACGGTATCGTACAACAATATCGCCAATAACCTAAATACAAACCCTAAAACCATCGAAAAATATATAAATTTACTTGAGCAAAGTTTTGTGATATTTAAACTCAGGGCTTTTAGCCGAAACCGCAACAATGAGCTAGTCAAATCTTTTAAAGTGTATTTTTGGGATTTGGGCATTAGAAATACTTTGATTGATAAATACAACTCGTTTGCACAACGAGAAGATGTTGGTAATCTGTGGGAAAATTTTTGTATTTTGGAGAGGATGAAATACAATCAAAACAATTTAAAATATGGGAATTACTATTTTTGGCGTAATTTAAATCAAAATGAAGTAGATTTTATAGAAGATTATGATGGCATTTTACACGGATTTGAGTTTAAATATACTAAATCCAAGATCTTAAAAGGAAGTTATAATTTTTTGAAAGAATATCCTACAAGTGTTTTGGAGTTGATAAATAAAGATAATATTGAGGAGTTTTTGATAATTGAGGCAGGAGTAAAGTCTAATCAAGTAATTTAGCTAAATTAGTCGGATTAAATCGAGCAATTTACGTGAATTACAAGACTTTAAATCCCATAAACCAAATCCCTAACCACAACTTTCTGCTTAATCACTCCTATCTGAGCTAGATAATCTGTATAAACTTGAAGTTGCTCCAACGGAATCTCATCGCTAGGATAATAGTCTAAAATGGCTATTTTATCTGCTATTTCAGGTGTTAGATTTTTATCATATTTAAATTGAGATTTGATAGCTTCTTTAGGATTTTCTCGGATATATCTAAAAGCTTGATTCATTGATAAGACGTATTTTTTAGCTAGGTCTGGGTTTTGATTTAGGAATTTGGTTGAGATGCTGTAAGCACTGGTAGCAGCATTTTGGTTTTGAGTTATAAATACAGTTGATTGAAGGATTGTTATATTCTGTTTTTGAATAGCAATCGCAATATTTGGTTCATAAGTAAACAAAGCATCGATGGAATTATTTTCCAAGCTGGTTAGCTGATTTCCTTGATCAATTGGGGTAAAATTGATTTTAGAAATATCGACTTGATTTTCACTCAAAAAAGCTTTGAGCCATAGAAAAGCAGGTCCGGGAAAATGACCGATTTTCTTGTTTTCCAGATCTTTTAGGGTTGAAATAGGGGAGTTTTGTTTTATAATTATACTATTCCAATTCACTTGCTTTCTCTCGTCACTGACTGCAAATAGCTTTAATTTGCCAGATTGAGTGATTTCTGAGTTTAGTGGTGTGGCTATTCCACCACCAGTAGAGCTATCGATATCGCCTCGAAGCAAAGCATCATTGATTTGACTGTTGCCGGGAAACTCGATCAATTCAACTTCTAAACCCTGAGCTTTAAAATAACCCTTTTCCTGAGCCACAAAAACTCCAAGGCTAGAAGTGGTAGGAGTATAACCAACCTTAATTTTTGTGTTTGAGATCCCAGCAACTGTCGATTTTTTTTGAAAAGAGTTGAAAGTAAAATATCCTGCAATAGCCACAAGAGCTATAATTATAATTGAAATGAGAGTTAGTTTTATTTTAGACATAGAAGAGTGGTTGTAGCGGCGATCAAGGATCGCCATGAAAAATGTGTTGTAATTGTCATTGCGAGGTACGAAGCAATCCCTTGGCTTTAGCACAGAGTCGAGGGATTGCCGCGCTTCGCTCGCAATGACATCGGGTGGTGACATTGTCTATAATCAAGGCTTCCGTAGCACAAACCTCCTAAACATAGGATAACCAGCCATCCCACCTACCCAATTTTGACTAAGTTGCAAATGATATTTCTGGACATATAAATCAGTAATTTCGACTATTTCAAAACCAGCTTTTATTGATAAATAAATTATTGATAAATAAATTATTAACTCACTCGAGTGAATATAAATTGAAAAAGGTTTTTGGCTTCGAATTTCTTCAGGCGAGACCACAGAATGATAGTAAAATTCTTCGACTTTTGTGCTTTTAAATGATCCTTGTGGTGTATCCAAGATTTCCGTATCTTTATATATCAGATCAGAAACTCTGGCCACACTTGGCTTATTCAAGCTGGTTAAAGTTGGGCTCTGATCTGAAACTAGAAAATCATGGTAGGTGTTTAGTGATAAAATGCCACCTTTTTTTATGACTCGAAAATACTCTTTTAGGTTTTGTAATAAGTCTTTTTGAGACTGGAACATGGTCACACCACATTCGATTGCAGCGTCAAAAGTGTTCTCTTGAAAAGGGATTTCCTTTAAGTCGCCACATAAATATCTAATTTTGCCGTTTAATTTATCAGATAAGGTTTCAAGTCTTTTATTAGCTTGATCGAGCATATTTACATCAGGATCGAGACCGATAACTTCAAAACCATAAAAAGCTAGCCCTTCAGAAATATAGCCTTGTCCACAACCACCATCTAAAATCAGGCTTCTAGGTTTTAATCTGTTTTTTAAGTCCAAAATCGCTGGTTGGCGTTGCACAATATCTCCAATATAGCGAATTGGCATTATATTTATAGGGTAAAGAGGATTTGGAAGTCCATTTGACCAGTTTGTTTCGACTGATTTAAGATCGTATTTTGTGATAAGCATGTATAATTTGTCTATTAGAGCTAAGGTGAGTTATACAAAAAATAGATAAATATTCAAAACTTATATATCAAAAACTTTACAAATAAAAAATAATTTGCTTATTTAGAGTAATTCTAGGTTTTAATAATGTTCAAATTATGGATACACGACTTTCTGAGATTCTATGTAAGCTCGATCTGACACCTGAGCAAATCGCAGTCTATGAGTTTATTCTTATGGATAGAAAAATTAGCATTTCAGATATTTGCCGCCGCCTGCCTACAAACCGTATTTTTGTATATCGTACGGTTGAGATTTTAGCCAAAGAAGGGTTGCTTGAGTCCAAAGACAGAGATGAAGATGGCTTCAGAGTGGCAAACCCAGGAGTAGTGCTGAGTTTACTACAAAAAAAGCAATTGGAAACTTCCAAAGCGGTTTCGGATTTTCAAGAATATTTACCAGAAATCCTAACAAATTGGTATGGTTATCGCGATCCGATTTTTAAAACTTACGACGGTAAAGATAAATTTTGGTATTTATTTAACAATATTTTAGAATCCGAGCCTGAAAATTCAACCTTTTACGTCATTGGCTCAGGAAAAGATTTTCACAATATTATCAATGTTGACTATTTCAACAATATTTGGACTCCAAAAAGAGTAGCTAAAAATATCAATTCCTTGCTTTTAATTCACCCAAACAATCCACTTTTTACAAGATTAAGTTTAAAATCTGAGTTAAAACGAGATTGGAAAGTCTTGCCTGATGAAATGGATAATTTTGGCTCAATCTGGCTTATAAATGACAAAATTATACTTTGGGACACTTTCAATGCTAAAGCCTTTGAGATTCGGAATCACACTCTAGCTGAGTTTTTGAAAGGGGTTTTTAGGGGGATTTGGGAGAGGGTTTGAAATATTTTTCTGGGTACAAAATACATCACCCATTAATCGGGATCGTGACTAATGTCGTATTGGAGCTGTTATATACATTGTTTTTGTTTGGGTTTGGGGGTGGAATAATACCAATTTTTTTGATTGGTTAGATAATTTAAAGGATAAAGTTTTAGTTTAGAGTTAGTAAATTATTTATTCCACTTGTGATTAATCATATGGTCAAAATCAACTTCGACCCATTCTTTTTTCCAATGAGTTAAGTATTCTATGTCATTAGAAGCTGGTTTTGGATCAGGCTCATCAACCATTACCAAAGATGGAACAGGCACAGAATCACCAACAAGAAGAGCTTCACCTTGCTGTAAAGATGGGAGATTGTCGATTAAGCTTCCCAAATTATCAGGTATCAATCTTCGTATATATTCTTGATCTAAAGGATTGGTTAATCTCATTGTAACGAAATTATTACATTGGGAAAAAATAGTATCTGAAACTTCGGAAGGTCTTTGGCTCACAATCATTGCTGAAACTCCATATTTTCTACCCTCTTTTACAATTCCCGACTTTCCCAGATTAGTACGGTAGACCTGTTGGTGATTTTGATTCAAAACTATATATCTTTCCTGTGATCTGATCTTGCAATCTAAATTCTAATACTTGGAGTATTTCCTTGATATATCT
>Ga0316610_1000224_pt1 | contig 15007 bp, 11 predicted proteins | sample MIS2017111B_MG_FD_207677 | JGI IMG/M metagenome (GOLD analysis project Ga0316610, IMG submission 207677) | Microbial mat bacterial communities from Middle Island sinkhole, Lake Huron, Michigan, United States - MIS.2017.111B | ecosystem: Environmental > Aquatic > Freshwater > Lake > Sediment... | reverse complement strand
TATTGTTTATTTCTCATCGTCATTACAGCTTTCTTGTTTTTCATCTTTTCTTCCCTCTTCAATCTTCTTTCTTCCGTCTTTCTCCTACGTTTCCGTCCCCTTGCGGGGTAAATATCGTGGCAAATGGATTGAGTATGGATGATATTCAAAAAGCTATCAATAGTTTCCGTCCCCTTGCGGGGTAAATATCGTGGCAAATTTTAATATCGGTCAAACCTACGAGTCTCAAGACGGAAGTTTCCGTCCCCTTGCGGGGTAAATATCGTGGCAAATTTGACTCTTCTTCACGTTTTTGTTCGACATCAATCGTGTTTCCGTCCCCTTGCGGGGTAAATATCGTGGCAAATCATCACTAATGGCACATGAAATGATTGCAGCAACGAAGTTTCCGTCCCCTTGCGGGGTAAATATCGTGGCAAATGAGTTGTTAGCTAATAGAGTTGGTAGCTTGGATGGTGTTTCCGTCCCCTTGCGGGGTAAATATCGTGGCAAATCATGTCCATTGTATGCACCTGTTGGTGTAGCTACACAAGGTTTCCGTCCCCTTGCGGGGTAAATATCGTGGCAAATACACTAAAGGTTAAACATGACCATGCAAACAGCGTTTCCGTCCCCTTGCGGGGTAAATATCGTGGCAAATCATATTGCAAAAGATCAAGCTGACTGGGAAGAGTTTGTTTCCGTCCCCTTGCGGGGTAAATATCGTGGCAAATAATAATATTGATGTAGCTGTTGTATTTACTACATTTGAAGTTTCCGTCCCCTTGCGGGGTAAATATCGTGGCAAATTTGTATTACTACTTACAAGGGTCTGGAAAGACTAGAAACATTGTTTCCGTCCCCTTGCGGGGTAAATATCGTGGCAAATATTTCTATTAACTATCTTTTCAAAATTAGATATTATTGTTTCCGTCCCCTTGCGGGGTAAATATCGTGGCAAATAGATTATGCAGCTAACTACCGCTTCTCTCCTTCCTGAGTTTCCGTCCCCTTGCGGGGTAAATATCGTGGCAAATTCTGGTAGAAGGTTGCACCGTGCGATCGCCCCTATTCTTTAAAGGTTTCCGTCCCCTTGCGGGGTAAATATCGTGGCAAATATCTAGAAGTGTCTAACCACAGCCCTAACTCTTCACGTTTCCGTCCCCTTGCGGGGTAAATATCGTGGCAAATGCGGCGTGAGCGTTGGTGACGTAATCCCTTTGCCTTAGTTTCCGTCCCCTTGCGGGGTAAATATCGTGGCAAATTGCTATTCGCGATCGCCACAACAATGCGGAAGCAAGTTTCCGTCCCCTTGCGGGGTAAATATCGTGGCAAATCATCAAGTTGAAGACTATAGTACATGGGAAAGAGAAGTTTCCGTCCCCTTGCGGGGTAAATATCGTGGCAAATTTTAATACCTTTGTCAGCTTTGAGCCATTGCTAGAGCGTGTTTCCGTCCCCTTGCGGGGTAAATATCGTGGCAAATGGCAGCTTTGGCAAAGTTTGCCATAAAGACATCTTGAGTTTCCGTCCCCTTGCGGGGTAAATATCGTGGCAAATTGCTAAGTCAATGGTATCTCTTATCTACACAACTACCATTGGTTTCCGTCCCCTTGCGGGGTAAATATCGTGGCAAATCCATCAGATTGTATCCACAAGCTAAAGAAAGCTGGTTGGGAAGTTTCCGTCCCCTTGCGGGGTAAATATCGTGGCAAATGATATTGCCCACCCTACCTAACCGATAATAACTGGCAAAAAGTTTCCGTCCCCTTGCGGGGTAAATATCGTGGCAAATCTGGTACATGGACGAAGTGTACCCACTTAGCCTAAATGTTTCCGTCCCCTTGCGGGGTAAATATCGTGGCAAATTCGGTCAAACCTACGAGTCTCAAGACGGATTCAAATTCGTTTCCGTCCCCTTGCGGGGTAAATATCGTGGCAAATAAAGTATTTAAGCGATGGATTGAAAGTTGTTGCTTCAAGTTTCCGTCCCCTTGCGGGGTAAATATCGTGGCAAATTCTAAGTATCTATGCTCACCATTTACAATTTCATACGTTTCCGTCCCCTTGCGGGGTAAATATCGTGGCAAATTTTTATTCGTTTATATGGTTCTAATCCTATTTTTAATCGTTTCCGTCCCCTTGCGGGGTAAATATCGTGGCAAATTTTGACATGGTGTTGACTTCAGTATCTACTTACTAGTTTCCGTCCCCTTGCGGGGTAAATATCGTGGCAAATTACAGATCAGGCAATTCTAGCCCTGATTACGCGATTGTTTCCGTCCCCTTGCGGGGTAAATATCGTGGCAAATCTCCTACATCGAAGTCCGAGGAAGAGCAGATTCGCAGTTTCCGTCCCCTTGCGGGGTAAATATCGTGGCAAATAGAATCTGACCTAACCAAAGGCGAAAAAGTCGCCATGTTTCCGTCCCCTTGCGGGGTAAATATCGTGGCAAATACGAGTCGGTTAGATGTGATGGCTTGAGCGTTTGCTTTTTTGTTTCCGTCCCCTTGCGGGGTAAATATCGTGGCAAATAAAACAAAGAATACAACAACCTGGAAGAAGCGTTAAAAAGTTTCCGTCCCCTTGCGGGGTAAATATCGTGGCAAATCCCAAGAATTTTATTGCTTGGTGGCGGATCTATTGGGTGTTTCCGTCCCCTTGCGGGGTAAATATCGTGGCAAATATTGCATCGACAGTAGTTGAGTCTGAATCCCCAGCGATTGTTTCCGTCCCCTTGCGGGGTAAATATCGTGGCAAATACGATCGATCACAAAAGTGGTGCGATTGATCCCTAAAAATGTTTCCGTCCCCTTGCGGGGTAAATATCGTGGCAAATGAAAGATGCTGATTTTACTTGGATAAAAGACAATATAAGTTTCCGTCCCCTTGCGGGGTAAATATCGTGGCAAATAACTGACATGGCGCATGCGGCTAATAAGTTGTTTGCAGTTTCCGTCCCCTTGCGGGGTAAATATCGTGGCAAATCACAGATATAGGTGACTGGAAGATCGGTTTTGATTGCGGTTTCCGTCCCCTTGCGGGGTAAATATCGTGGCAAATGGTAAGGATAGAATGTTTCCTTATCTTGCTGAGTTGTTTCCGTCCCCTTGCGGGGTAAATATCGTGGCAAATTCCTAAGTTTGTTATTAATATAATGACTAAGAATGGTTTTGTAGTTTCCGTCCCCTTGCGGGGTAAATATCGTGGCAAATTTCGGTAAAAACGGGCGGCTCGTATAGCTCTTATCTTGCTTATGGTTTCCGTCCCCTTGCGGGGTAAATATCGTGGCAAATAGCCATCTTCTTCCTCCCATGTTTCAGAGAGGTTGTGTTTCCGTCCCCTTGCGGGGTAAATATCGTGGCAAATTCTACGGACATTGTTTAGGTCGTTGGTGATTTTTACAAGCGTTTCCGTCCCCTTGCGGGGTAAATATCGTGGCAAATATTGCTGCCTAATTTTTCATTCATGCGATCGCCTCTCCAGTTTCCGTCCCCTTGCGGGGTAAATATCGTGGCAAATTTTCAGATCGAAACAACTCATGTGCGATCGCTGCCAAGTTGTTTCCGTCCCCTTGCGGGGTAAATATCGTGGCAAATGGTCAATCAACTTACAAGTCAGAAGCCCATGATGCTGTGTTTCCGTCCCCTTGCGGGGTAAATATCGTGGCAAATCTAGTAGCCGTCTTTTCGTGGCAGAAAAACACCACGATCCCTGTTTCCGTCCCCTTGCGGGGTAAATATCGTGGCAAATGCCAAACACCCATATAGGGGCGCGACCATTCAGGAGTTTCCGTCCCCTTGCGGGGTAAATATCGTGGCAAATTGGTATCTATTACCGCTAACCTGCCTATTGAATTTACCGTGTTTCCGTCCCCTTGCGGGGTAAATATCGTGGCAAATCATTGAACATTCGTCTACTACGATCAAGTCATACTTAGTTTCCGTCCCCTTGCGGGGTAAATATCGTGGCAAATACGAGAGAAAACATCACTTACAGAAATCGGCTGAAGCTGTTTCCGTCCCCTTGCGGGGTAAATATCGTGGCAAATTTGAAACCCATTACAGTGTAAACTTTGGAAGTATTGGATGTTTCCGTCCCCTTGCGGGGTAAATATCGTGGCAAATTGTGTAATGTTATGCCCTTACATGTTGTGTACCACCACGTTTCCGTCCCCTTGCGGGGTAAATATCGTGGCAAATTATTGATGCAAAAGCTAAAGCTGATGCTGAAGTCTTTGGTTTCCGTCCCCTTGCGGGGTAAATATCGTGGCAAATAGTAAGGCGATCGCGATACTAAGCACCCAATATTCACTGTTTCCGTCCCCTTGCGGGGTAAATATCGTGGCAAATTCTTCAAAAAGGAGGGCGCAACGAAGCAGGTATTTGTGTTTCCGTCCCCTTGCGGGGTAAATATCGTGGCAAATTTAATGAAGGACGCTATTCTCAATTACCAGAAAATATTGGTTTCCGTCCCCTTGCGGGGTAAATATCGTGGCAAATATTTTCTAGTAGTCTCCTCATCTATTAACCACACTGGTTTCCGTCCCCTTGCGGGGTAAATATCGTGGCAAATTAGGATTATCGCCGACTTGAAAGTAATAACAAAAACTCCGTTTCCGTCCCCTTGCGGGGTAAATATCGTGGCAAATTGTACTCTTTATACTTTTCTGACATAAGTTTATATAGTTTCCGTCCCCTTGCGGGGTAAATATCGTGGCAAATATAAAGGTCAAAGCAGATGCAATGCCATAGCCAATCGTTTCCGTCCCCTTGCGGGGTAAATATCGTGGCAAATGCAATATTAAGCCACTCTTTAGCAACAAGACTCACAATCAGTTTCCGTCCCCTTGCGGGGTAAATATCGTGGCAAATTCTTTCTAACTTGAAGGATGAAGTGCGTATCAAACGTTTCCGTCCCCTTGCGGGGTAAATATCGTGGCAAATATAAAAGGAGTTTATTATGTCTTTAAAAGTTATTCGTTTGTTTCCGTCCCCTTGCGGGGTAAATATCGTGGCAAATACTATGAAGGAGAGTGGTGAAACATGGCCCAGAGTCTATGGTTTCCGTCCCCTTGCGGGGTAAATATCGTGGCAAATGTCATAGAATGACCTACAACTTTGAAATCAATGAACAACTCGTTTCCGTCCCCTTGCGGGGTAAATATCGTGGCAAATCAATTTCTAATGTGTTACATAGATCTAACCAAATCTTATTACGTTTCCGTCCCCTTGCGGGGTAAATATCGTGGCAAATTTACCAAGATGTTTGGAAAATCTGCTACATCGCTCTCTGGTTTCCGTCCCCTTGCGGGGTAAATATCGTGGCAAATCCTTTTTATTATCTATACAATACAGTGTAGATAATAAACAAGTTTCCGTCCCCTTGCGGGGTAAATATCGTGGCAAATTTAATTAGCCCTTTTATTTAGCTATGTGATTGCATGTACATGTTTCCGTCCCCTTGCGGGGTAAATATCGTGGCAAATTAAAGCCAACAGGAGTTATGGTGTGGCCAAAATAAAGTTTCCGTCCCCTTGCGGGGTAAATATCGTGGCAAATAGAGACATTCATTGTTGATCAAGTGAAGAATAACTTTGCGTTTCCGTCCCCTTGCGGGGTAAATATCGTGGCAAATGGTTGATAGACTGGAGCAGCTACCTTCTTAGGAAAGAACGTTTCCGTCCCCTTGCGGGGTAAATATCGTGGCAAATACTAGCAAGCCCTTTTAGAATGTATGGTGTGACAGACCAGTTTCCGTCCCCTTGCGGGGTAAATATCGTGGCAAATTTAATAGAATATGCAGTCTATCTTTTCAGCATATATGGTTTCCGTCCCCTTGCGGGGTAAATATCGTGGCAAATCAAGAAGTAAACAGTTGAGGGGTTACATAGTAAGGAAAAGTTTCCGTCCCCTTGCGGGGTAAATATCGTGGCAAATATCAGTAGAAACTGGGACATTGTTATTAATAGTCACAGTTTCCGTCCCCTTGCGGGGTAAATATCGTGGCAAATCATACTGCTCAACGTAAGCAGCATGAATCTCACTCTTCTTAGTTTCCGTCCCCTTGCGGGGTAAATATCGTGGCAAATTGAGATGTATAGCCTTGTTGCTATACACAACTACACTGGTGTTTCCGTCCCCTTGCGGGGTAAATATCGTGGCAAATAGAATGAAATACAATCTCAGTAGACTTTTTATCTCTATCAGCAGTTTCCGTCCCCTTGCGGGGTAAATATCGTGGCAAATAGTTGCTGATGAGGGTGATAAATATACTTATTTTGAGTTTCCGTCCCCTTGCGGGGTAAATATCGTGGCAAATCCACTATTACCTTGAGCCCAAATGCAAGGAAGAATACCGTTTCCGTCCCCTTGCGGGGTAAATATCGTGGCAAATCATTAGCTAAATAGCTTTTCAACATTGCTTGAGCTTGAGGTTTCCGTCCCCTTGCGGGGTAAATATCGTGGCAAATTTCAATCTCTAGGTGTGTCTTGTATTCCTTATACTGACGTTTCCGTCCCCTTGCGGGGTAAATATCGTGGCAAATTACAGTGCCATTAAAGACACTTGTAAAGGGTTTGGCACCAAGTTTCCGTCCCCTTGCGGGGTAAATATCGTGGCAAATGGTTCATGGGCATCTAGTGCTGCTAGTTATCTTTACTATTGTGTTTCCGTCCCCTTGCGGGGTAAATATCGTGGCAAATTACTGATTTCTGTATTGATCAAATGGAGGTTGTTCCTCCGTTTCCGTCCCCTTGCGGGGTAAATATCGTGGCAAATCAAGTAATACTAATCCTTATGAATTCTCACATAAGGGTTTCCGTCCCCTTGCGGGGTAAATATCGTGGCAAATTGTGCGGGTGTGGGTACACACATCACCTACTAGTCACTACCGTTTCCGTCCCCTTGCGGGGTAAATATCGTGGCAAATGTATTAGAATTTCTACCTGAAGCTAAACTATTAGCTAGTTTCCGTCCCCTTGCGGGGTAAATATCGTGGCAAATGACTCTCCCTAAGTTTATATTGTTAGTATAAATATTTAAGTTTCCGTCCCCTTGCGGGGTAAATATCGTGGCAAATTACTACAACTTCTGTTGTTACTTCTTCTGGTATGGAGTTTCCGTCCCCTTGCGGGGTAAATATCGTGGCAAATAGACAAATTCTTATCTTGTATATTAGAATACAAGCAGTTTCCGTCCCCTTGCGGGGTAAATATCGTGGCAAATTTAATATTATTACAGTACTATCTAGATAACATCTATACATGTTTCCGTCCCCTTGCGGGGTAAATATCGTGGCAAATCTCAGACACTGCAACATTATTGATCACACAGTTAGGATAGTTTCCGTCCCCTTGCGGGGTAAATATCGTGGCAAATACTTCTAACTGTTTGGTTTGCATTGGATGAAACATCTGTTTCCGTCCCCTTGCGGGGTAAATATCGTGGCAAATTCCAAATATTCCTATTCTTCCTTCTAAAAAGACTGAAGTTTCCGTCCCCTTGCGGGGTAAATATCGTGGCAAATGCCAATGAGGAACAATGTGACATTGAAGAGTTGGCCCGTTTCCGTCCCCTTGCGGGGTAAATATCGTGGCAAATTCCTAGCGATGATGACTTTTATCAGGATGAGGATAGCGTTTCCGTCCCCTTGCGGGGTAAATATCGTGGCAAATACTGTTGGTGGTGGTATTTATACTTACAGCAAGAACAAGGACGTTTCCGTCCCCTTGCGGGGTAAATATCGTGGCAAATTGTTGGTAGATTAAAGCCAACAGGAGTTATGGTGTGGGTTTCCGTCCCCTTGCGGGGTAAATATCGTGGCAAATTAACAGACTTACTACTTACCTTAGAGATTTGTTGGGTAGTGTTTCCGTCCCCTTGCGGGGTAAATATCGTGGCAAATTGTTAGAATCTCAGCTTGCTAACTGGTAACATTTAAAAGTTTCCGTCCCCTTGCGGGGTAAATATCGTGGCAAATGATTAAGGATCTGTTACCTTCTCTTTTGTGGGAACAAGAGTTTCCGTCCCCTTGCGGGGTAAATATCGTGGCAAATTGTTATAATTATTTTTAGTTTGATTTACTTTAACCTATTAAGTTTCCGTCCCCTTGCGGGGTAAATATCGTGGCAAATCCTGTAGAATATGACTCAGGAGGAGATGGAGGAGGATATAGAGTTTCCGTCCCCTTGCGGGGTAAATATCGTGGCAAATCAAGCTCGAAACCTGGGAAATTAGCAACCATGATTAAGTTTCCGTCCCCTTGCGGGGTAAATATCGTGGCAAATAGACAGTGGTTTGCAAGCATTGGGGTTAGTAATCAAAGGTTTCCGTCCCCTTGCGGGGTAAATATCGTGGCAAATTTATCTGATCAGTGTTGATTGCTTTCGATTCACTTTAAAGTTTCCGTCCCCTTGCGGGGTAAATATCGTGGCAAATAAGGATTTATTTCTATATCCGAGCGATCCTAATTTTGATAGTGTTTCCGTCCCCTTGCGGGGTAAATATCGTGGCAAATAGCAGTAGATGCTCTTACTACAAAAACTACAGTAGTCATGTTTCCGTCCCCTTGCGGGGTAAATATCGTGGCAAATCTGCTATACTAACTCCTTTGGAGAAAGCTAAAGCAGCGTTTCCGTCCCCTTGCGGGGTAAATATCGTGGCAAATTAATGAGCATGTGGTAGAAGATTACTCTACATGGGAAAGGGTTTCCGTCCCCTTGCGGGGTAAATATCGTGGCAAATTTTAGTAATAGGGTTGGGAGTAGCTACCCAGCCTTTTGTTTCCGTCCCCTTGCGGGGTAAATATCGTGGCAAATTCTTAATGCCAATCTTATTACCAAATTGTATTCTTGCTAGTGTTTCCGTCCCCTTGCGGGGTAAATATCGTGGCAAATAGCTACATTAGGAGCAGCAACCTTCTCTTCTACAACAGTTTCCGTCCCCTTGCGGGGTAAATATCGTGGCAAATGTAGATTCAATCACTTCAACTGTGAGATCAACATTGGTTTCCGTCCCCTTGCGGGGTAAATATCGTGGCAAATATACAGACTTGAAACGCATATGTATTAACACATATAGTTTCCGTCCCCTTGCGGGGTAAATATCGTGGCAAATTTTATTAGCTATGTAGATACAAGGTGTATCCATAGTAAGTTTCCGTCCCCTTGCGGGGTAAATATCGTGGCAAATTTTCATTTAGGCACATAACTAGTCAACCTACTAATTACTTAGTTTCCGTCCCCTTGCGGGGTAAATATCGTGGCAAATTATTAAACTGTTTTGGAGAGTTAGCAATACATGAAGACTGTTTCCGTCCCCTTGCGGGGTAAATATCGTGGCAAATGGACAATTCAACTTCTCTGCAACCTTTCTGAGTATCAGTTTCCGTCCCCTTGCGGGGTAAATATCGTGGCAAATTGATAATCATCTTGTTAAAGGTGTTGCTCTTCTTCTAGAAGTTTCCGTCCCCTTGCGGGGTAAATATCGTGGCAAATCTCACAATCACTGATGGTTCAAGGGGTCTTTCTATCAGTTTCCGTCCCCTTGCGGGGTAAATATCGTGGCAAATACTAGCAAAGTTTTGCAAACTAGATTTTGATTTTTCCGTTTCCGTCCCCTTGCGGGGTAAATATCGTGGCAAATAGGAGATGTCTATTCTCCTTGAAGAAAGGAATAGAATTAAGTTTCCGTCCCCTTGCGGGGTAAATATCGTGGCAAATAACAATTGGTTTGCTAGATCTTGGAATTGACCGTAGAGGTTTCCGTCCCCTTGCGGGGTAAATATCGTGGCAAATAAGAAACATATGAACCCAGTCAGGTAGGTTCATTGGAGTTTCCGTCCCCTTGCGGGGTAAATATCGTGGCAAATACAAGAATTGTTGCTAGTTACGAGTTGATGACAGGTGGTTTCCGTCCCCTTGCGGGGTAAATATCGTGGCAAATTAATCATAGAACAGCCACAATCAACAAGTCTGATAACTGTTTCCGTCCCCTTGCGGGGTAAATATCGTGGCAAATTTTGTTGTCTAAAGCTACTGCCAAGACTAAAGCTAATATTGAGGTTTCCGTCCCCTTGCGGGGTAAATATCGTGGCAAATAATCATGATGCTTCTATTGATGAGTATGGTCAGAACTCTGTTTCCGTCCCCTTGCGGGGTAAATATCGTGGCAAATGGATGATGAATGGAAAGCTACTAAGTGTGGTGAGTACAGTTTCCGTCCCCTTGCGGGGTAAATATCGTGGCAAATTTTTGAGAGAAGTTACAGTTAACAGGTTAATATTTTAAGGTTTCCGTCCCCTTGCGGGGTAAATATCGTGGCAAATAGTGAGCTACTATCACTACACTACCACATAGAGGGTGTTTCCGTCCCCTTGCGGGGTAAATATCGTGGCAAATTAAATAGGCTGTAACTGTCCTGCTACCATAGAACCAGGTTTCCGTCCCCTTGCGGGGTAAATATCGTGGCAAATTCTAATGAGTATAACCCATACAACCAAGCACAGTTGATGTGTGTTTCCGTCCCCTTGCGGGGTAAATATCGTGGCAAATAGGACAACATCATGACTACTACTAATACCATCACTGTTACTGTTTCCGTCCCCTTGCGGGGTAAATATCGTGGCAAATTCAACATTGCTTGAGCTTGAGGAAGCTTTTTAGCACGGTTTCCGTCCCCTTGCGGGGTAAATATCGTGGCAAATAAAAGAAAACTATGTCTATTTCTAACTGGTTCAAGTCTCGTTTCCGTCCCCTTGCGGGGTAAATATCGTGGCAAATATTCCTTTAACTCTTTTATTTTAGCAGACCAGTTATTAGTTTCCGTCCCCTTGCGGGGTAAATATCGTGGCAAATCTACTATCAACAGTAGGTATATCACCTTTGAGCAGTACAAGGTTTCCGTCCCCTTGCGGGGTAAATATCGTGGCAAATTGGATAAGATCCTGCCCTAGCCTCGCTTCCAAGCTTTGTTTCCGTCCCCTTGCGGGGTAAATATCGTGGCAAATTACTGGAGACATAGCAGACAAGGCTACTAACAATTGAAACATGTTTCCGTCCCCTTGCGGGGTAAATATCGTGGCAAATAAAGTATATAAATCTATATACTATTAAGGCATAATTAAGTTTCCGTCCCCTTGCGGGGTAAATATCGTGGCAAATAATTAACATCTACTCTCTTTGCACACTGCCAACCAGCGTTTCCGTCCCCTTGCGGGGTAAATATCGTGGCAAATATCACTACACTACCACATAGAGGGTGATTCCCTTATTGGTAGGTTTCCGTCCCCTTGCGGGGTAAATATCGTGGCAAATCTCTAACTTTAAAGCTGATCCTGCTTTGATGAATCTAATCATGCCTGTTTCCGTCCCCTTGCGGGGTAAATATCGTGGCAAATGGTCTTAACAACCAGCCTTTACAAACCTACAATGTATGGGGTTTCCGTCCCCTTGCGGGGTAAATATCGTGGCAAATTTTGTGGGAAGAGATTGATTCTTATTGCTTGTATTCTGTTTCCGTCCCCTTGCGGGGTAAATATCGTGGCAAATTACTGCTTCTGTGAGGTTGATACAGGCACAATGCAAGCAGTTTCCGTCCCCTTGCGGGGTAAATATCGTGGCAAATTTAATGTCCAGAGTGAGGAGCTTTGGACAACAAAAGAACGTTTCCGTCCCCTTGCGGGGTAAATATCGTGGCAAATATCAAGCTGACATCCCTGCATGGGATCGACCTAATCAGTTTCCGTCCCCTTGCGGGGTAAATATCGTGGCAAATATCGATTCGACTGGAGGTTTTGGCTGCTGGAGCAATATCTTTGTTTCCGTCCCCTTGCGGGGTAAATATCGTGGCAAATTGATAGTGTTAACTCATAATTACCAAAGGTATATTGAGTTTCCGTCCCCTTGCGGGGTAAATATCGTGGCAAATAGAGGAAGGGCAATCTTTCTGACGGGTACTCTGGAGACGTTTCCGTCCCCTTGCGGGGTAAATATCGTGGCAAATTTATAGTAGTAGTACATGCCCCCCCCCTAGGCTATGTGTGTTTCCGTCCCCTTGCGGGGTAAATATCGTGGCAAATAGCACAAAGCTATGTTATTCCAAGTGGCAGGACACTTGACAGCGTTTCCGTCCCCTTGCGGGGTAAATATCGTGGCAAATCTTTACAAGTTATTCGTTTAGTATGTTTAGCTGTCACCTTGTTTCCGTCCCCTTGCGGGGTAAATATCGTGGCAAATTATTTGCTGGTCTTGAATCAGCTAAGGGAGCATTGTATCACGTTTCCGTCCCCTTGCGGGGTAAATATCGTGGCAAATCAATGGCAAGTTTCAACGTGCTTTCTTTCAGACTACTTATAGTTTCCGTCCCCTTGCGGGGTAAATATCGTGGCAAATAATACCACATACAAATTAAATATAAAACTAAATACGGTTTCCGTCCCCTTGCGGGGTAAATATCGTGGCAAATGAGGGTACTACGTCTGCTTCTGCTTCAAGACTACTTGTTTCCGTCCCCTTGCGGGGTAAATATCGTGGCAAATGCCTTGAACAAGCCAGTTTTAACACCAGCTTTAGTCAGTTGAGACACTGTTTCCGTCCCCTTGCGGGGTAAATATCGTGGCAAATTATAAAACAATAAACAATAGTATGTTATATACTATTAAAGGTTTCCGTCCCCTTGCGGGGTAAATATCGTGGCAAATAGTTGATTGTAACAGAGAAGGTTGGTAGAAGCCATCTATTCATGTGTTTCCGTCCCCTTGCGGGGTAAATATCGTGGCAAATACAACAAAGATGGATTGATAGAATACTACAATCTGTTGTTTCCGTCCCCTTGCGGGGTAAATATCGTGGCAAATATTATCACTAATAAACTAATATATAGTTGTTATATAACGTTTCCGTCCCCTTGCGGGGTAAATATCGTGGCAAATATTTACAAGAGTTGGGACAGAGGTTACATTACCCAAGAGTTTCCGTCCCCTTGCGGGGTAAATATCGTGGCAAATCAAAGGACAATATGATGATTAATGTGTATAGCATTGGTTTCCGTCCCCTTGCGGGGTAAATATCGTGGCAAATCTTCATTAGCAGTAGTTGCAGTGAAAGCACCACCAATGAATTTCGTTTCCGTCCCCTTGCGGGGTAAATATCGTGGCAAATATCTAACAGATAGTATTATCTTTCTTTCAATCTATAGTTTCCGTCCCCTTGCGGGGTAAATATCGTGGCAAATTACTGAGTTTAGTCGTTCAGATTAACCCCCTAATGCTCTGTTTCCGTCCCCTTGCGGGGTAAATATCGTGGCAAATTGATCACCCCCCCCCTGATCACAATCAATCCCACTCGTTTCCGTCCCCTTGCGGGGTAAATATCGTGGCAAATTAGTTTCTTCTTACTCTTACCAAAACAAATAGAGTATAAGGTTTCCGTCCCCTTGCGGGGTAAATATCGTGGCAAATTCAAGGTTGTTGCTAAGGATACTGGCATGGTAATCCTGTTTCCGTCCCCTTGCGGGGTAAATATCGTGGCAAATGAAATTTGCGATCAACTTGGTTGTGATACCGAGGATAACTGTTTCCGTCCCCTTGCGGGGTAAATATCGTGGCAAATGAAGACTGTGCAACAGTTACCTTAGACATGAGTTTTCGTTTCCGTCCCCTTGCGGGGTAAATATCGTGGCAAATCAAGAGTTTAAGGATTCTCAAGGTAGAATTATGAAGGGTTTCCGTCCCCTTGCGGGGTAAATATCGTGGCAAATATGGTACTACTAAATCTCAAAAGGGTCAGTTTACCATCGTTTCCGTCCCCTTGCGGGGTAAATATCGTGGCAAATGTATAACATACTATTGTTTATTGTTTTATATGTGTTAAGTTTCCGTCCCCTTGCGGGGTAAATATCGTGGCAAATTCTTTGTATAGTAATATACAAGATAAGAATCTAAGTGTTTCCGTCCCCTTGCGGGGTAAATATCGTGGCAAATTAGGCTGAGCAGGTGTAGCAGGAGAACGAAACCAATTTGAGTTTCCGTCCCCTTGCGGGGTAAATATCGTGGCAAATTAGTAGCTTTCCATTCATCATCCTTGGCTTGATGATAGTTTCCGTCCCCTTGCGGGGTAAATATCGTGGCAAATGCGTTTCAAGTCTGTATTAATACATATTAGTAGTTTACTGTTTCCGTCCCCTTGCGGGGTAAATATCGTGGCAAATGACACACAAGCAAGCACGTCAGCAATGGCTAGCTACGTTTCCGTCCCCTTGCGGGGTAAATATCGTGGCAAATGAACGCTTGTGGTATCTTTGCCTCTACAATCAGCTACAAGGTTTCCGTCCCCTTGCGGGGTAAATATCGTGGCAAATGTCTCTGTTGTTGAATGTGTGAACAAGCTTAACTCATCGTTTCCGTCCCCTTGCGGGGTAAATATCGTGGCAAATATTCTTTCTTTCTCTTCTAAAAAGGACAAGAAGGCTTATGTTTCCGTCCCCTTGCGGGGTAAATATCGTGGCAAATGCCTAAGAAGTCTTTGAACTTTGGCTCAATGATGGATGTTTATGTTTCCGTCCCCTTGCGGGGTAAATATCGTGGCAAATACTTTCTAGTTTATGTCTTAGATCTATTGCTTCTTGGTTTCCGTCCCCTTGCGGGGTAAATATCGTGGCAAATGAATCCGCACAGGTTGAAGCTTTGGAAAATCTACTAGAACGTTTCCGTCCCCTTGCGGGGTAAATATCGTGGCAAATCTAACACCAGTGGCGAATTACCTAGCGCTGTTTTGCGTTTCCGTCCCCTTGCGGGGTAAATATCGTGGCAAATGTTGTAATAAAGGTAAACCCGTAATTGGGCATCAGTAAGTTTGTTTCCGTCCCCTTGCGGGGTAAATATCGTGGCAAATGACTGACACACTGAAAGCTATATACTATGCGGTTTTCAAGGTTCGATTTTTGCAGCTTACTTAACACTCGTTTACAAACGAACCCGAAAACAAAATGGAAACTTAAAATTGTTTTCAAAACTGCAATATCAACAGA
>Ga0316610_1000220_pt1 | contig 15119 bp, 7 predicted proteins | sample MIS2017111B_MG_FD_207677 | JGI IMG/M metagenome (GOLD analysis project Ga0316610, IMG submission 207677) | Microbial mat bacterial communities from Middle Island sinkhole, Lake Huron, Michigan, United States - MIS.2017.111B | ecosystem: Environmental > Aquatic > Freshwater > Lake > Sediment... | reverse complement strand
TGCAAATGCTAACATCATCACCAATAACAATGTACTGTATAATGAGGCTACTGCCGGAACAAATTTCACCGGATTTTGGAACTCAACCGGGTATGTAACGCTGTCAGATTGGAAAACTTTGGGTTTTGACCTAAACAGCAAAGACGATAATCCTTTATTTATTAATCTTAATGATGGAAATTTAAAACCTCAATCGCCAGCCATTGACAACATTGGTGCGAATGTACTTAACTATGTCCCCTTTGATTATTTCGGCCTTCCACGTTCCGAAACCCCGGATCCTGGCACCATCGAATTTCTGCCGGAGACCTGTTTTCCTCCAATAAACCTCATGGCAACAAATGTTACTCTTACTTCGGCCATGCTTAATTGGGTACCATCAGGTAACGAAACTTCCTGGAATGTAGAGTATGGTATCGGGGGGTTTACGCAAGGTACCGGGACAGTAATCAGCGGGATTTCTGCGGCTGAGGCACAAATTTTAAATCTTTTCCCCGGAACGACTTACGGTTTTTATGTTCAATCTGTTTGTGATCAAAACAGCGTCAGCACCTGGGCGGGTCCCGCAACATTTACTACGCTGTGCCAACCTTTAGAGCTGCCGATAACCGAGGGTTTTGAAGGAAGTCATTTTCCACCGCTTTGCTGGTCAAGAGCCTTCATCTCGGGAGGAGGAAGCGGCTTATGGAATAAAGTTTCCATTGGGACTTTCCCGGTTACCGCTCCGCACACTGGTCAGGCAATGGCCAGCTACGGCTCATTTGGATTTCCGGCCGGTACGGTCGGAATCCTCGCAAGTCCGGCGTTTATTATGAATGAAAATGCTGTTGCTGTTAAGTTCTGGATGTATCGTGATGATGGAAATCTGTTATTAAATGATTTCGTAAACGTATATTTTAATACAGCCCCAAATCTTGATGGAGCTTCTTTATTGGGAACGATAAACAGGCATATCGAACTTCCTCCGTCAGTTCCTGCAAATGGATGGTACGAGTTTGGTTTTCAGGCGCCTCAGGGTACGCTGAATCAGGTCGGTTATTTCATTTTTGAAGGGGTAGGTGGAACAGGAAATAATATGTACATTGATGATGTTGAGATTATTGAAGTAGAGCCTGGCGCAATCTCAGGTTTTGTTACCTCTGCTGTTGGTGGCTTATTGGAAGGCGCTCGTGTTTATTCAGGAAGCTATGAAGGTCTATCCAATGAACAGGGATACTATCAGATACAAAACATAGTACCCGGTACTTACACATTTTTCTGCGAAATAAATGGATATTTTACCTCTGTTGCAGAAAATATTTCCATACTGACTAACCAGACAACCACACTCAATTTCGAGCTTGATTTTGCACAAATCGTCATCAACCCTTCATCAATACAAGAAAATTTACCTCCCGATGGTGCTTCTGTTAAAACCATAACTCTGTCCAATCCGGCTGGAACAGCGCCTTTAAGCTGGAGCGCATCAGTAGTTTACACCTCAGGGAATCAAAAAGAGATGAATAGCAATGAGACACCCGGATTACCATTGAATTGGACTTCTGAACAGGTTGCCTCCTTTCATGATGTACTCCAACCAGAATACTTTAATTCCAGCAGCAGCCCTGATTACAATTTAAATCATCAAACAAATACGGCGGGCAAGGAATTATCAAGTAAGAATTTACTTTGGAGTAATGGTTCCTTTATCACCCATCCCGGCGCTGGATATGGTGGAAGCGATGTGAGTGCATTACAATCCGATCTTGGAATGACTTCGTATGGACCGAATGCCAACCACAACGCTTCTGCGGGCAACTATTTTTACATTGCCGACGATTTTCAGGTTACGGGTAAATGGACGATCAATACAATGACCTTTTTTGGATATCAAACGCTATCTACCACAACATCAACCATTACAGGTGTTTATCTCAGGATTTGGGATGGGATTCCTGATCAACCTGGCAATTCGGTAGTTTGGGGTGATCTTACTACCAACCGATTGATGACCTCCTTCTGGAGTGGAGTTTACCGGACGCCAATAAGCGATTTGTCCAGCATTTTGCGTCCCGTAATGCAGATTGAAGCTGATTTGGCGAGTTGCGAGCTGAATGAAGGAACATACTGGGTTCAGTACGGTTTTACCGGATCGCTTACTTCAGGCCCATGGGGAGTTCCACTCACCACCCTTGGGCAGACCACCACCGGCAATGCTTTGCATAAAACAAACACCGGATGGCAACCCTTACTTGATGCCGGCACACTTACGCAGCAAGGTATGCCGTTTCTTGTAAATGGCGAGATTACCAACTGGCTCACATTGTCTTCGTTATCAGGTCAGATAAATCCCACAGAAAACCAAACAGTGGATCTGAGTTTCGATGCCGCAGGTCTCAGTGATGGTGTTTATCATGCCCTGATTAACTTTCAGCACAATGGACAAATTCCGGGTGACGGAACAATAGGAATTCCCGTTGAACTTACCGTTACTCCACCATCTCTTCCGGGAACTCCGACTGAACCTCAACCAAATGCAAACGCTACCCTGGCGCCGCTACAACCTATCTTCTTATGGACAAATGGAAATTTTACCACACAAGTAAAAATCAAAATTGAAAGAATTCAATTTCCAGTAGGTATTAATATTTATGAATCACAATACTTTGCGGGAGATTCTTTTGACCTCTCCAGTGTTGGAATTACCCTACAACCTAAAGTTAACTACAGATGGCGGATAACAGCCAAAAATTCACTCGGCGAAACCATTGGACCATGGTGGTCTTTTCAAACTATCGGAAAAGGAAACATTACAGGTGTTGTAACAGATGCTTTTTCCGGTAATCCGATGCAGGATGCCAATATTTCGATAGTCGGAACAACATTTCAGACTTTTTCTGCGCCTGATGGAACCTATTCTTTTTCCAACATTTTGGAGGGTGTTTACGAAATAAGCGCTATGTATGATGGTTACGTTACCCAGAGTCAGAATGTTCAGGTCAATCATGGGTTAACCTCGTCTGTAAATTTTGCAATGAGTTTGTTTTTACCCCCACCGCTTGCTTTTACTGCTCAAGTGCAAAATTTTACCAACGTGCAGCTTAGCTGGAATGAGCCAGGATCGATAGAAGAGCTGATTTATGATAACAATGTTGCTACGGCGTTTTATGTTTCGCCCGGTTTTACGATGTCCACTAGGATGTCGCCATCGCAATCCTGCAAACTCATTAAAATGAAGTTTTTTACTTCTACTCAAACTGGCGGGTTTCCATTTAATGCTACACTTTTTAGCTGGAATGGCAATCAACCCGGGACACAAATTCTTTATCAGCAAACTGTAAATGCGGCTGAACTTAACTGGCTGGAGGTTGATGTTTCATCACAAAACCTCTCGTTTAGCGGAGATTTTGTGGTAGGCTTTGGCTCAATCAACCCATTGGCTGCATTAGGTTTTGATGCCAACCTCAACAGCGAAAGGTCATGGGATTTCAACAACAGTACACAACAATGGAATACATGGCCTCAGGCTTATCTTATCAGAGCAGTGGTGCTTTATGATGACGGAACACTTGCTGAATTGTGCCCCGGCCAAGGTAAGGTTAGTGTAGTATCCAACGAGATTCAAAGTCACCCTTCAGATATCACGGAGATAGAGTTTTTACCAATATCGAAGAAAAATAGTCCGGACAATCGTGAATTGATTGGATACAATCTTTACCGCAACGACTTGGTGTTGACCTTTACTACCGAAACTTCCTATTTTGATGCAGCACTGCCGGGAGGAACATACACCTACAATTTAACAGTAGTTTACACAGAGGGTGAATCGGCTCCAGCCGGACCGATTACGGTAGGGATTGAATACATGGGTACAATCCAGGGTGTTGTTGCAGATCAGCAGTCACGGGCAGGGGTACAAGGAGTAATTATTACCGTTGACGAGCTCAAAGGTTACTCAACCACAACAAATGAACAGGGGTTCTACAGTTTAAATGTTCCTGTCGGTGTTTATTCAGTTACTGTCTCAAAAGAGGGTTATTACACGCAAACAATTACTCCGGTTTCTGTTGCGCTGGCGCAATTGGTTACAGTGGATTTCCAGCTTGAATTTACCAGTCCTGAATTGCTTTCCGTCACACCTGATTTTTTTGGGGTAACTCTCAATTGGCAGGGTAATCAGGCTATTCCACCCTATTCTGATCAAAGATACAGTTCATTCAGCACCGCAGAAAGTACTCCCGGATACCTGGAGAACGAAGATGTTCAGCTTGATTTCAGTGGCAATGACTATTCTTTGATCACTTGTGTTGTTAATTGTCCGCCCAATGCAATTATTGAAGCGGAGGAATGCAGCCTGAGTACAAATGGTGGATGCAACGCTACACCCAATTCCTTTCAAACCCTGAACATCGGCGATGTCGTATGTGGTAACTCCTGGGCCAACGGAACACAACGCGATACCGACTGGTATGAGTTGGTAGTGGATTCACCAAAAACGCTTTCATGGACAGTTACTGCAGAATTTCCGGTTCTCCTTTTCTTACTCGACGGCAACAATGGATGTGGCCAGTACACCACATTATCCTCAGTTTCGGGTGAGCCATGTCAAACGATCACAGCATCCGCATCAGTACCTCCCGGAGTCTACTGGCTCTGGGTTGGTCCAATAACCTGGGAACTTCAATTAGCATGTGGAACTTCAAATAAATATGTAGCTTCCATCACTGCCGAAGATGCCTTCATTTCTTACTTCAATGTTTACAGAGATGATCTACAAATAGCCCAAATTTATAACACCTCTTATTTTGATAATACAATTGTGCAGGGAGAAACCTATTGTTACGCTATTGATCAGGTGATTGAGCCTGGATTAGTTACCGGGATTTCAAACACTATTTGTGCAATGGTTCCGGTTCAGCCCAATATGTCAATCAATCCGAATGAAATTGTAGAATTCATCCAAGCTGGTCAGATTTCACAAAAAAACCTTTCAATCGCTAATAATTCCTCAGGAACGCTGGATTTTTCCATATCCGTTAGGTTTATTTACAATAGTGATCACGAAAGGTCTGTTACCAATTTAAGTGTACCTGCACCCAATTCAATTTTCTCAAAGCATTTGCCTAAAGCAGCAAGCCTGACGGATATCGAAACGGAAAGCGGAAAGTCCGGTGAGTCAGTTTTGTGGGATAATGGCCCCCTGATTACCAATATTTGCACAGCCACCGGAAACAATGAAAGCATGCCGCAACCGCCGCATACTTCGACTGGGATTAATAATAACCAGGCGATGAATTATGCAGCCGCTGATGACTTTACGATCCCGGAAGGTGAAATCTGGAACATTGATTCTTTTGAATTTTTTGGTTATCAAACGGAAGCGGGAGATATCTCCACTCTCAATGGCATTTTTATCACGCTGTGGGATGATGACCCCATGCAAGGCGGGAGCATTATTTGGGGCGATCAGGTAACCAATCTTTTCTCATCTACGTATTTTACAGGGATTTACAGGGTTCCTACGTCACAAACATGTTTAACCAACAGGGCAATTCATAAGATTATAGCCTCAACACAGGGTTTGGTACTCACCTCAGGCACTTATTGGGTTGAGTTTTCGATGACGGGTACTACGTCCTCAGGACCATGGATACCCTATGTGGATGAAGTGGGTGTTATACCCGTCGGAAATGGAATTGTGAGGATTGTTTCTAACTGGTCAGTGATGACAATCGGTGGCGCCGGTGTTGAGATGCCATTCCTTATCAATGGGTCAGTGCAGGGGCCATGGTTGTGGGTTGATCCTGCTGCAGGAAGTGTTAACGGAGTTGGTCAGGAGAATATCAATATCCATTTTGATGGTTCTCAACTTATGGATGGTATCTACTATGCAAGCCTATTGATCAATTCAAATGACCCTTTATCGCCAGTTGTTAATGTGCCAGTCACACTTCATGTTGGCGTTCCAATGCAGGAAATTTACTTTGATCAGGGCTGGAATGGATGGTCAGCATTTATTAATCCCCTTGAAGAAAATTCATTTTCAGAGGTTGTCGCTTCTGTTCAAAGCAGCATGATCCTTTCTCAATATTTCACACAATTGTTTTATCCGGCTTATGGCATCAACACAATGGGCGATTTTAGCAATAACCACGGCTACTTAAGCAAAATGAGCCAGGAGTCGCTTTTGGTATTAAATGGAACCATCGCCGATCCTGTGGTTAATCTTAATTCAGGATGGAATCTTTTTCCTGTATTGACAACCTGTAACTTAGCTGCCAATGACGTATTTGGTCAGATGCCCGGGCTTATTATCGCATACGAAGTTGCCGGAAATGGGATTTACTATCCCGAATGGTCCGTTTTTACCTTACAGGAAATTTCTCCTGGTAAGGCTTATTGGGTAAAAATGGCTACAGAGGCGAGCTATACTTTTCCTACTTGTGGGAAAAAGGATAAAATCGAAAATACTATCCCGCTTCGTATCCCCAATACAACACCCTGGAACCATGTCGCCTACACCGGCACAAGCCACATTGTCATTTTTGATCAAAATGCTTCAAAACAGTTCAGAAAAGACGACCTTATCGGAGCCTTTACCGATAGTGGAATATGCGCAGGACTTACATCTTTTGATGGTAATCTGGTCTCTATGTCGGTGTTTGGAGATGATTTTTCAACTTCCTATCAGGATGGTTTCTATCCTGACGAAACAATCAGGTTCAAGCTTTTCAGACCATCCAACATGGAGGTTTATGATTTGCATGCAACTTATAGTCCTGCATTTACGGATCAGGGATTTTTCGCTTCAAACGGGTTGTCGGTGGTAACAGAATTGTTGACATCAATTACAGGCGGCCTTATTACCATAGATGATATGATTTACCTTGCGCCAAATCCTACAGATGGGGTTTTCACCATCTACATTGAAGATTTTCCTTACGAAATTCAGTACACGATTTTCGATGCAACCGGCAATATTATTAAGGATGGGACAATCAACGGTTCCACGACAGTGGATATGAGCGCCCATTCAAAAGGTGTTTATTTTATCCGCGTTACAGATCTTGATCAAATATGGTTTAAAAAATTAGTGATCAAATAATGAGGTTGCCTCATACATCTGGGTTTTCACAAGAATCTTGGAATTTTAAAGTGTGTATGAGGCAACCTATTTCTTACCAGTCGGGTGTATGTGTTGTAAAGGATTGTGGAGCAGTATTCTGTCCACCTATCCGAAAGTTTGAGCGGACTAAGATGCCTGAATATCCGCGGAAAACCTTATGGTGCATACACTTTATTAGCGTTTCATTATTCATATTCTCGTTATCTTTCTTTCTTTTTTACTGAAGTGTCTTTAAGCTCATGTGCTTGGGTAGGCAAACTCTTTTGCTTCTTTTGGTCTTAATGTTGGCTAGTGTGACCTTTTAATGTACTTGACTATTGAACAGGTTATTCTAAGTATTTCAACACATTACTTTCAATTTTTTCAATTATTATCAGTAATTCCTGCTGTTCGGATTTACTTATCCCTTCAGTAGCTAATTCAACCGATTCTTTCCAACAGTTTTGAACTTTGTTCTTTATCTCTTCAGCTTTTGGAAGGGCGTTTATTAAATAACTTCTGCTATCATTTTCATTTCTTTTTTTGCTGACATAGCCCATTTTTTCAAGTTTATCAATAATCCTGGTTGCATTTGCTATGTCTTTCCTTGAAATATTTGCCACTTCACTAATTGTTAAACCGTCTTTATTCCACAAATGATAAAGAATTATCCACTGCTCCGGCGTGATATCCAATTCGTTTTTGGCAATAATTCGTAATATCTGTCTTTTTAGCAAAATAGCGAGCATCGCTATCCTGTGATTGACTAAATCATCCAAATTGTAGTTCATAGTATGCACATCTTTCTATTAATTGATTGTTTAAAGCGTATCATTATTTGTTGAAATAAATTCTGAATTGGATTTCCCATTATCAAATGAAATTTCATTTTTCCCAAAACGAATCCAACTACCTTCATTAAACTGTTTTATTGATCAATCCAACCAGTGATCTTCTTCGCATAAGCAACCAGCGGACAGAATGTAAAATGATTCACAATCTCGTTGATACCAAATGGTTTTCTTAGCTTCTCAAAAAATGTTTCATTTTCATAAAAATTGATGTTTAATGAAAGATTTCACAAAAATAAAGAAAATTTTCAATAATTACTTGTCATGTCAAATAAAAACTATATCTTTGTCATGACAAATAAAATAGATTCTAACTTAAATTTAATCACAATGAAATTATTATCAGGAAAAACAGCTTTAATTACCGGATCAAGTCGGGGAATTGGTGCAGCAACTGCAAAACTTTTTGCTGAGCATGGGGCAAATGTGGTTGTGAATTACGCAAACAATGAAACTTCTGCCCGTTCAGTAATTGCAGAGATTGAACAGGCAGGTGGCAAAGCGTTTGCAGTAAAAGCCGACGTGTCAAAGGAGTCGGAGATTAAAAATTTGGTAGCGGAGACAAAAAAACATTTTGGCAGTATTGACATTCTTGTTTTAAATGCAAGTTTTAGTTTTCCTACGATGCCATTTGTGCAATATCAATGGGAAGATTTTGAAAGAAAACTAATTAGCGAAATCAAATCGGCTTTTTGCTGCTGCAAAGAGGTTGTTCCGTTGATGCAGAAGAAAAAAGAGGGTTGTATTATTGCTGTATCAAGCGGTCTGTCCAGAACACCTGGTATTGGATATATAGCACATAGTACTGCAAAATCTGGTTTAGATGCTTTCGTAAGATCCTTAGCATTAGAATTGGGATCCTCTGGAATTCGTGTAAATGCAGTAGCACCCGGTTTAACAGAAACCGATGCAATTGCGCATATGCCAGACCAGATTAAACAAATAATGGCAGAACATACACCTCTTAAAAGAATTGCACAAGCGGAAGACATCGCCGGGGTGATTCTGATGATGGCAAGTGACCAAACTAAATATATTACAGGGGCTTACATTCCTGTAAGTGGTGGAAATCACATGCTTTAACACAATGGTAACTTTTTATTATGTAACAAAATTTTAAAGCGAAATCTTATGTCAAAATCTCATGAAATAATTGTTGTTGGCGGTGGTCATAACGGATTGACAGCTGCTGCCTATCTGGCTAAAGCTGGACTTGATGTTGCTGTTGTAGAAAAAAAAACCTATGTTGGTGGAGGAGCTGTAACATTAGAGGCTAATGCTAAAGGTTTTCTGCATGATATCGCATCAGCAGCGCACATTTTTATTCAGGCTAATCCACTTCTTAGGAATGACGAACTTGACTTGATGTCAAAACATGGATTGAAATACTATAATATTGATGAAACTCCTTCAGTGTCGGTAGTGTTTCCGGATGACAGTTACATATCACTTTACAGAGATTTAGATAGAACATGTGAGTCTATTGCAAAGTTTTCAGCCAAAGATGCCGAATCGTATCGAAAATTTGCAAGGTGGGCACAGCCATTACTTGGAATGCTGATGCAAGGCTTTTTTGCTCCGCCAGCTCCACTTGGGGCCTTATTTGCTCAACTTGACCAGCAAGGCCAAGGTCGTGATCTTTTAAGAGCAATGCAAATGAGTACGTTGGATATTCTCGACGACTGGTTTGAAGACCACCGCGTAAAAGCAACACTGGCGAGATTTGTTTCTGAAATTATTGTCTCACCGGATGATATTGGAACTGGGGTGTTTTTCTTTATTATGGTTCCTTTGCTTCACACTTTCGGTATGGCTATTCCTGAAGGGGGATCAGGTGCATTATCAGTAGCATTGCAAAAGTGTATAGAGGCAAACGGAGGTACTGTTTATGTGGATAGTCCAGTCGTGAGATTTCAACAAACAAGAGGCCGTGTCGATGCAGTAGTACTTGCTTCTGATGAAGTTATTGAAGCCAAAAAGGCTGTATTGGCAAATTTGAATATTAAGCAAATTCCTTTAATGTTGGACAATGGTTCGTTTGATGAGGAGTTTCTTCGTAAGATTAAAGGGGTGAAAAACAGTGTGTTCAGTGGATTGAACATTAACCTTTCATTAAATAATGCACCCATCTACAAAGCAGGAAGCGAAGTAAATAAAACTTGTATTGTTGAGCTTTGCGACTTCTTGCCCGAAATGCGGCAAGAATTTGATGGGTTAAAATATGGAAAACTCAGCACAGCTATGCCAGGTGTTATTGCTCCTACAATTTTCGATAGAACACGCGCACCAGAAGGAAAACACACGCTTTATATGTTTCAATACAATTCCTTTTATCTGGAAGGTAAACCTGAACGTTGGTATGAACTGAAAGATGAAGCTACACAGAGAGTGATTGATAATTTCCGCAAGCATACCACCAATATGGGTGAGGAAAACATCATTGGGAAATCTTCATGGACTCCATTAGACCTCAGAAATTTTAATGATTCATGGGTTGCCGGAGATCCTTTACATATGCGAAACATGATTGCGCAGTTTTTCTCTCATCGTCCTTTCGCTGAGGCTGGTTACTATAAATTGCCGGTTGATGGATTATATATTTGTGGACCATCTTCTCATCCAGGCGGGGGTGTAACCGGAGGAGCAAGGGCAGCGGCAATGTTTTTAATGGAAGAGCTTGGGATTGATTTTGATTCAGTTATTCAAAAATAAGATGAGGATATTACTTCATTATTCAGTTGCTGCTTTTAGTTTTCTACTAACGTTTGTTGGTGGATATTATGGAATTGAAACGGCAGAAATTACTTATTGGATAATCTCTGGAATGTCTTTATTGCTTTCAATATGTGCTGTTACTTTATCTAGTAAAGATGTGCGTCTTCTGCATTGGCTAAGCATTCTGTTAGCCTTCATTATTATTGTGCTGTCTTGGTTTATCCATCCAGTTAGTTGGATCACATTCATAATTGGTGTCTTTTCCGCTTTAGTGCTCGTTTTTACAATTAGGATTTTACCATCTGTAAAAAATTTCATTCTTCACGCTCAGGATGGTTCCATTTTGATGGAAATCAGAAATATTGAAATAAAAGAAAATAACTTGGTAATTAAAGGGAAAATGATGGGTACAATGCCAACAGTTGCTGAAATGCGACCAGAGGAGATTTGGAAAGCTATTTCAATGATTCCGTTACGAGTTTTGCTTGGTTTCCCGAAATATCTATTGAAAGCATGGAAGTCTAAAGGAATTTCTAATACACAAACAAAGTACCGCAATTTTGGATATTAATCATTAATGGCATTCACTTAGTGTTTTGTAAGATAAGTTTGTAAGCCATTAAATTCAAACACAAACACTATTTGAATGCCATTTTAACTAAACAAATTATTAATCTGATGTGCTATGTCAAAGATGAATGAAAACAGCGAAAAAATCTTGAGAATAATTCATATTTCAGCTATGTCCGTATGGTTTAGTTCTCTATTGATTATGAGTGTGATAACTTTTTTAATTGCCAAAATTACCAGTTACGAAGCACTTAAATATGCTCACGAAATCGTTTCTTTAATTGATAGGTTCATTCTTACGCCAGCAGCCATTTTAACGCTCTTAACAGGCATTGTATTTATTAATTTTACTCAATGGAAACTGAAGGATAATTTGTGGCTTAAAATTAAAGTACTAATTACCTGTGCTTTAATTTTGTCTGGAATATTCTATTTAGCTCCTCTTTTAAATATTATGATTGACAAAATTCTGACCATAGGGGTTGATGCTTTGACACAAGATACTTATCAAAGTGATTTATCAACAATCACTTGGTTCATGATAACAAACTGCTTATTATTACTATTTGTTATTATTATTTCAACCTTTAAGCCAGGGAAGGAAACAAAATAGATCAGATAGCTTTCCTTTTTTTTTACCTTTTTGGAGAGAGTACTATTTTTTAGAATATCAGCTTAATCTGAGTATATCCTGCTGGTAAGTTATATCTGTTGATAAAAATCATTCCTTTTTTAATCCACGATAATGAAAGCGGGGAAGTTTTCCACCTTGATTTTTCTGACGGCTTCCATTCCCAGCTTTTCAAAATCAAACAGTTTGATGGATTTTATGTTGGCTTTGGCCAGAATGGCAGCGGGACCGCCGATGGAGCCGAGGTAATAACCACCGTATTTGCGACAGGCATCTGTAACCTGCTTGCTGCTGATGCCTTTGGCCAGCATGATCATCGAGCCGCCCAGGCACTGGAATTTGTCCACATAAACCTCTATGCAGCCAGTGGTGGTCGTTCCGAAGCTGATGATGGCATACCTTCGGGCGTTTTTGCCGGGTCGGCATAGTAAATCGGGTGGTTTTTGATATAGTAGTTGATGGGCTTGCTCGATTCGATCATTTGATTGATGTGTGAGTGAGCAATATCATGGGTGACAATAAGGATGCCATTGAGAATCAGCCAGGTTTTAACAGGGTATTTGCTCAGTTCGGCCAAAACCTCTTTCATAGGCCGGTCGAGATTTATTTCTATTGCCAGAGCCAATTTCGGAGGAGTGCTATCAGATCAAAATGGAAACAGTTCAGCGATTGATTTTTACCGGAACATCCCAAGTATTCACCTCCAATCAGGATGGAATTATTTGCCGGTTCCGGTTCCCTTCATTGTTGCTGTTGATGAGCTTTTTTTGTCGCTTTCAGATAAGTTGGTAATTGTGAAAGATATCGCCGGTTTGGGCATTTACTGGCCTGAGATGAACATCAACACCCTTGGATACCTCGAACCTGGAAAAGCCTACTTTGTTCTGCTCACCGAAAATGGAGAGGTGGATTACACTGGTTTAAAATCTACTTTTACAGGAAGTAAAAACCTGTCAGCGTCTTTAGACCTGACAGCGTTTAACATCCAGGCAACCCCAATTACACACACCATCGCCATTCTTCCATCAGCCCTCGAAGCCTTTGAACCTGAATCCCTCATCGGCGTTTACGATCAGGCCGGAAACTGTTTTGGAATTACCAAAATCTGCGAAGGAAACAACTCCATAACCATTTTTGGCGATGACCCAACAACGGGGGAAAAAGATGGTTTTGTTGAAGGTGAGATGATGTTTTTCCACACGCTGTCAATGCTGTCAGGGCTGCCGACGCTGACAGGTTTGAACGCAACCTTCGACATAAGCTTGCCCCAATCCGACGGAATTTTCACCGAAAACGGCCTATCAGCAATCAAAGAATTTAAATCTGCAACCGGAATTGGATTTCATGATATGGGTCGTTTGATCAATATCTTCCCAAATCCTTCGGATGGAGTGGTGAACATAAACGGACTTAAGTCCGGTGCAAAAATCACTATTACCGATGTCCAGGGTCAGATTGTGCGGGTTGTTGAAACAGTTACTGCCGTCCAGACTTCCTTGGATCTGACAGGACACAATGCCGGAGTTTATTTCATCAAAATCGAACAAAACGGGCAGAATATTTTCAGGAAAATAGTTCTGAGATAAATGAGAATTAGAAGTTAGGTTTGAGACCCCGGGTCGGCTGTTAGCTGATTCCGGGGTTTTTTCTGGGATGCAAGCCCTGAAAGGGATGGCAGCCCTTAATTGACGTTAATCTCAAAGGGTTTCCATCCCCTGCGCGGCTTTTCTCATAGAGATGCCTTAGGCAAAACCCTTGCCTTGGATGCAAGTCCTGAAAGGGATAGCAGCCTTTAATTGGCGTTAATCTAAAGGGTTTCCATCCCCTGCGGGGCTTTTCTCATAGAGATGCCTTAGGCAAAACCCTTGCCTTGGGATGCAAGCCCTGAAAGGGATGGCAGCCCTGCTCTGTAATTAATATGCAGACTTTTAAGAGCCAACGCTACAGGCAAATACTCAAGACTTTCGATAAATGAGCATTCCGGCAATGGCAGGATTGCATTAAGGAAACTCTTGAGCAGGTGCGGGTGCCGGCCAAATAATCTCCTTAATATGAAATCATTTTTTGGGTCTAAATAATTCATAACAAACGTGTTTTGTGTAAAAATACCTGATTTTCCATCGCCAAATTTGCAAAATATTGTGGGGAAATAGTGTTGAGAAAACCAACCTATTCCAATTTATTTTTTGCTTTTTCTATCTCAAAAAACTGTGATTTTGTAAAATAGCCTATTTTTACCGGGACGATTAAACAAAAATTATTTTAAATGAATACAGCAAATTTTTCCAATAACACCGGCCAATGTATGAACTGCCCATCTTTGCAACCATTGCCGTTTTTGTTGTTTTATCGGGCAAATAGCGTTGGCGCACTTTTGCATGATGTTCATTGTAAATTTGCCTGCGGCGAATAAACTAATCTCATTACAAGAAACTAAAAAAAAATCCAGATAATGAAAACCCATAGATTCAGATTATTCCTGCGATTAGCAGTTCTTTTGTTGGTAAAACTGGGATTGAGCGTTATCGTAACTCCTGCCTTCGGACAGTCGAGCACACACAGTTTACAACAGACGTTTACTTCTGCAAACGGCTCTCCTATCGGCACTCCCGTCGGGATTATTGATTACAACCTGAAATGGACATTTAATGGTTCATCTTGGGTAAGTACTCCCTTTAATAACACACCTGGAAATAATACACTTTTTGTTTTTGGTTATATTAACGTCGGTTCAACTACCTATTTGTATGGTCGTACCCAAGGCAATGCTCTGTTTTACACAATAGATGGAGGTTCTAATTGGACTTTAATTTATAGCGGTGGATGGCCTGTGGCTGGTAATCCAAACGAAATGACCTGTGTAAATGACAACGGAACACTTCGTTGGTTTGTTTCCAGTGGCACGTACATTTACGAAATTGTAGGTGGCACTTATGTGCAAAAAGCCTACATTAGTTCGAACTCCATCTGCTCAAACATGGTCGACACAATTTATGTCGCCATGGGGACGCTAAACGACCGTGCTTACCATATCGATAACTGGGCAACCTATGTTGATATGGGAGCAGGTCTAAGCTCCATCGACTGGAAAAATGACCGATTGATTTCGGTCAGTGCAAGTGGCGTAAAAACCCGCTCGACAAATCCAGCCGATAGCTGGGAAACATTAATCACCCTTACTGCAAGTGACTACTGGCAGTACTGCTCATGGCTGACAGACCAATCAGCCAATACCTGGGACCTCGCAATAGGTTCCAATGTAACTCAC
>Ga0316610_1000217_pt1 | contig 15201 bp, 25 predicted proteins | sample MIS2017111B_MG_FD_207677 | JGI IMG/M metagenome (GOLD analysis project Ga0316610, IMG submission 207677) | Microbial mat bacterial communities from Middle Island sinkhole, Lake Huron, Michigan, United States - MIS.2017.111B | ecosystem: Environmental > Aquatic > Freshwater > Lake > Sediment... | reverse complement strand
ACCATCGGAGTTACCTGCCCACATTGTTCCTGTTGCCGTCTCAGGGGGATGGCGGGTGAAAGTTGGTGGTTATGTGATACCGACTCCAACGCCGATAGCTACGATTGAGGCGGCTACAGTAGCCGCTAAGAGAGTGGCGGTTTTGTGTAAAAACGGTCATATCTCAAGAATAACTCCGAAACATATCGCTCAATTGAGCGATATAATGAGTGAGGCGATTGGTGATTTGGTGAGTTTTGTGAGACAAATATGATAATTATCGGTTGTTATATTACCGTCACCACTAAACCTCAAAGGGTGAATTTTTGTGCCAACAATCATCAAATTATCGGTGAGGGACTTTGTACCCAATGCCAACAACCTGTGACGAGAAATGGAGTGGTTGTCAAAAACCCCAACCATATCGATGTAATGGGTGAAGTCGCTCACCCATTACACGTTCTCACCCGTAAGGTTCTCACTCACTTAGAACCCAACCAATGGTTAATTTACAGTAAAATTTGTGAATTTCCCAACGGCTCTATGGTTAGTTTAGAACCAAATCAAATTATTACAGCCGTCAATAACTTCAAACAACATCATCATAACACTATCAAAAAACTCCAAAACTCCCCCCTCGTAAAATCAATGGAGTTAGAATTTGGCGTTATAAACTTACAGTAATAACCTTAAAGTTTTAGAAAATACCCGTTTCCTTGTTGACAAACTATGATAACTATGGTATAATGGTTATATCAAAGTTAATCAATTAGTCAGTCACAAGGAATATAAAATGAACACTCAATTACAAATCGTTAAAGTTTCAAGAAAATTAGTTTGGGAAGTACAAAGCATTTTAGACGGCGTAGTTTTGGGAGAAACCGTGAGTGAGTTAGACGCAAAACTGTTAGTCATTCAACAAACGAACTTAGTGGCCTTCAATGCCGTTACTGAGATGATTAGTGAGTATCAACAAGCCGAAACCGTAAGCCCTGCTTTCAAGGGGAACATTGCCCGAATGGTTGACGGAATGATTTTAGCCTTAAACGGTGAAGTCATCAAAGAACCTTACGGTGTAATTGTGGGACAAAACAAACAAATCGTGACCCGCGACGAGAACGCCGCCTTCATTTGCAACTGTGGCGATTACTTAAACCGTGTGATTTTAGATACCGCAGCGAATAAACGCTGCAAACACGGTTGGGCGAGCTATTGGGCATCGGTTTTGAGCTAAATAACTTGAATGAGAATGGGACTAAAATCCCCATTCTCACTCAAGTTAAACGGGGGATACGTTAATGAATTTAGTAACGTTACTAAAACAAGCCTATAAGCAATCGGCAAAGAAATTCAAGGTCGTCTTAGGTGAGCTAGAAATTGAGAATAACGGGCGGTATTACATCGCCTCATACACCCTCAGAGGGTCTATCCTAAACGGTCAAGTTCGCTTTTTAGTAGCTAAAAAGTCAGGAGCATTACACGCCACCAAAAGCACTCTCAAAGGCAATGGGTGGGGAGTAATCAGCGAATCCCAAATTACTGAGTTCACCGACTATTGCCTTAAAACAAATTTAGAAAGTGTGAGGGTATCAAAATGAACGAATATTATTGGTGGTTAATGTTTTACCTTAACACTATAAATTTTAATTACAATCATAGTACGTGGTTGGACATATTGTTATATGGTCTTAAGGGATTAACGGTAGCGTTGTTTATATCACCGATAGCGATGGTGATTATCCATAAGTTACTGAGTTTAGTGGGGTTAGGGTGGATAACGGCGAATGATAATGTGATAGTGAGTATTTATGGACGAGAGGAGGTGAACGATGGCTAATGCGGCAAGACAAGCAGTGAATAGTACGTCAGGGTTTATCCTGATAGCGTACCCGTTAACGTTTCTAATTATGATATTTTGTTTACGTCTTAATTGGGAAGACGTTCAAACCACTGTGGCAGGGTACAAGATTATCGGTACTGACAAAGTGGGCGACCCCGACCAATTAGGGTACGCCGTAGCTTTTTTACTCTCAGCGACCCCTGTGGCGATGGGATATTGGTACAGTCGTAATACAGATAATATATTAGTGCTTATGGGCGCAATAATCTGTTTAGTGATTGACGTGTGTTACGATATGTCATTCAAAATCGGCGGGTTCGGGGATAATCCAACCAACAATCAATATATTATAACATTAGCGGAAACGTTAGGTGTTTATACGATTGGTACTGAGATATTACTAGCGTGGTGTTTAGGTTTCTTAAAAGAGGGATTGGTAGAATTTAGTGCCGCTTTGATACTCTTTATTCCGTCACTCTTTACATTGGTGGGCGCAATCGTGACAGGGTTCTTAACGGGTGGGGGATATTTGATGGATGTAGCAAAACAATTTGCTCCTAAAATGAACCTTAATATCAATCCTGATGATGAACAAACTGTAAATGTAACGGTCAACGGTAAACCGCAAACTTATGAGCAAAAAAGGTAGATAACTTAAAAGGTTTTGAGGATTTATTTCTCAAAACCCTTTAAGTTTAAGGGTAAACAATGGAAACAGTAAGATATATTATTAAAGGGTATTATTTTATGGGATTGTTTAACCTTTACGATGTGATTGGGGCGGCAATTCTCTCAAGTATGCTCACTGTCTTTATTAGTTTACTCACTCAAGTACCATTAGACGCAATCTCAAATATCATTGATGTTACAGTATTAACTTTAGGAATAGGGTGGTTTTTATGGCAACAACAATCGAAGTAGGGTGTGATGACGGGCAGGGTGGGGCATTTTGGCCTTCTAAGGGCTATGAGTTAGTAGACGGTCAATATCAGTACATCGGTCACGAGAATGACGGTACTGACCCTCAAATGAGCCATACGGTAGGATGTCCCCATCGTCTCATTGGGGCGTTTGACTGCGATAGTTGGGAACGGAGAGTACGGGGCGTAAAACAACTGTTAGGGCAATTACCCAACACAGGCGGTATTATCCGCCTCACTCCCGATATACTCAAGTTAATCAATTCAATCCCCCTCAAAGGGAAACCAATCGATGTCGATAGGGCGATTTGGCTCAAATATTGGACTAACAGAGCCATTACTGAGTTTGGGGATAAAGCAGTCATTCAATTACGATAGGAGATTATTTTATGATAATTACGTATACAGTACGAGAAAGTAACGATGTAATGGATGTAAGTTTGCGTGGGTTCACTGACTATGCCCTAACGTCAGTAGTGGGTTATAAGCCTGATGATATGACGGCTCAACTGATATTTGCCGCTACCTTTATGATTATGAAACATTTACGAGATAATCATCGATTTTTGTTGGAGTGGGATATAACAGGGCAATTTTGGAATAGTAACGACCATTTCAAGGCGGCAATACAAGTGAACGTCAATGAGGAACGTGAAGTAACGTTATGCCATCAAGGACATAACGTGAATGAGTATGGGGTCATCACTGTATTAACTCATTCCCGTCATTTAGCCACTGAGGACGTAATTTGGACACGACCACACGTTGACGGTTATACCCCTCAATTCGAGGCCACCACAACGCTCTACGATGATTCTGACGGCTATTTAGATACCATTAAAAGTGTCATCACCGCCCCACATCAAAAAAGTTTTAGCACACGAGGGCATAGCATCACCGAACAAGGGGCTAACTTAAGCCTCATTACATCTCCCACACTCCACTTCGACGAAAACCAACAAAAATGGCTTGCTTAGATTGACAAAATAAGATAACGGTGTTATAATAATTTTAACGGTTTATCGGCACGACTCACCGATAATTAAATGTCATAGAGTGCAAATGACAGCCTGAATTAAGGAATACAATGGTCATATCAAAAAATGAGGCAATACAAGAATTACGAAAACAATGTTATCGGGAATCGCTGTTTGGGATTGATTTTGAGCAACGGGATATGGCAATCGCTGTTTCTAATTGTTTGAATTATGATTGCTCAATTAGTGAAGTGAACGATATTTTAGTTGAGGAAGGGGTAACTAAGTACAACGTAGGACAATTGGTGGTTGCGGGAGTTCTCGTAGATTTTAACGGGGAATGGGGGGTGTATCATCACTCATTGAATAACGGCGAACATCCATTTAAGAGTCAACTAATGAAACAATATGTTGAAATGAAATATCGTGAAATTGCTCATTGTTTTGGGTTAGGTGAACTGAGTAATTTTGTGTGGTTGTCGGACGGTGAACATTGCCGTTTTGATTTAGAGCATTATAAAGGGGCGTATAGTCCTACCCCATATTTCGAACATCAATCGAAATATATCACTACTCAGAAAATAGCAAGACACTTAATTGTGTTTTTATCGGATTTTTAACTATGATGAAATTTACAGTCAACGAACAGAATATAGCGAGAGCCATTACCGCTAAAGGGGGTACGATATGTGCCGTTGGGGGCAGTGTGCGTGATATGGTCATTGCTCAAATCAACGGAACAGCCGTCATCTCAAAAGATATGGACGTTGAGGTTAGCGGCGTATCAAGTGAGGACATAATGATTGCCGTCACTCCCCACTGTAAATCGGCGGGAATGGTGGGGGCAAAGTTTGGGGTAATTAACATTGCTTTCGATGACGGTGAGATGATGGACATCACCGTAGCGAGACGAGAGAACAAAGTGGGGATTGGTAAAAAAGGGTTTGTAGTGGAGTTTGACCCCACGATAACGCAAATCGAAGCCGCTTCACGGCGGGACTTCACTTTTAATGCAATGAGTGTGGAGATGACTAATGGGCATTTCAATGACTTTTTTGGTGGGATTTCCGATTTGGAACGAGGGATAATCCGTCACATCGTTCATCACAGAAAGACAGCTTTCGCTGAGGACGCAACGAGAGTTTTGCGGGGGATGCAATTTGCGGCACGGTTTGATTTGGTTGTTGCCCCTGAAACTGCCGAAATTTGCGCTCATTCAATGAGTGAGTTTCACACTATCGCTAAAGAAATGGTATGGATTGAATTTAGTAAGGTATTTGAAAAGGGGATTAAACCCTCAAAAACCATTCGTTTCTTGAGAGAAACGGGGTGGGTTGGCTTTTTCCCTGAAATAGAGCAATGGGTCACAAACGTTCAGTGTGACAGAATGGACGCTTTTGCTTTGAATGATATTATGGTGATGGCCTCGATGTTCATCGAGGCAGGCGTTGAGGTGGCGAGTTCTTTTATGACCTCCATCAACGCCCCCACACAGACCCGTAAGGCAGTCGTAGAGGTCGTGAGACGTTGCCATAGTAGGGTTACATCTATTTCTGAGATTAAACGGATGGCGGCGATGGTGCGATTGGTAGAAGGACGACACATAATCCCTTTTGGGTTTGAAGGGGTAGCAATCGGTAAGGCCGTGCAAGCGGCGTGGGTGGCTCAAATGGACGGGAAATTTAACTCAGTTGAGGATGGGGTAGAATGGACAAAGAAACATTGCGGGAACAACAGTTAATTGAATTTATGGCGATTTACGGGTTAAACGGCGGGTATCTTGACCCAAAACATACAGAATGGATTGTTACAATATTACCGTCAAGTAATGAAACGCCGATGGAATTATGGGAAAAATTGTTTGGGGGAGTTGAAAAATGTACGTCACAACAATAACGAAACGGAGTGGGAGATATTATCTCCACGCTGAATTTACAGAATTACATTGCGGCGACACCATTCTCACTCAAGATATTGACCGAAAATCGGTCAGTCTCGAAAGAGTGTGGGATAAAATTCACGGTGGTCGTTGTCCACAAATTAACAAAATCAAACAATGGTTTAACAATAACCCACAAGGGAAAGTCGTTCTTAAATCAGCCGAAAGAATGGTTACATTATATGAAAACTGTAGCTAAATTACAACAAATAATCAGGGACGAGTATCAAGACGCATACCCTGATTATTTTGTGTCACAAGATTACGTCATCAATTCAGTTGAGTTATGGCGATTAAATGAATCTATCACCAAAAATCTCAAATTGAAACAATGTCTCAACTGTGAACAGTATTATTTAGAAACAGAACAATGTCTCATTTGCCCCCCTGATTTAATCACTCAAGTTCTTACTCGCCGCACTAAATTAAAAGAGTTATCTATCAAAATATCAACTTACTGTAAGAGTGACAACCATTTAGTTCTTTATGGGAATATAATTCTTAACAAACATATAAAGTTTTATATCAGAGGGCGGGGTGTTGATTGTGAATTAGCGTGTTATTACGGTAATGTAACTGATGGTGATAGAATGAGTATTAAAATTTATGAAATTAAAGAGGTAGGGTTATGAGTGATGTTGTTATCGAAAATGACGCAGTGGTAATTTCTTTAGCGAGATATAACAAAAATGACTTTATTAAGTTTATCGGTGAAGTAAATGCTCTTTCCGTACAGGGTGAAGTTGATTACCATAATCCTGTCTCAGAATGGGCAAAAATCCATTATCGGGTAGGGTCTAGTGGGGCTTATGGACTTGAGAGAATGTGGGAAAATATCGAGCCGATTTATGTCGTGAACAGACTTCGGTTTAGTATATCTCAGTTTTTAGGTTACAGGCAATTTCTGAACGAAATTCAGATTGACGCACCGCCCATCGTTGGCGAAACCCGATGGTTTGGTTTTTACGGTAAAGTGTTACGAGTAGACGAAAAATTTATCACAGATTGGCGGAGTAGAAATGGACGAAATATTGTTGAATAACGGCATTGTGAAAATTAAAAAAACCACGTTGGGCTTTTTTAAGGTGAGCATTGAACACAGTTTTAGGCGGCTTACAGTCTCTCGCTTAGGGGAAACGTTGGGTGATGCGTGGGGAACGGCGGTTCACTCATACTCAGGGGAAACGTTAAATGTCTACGCCAAACCGTATGACACCGAACTTTCCGAAGATTTAGAATATGCTATTTCAACGTTTCTTGAGAAAAACAGAGCGAAGTTAAAAATAGCTATCCGTAAATGTACCATCGAAAGTTATCGGCATTTGGGCGGCAAAGTGATTTTAGCAAACATTTCAGCAAAAAATACCCATCAGGCAATAAATGAAGCAATCAGCAAAAGTTTCAAGCTGAACTGTAACCCACCTATTAGCCAAATATTGCACATTATGGTATAATGGAGTGATGATAAATCTTGAGTTATTGCAATGGCGGCAACGCCTAAACCTCTCGCTGAGAGGGCTTGATATAACGAAGATAAAAGCCTTAATAACGATAATAGAAATGACTGACGTTGAACAATTAGCGAAAAAATTAAAATCAAATGAGGTAGTGAAATGAGTTATGTAACAATGGACATTGAAACAAGAGATAACCCCAATGGGAGTTATTACGAGGAAATACTCAAGGGTTTTGTTGAGCGAGAGAAAATGAAGGCCGACCTTGAGAAACGGGCAGAACGACCCATCCAAACGGCGTTGTTACCACAACTCAGTAAAATAGCGGCAATCGGGTGGGTATGGAATGACGACCCTGACATTAAAAGTTTAGTGAGTGATGTGGACGGGACGGAACAGGACATTATAGCGTCTTTCGTCAACGATACTTTTCACGATAAGGGGCAGAAACCTGACAGTTTTGTAACATTTAACGGAATTAAGTTTGACTTTCCGTTTTTAAGATTTCGGGGATTGATGACCGACGTTCCTATTCCTTTCGTAGAGATTAAGGCGTGGGAGAGTAAGATTATTGACCTGTACGTAGTTTCTCAGTACACCCCGTTTGGGGCTATACCGATGAAATTATTGGCTCTGTCAATTGGTTTAAATCCTTTAGAGCAAGGGGTTAGCGGGGCGGATTTACCAAAGAACAACGATGAGTTGCGTCGTTATCAAGTGAGTGATGTGGATTTAACCCGTCGCATATTTTACAATTTCAAATACGCGGGTTTTGTGAAGTAATAAAAAACGCTACTCAACTGAGTAGCGTTTTTTATTTATAAACCTAACGCATTAACGGCCTCTGTCAGAAAGGCATCAGGGACGGCTTTAATGACGATGGAGTGTTTATGATATGAATACACATCATCTAACGGATAAACCGTTTTAGCCTTATCCTCAGCGACCTGACGGGCGGTGGCTTCGTCAACCGAAACAGCCCAATCAAGACAGTGGTCAACAGTCCGAACACCTCGCTTATAACCTACAATAGAAACAACGTATAATTCAGTCTCTTTACTGTTTAACGCCTCTAAAATGAACGGGTGAGGAATTGCCCCCACGACTACGCCATATTTGTTAAAGGGTTTATCCTCGTCTAACTTTGGGTACAGTTTACTAACTCTTGTTTCCGCTTCCGTTTGTGCTTCCTCTTGAGAGTTAGTCATCACCCACCCCACCGTATGCTCAACATCACGAACACCGTCCCGATACCCCACTAAGGACATTACATAACATTCTATCATAGTTGACTCCTTTAATTTTGAATTAAAGCTAGTGTAACCTAAATCAATTATTTTATCAAATTTTACTGTACACAAGGTAATGATGGTGTAGTTTTTTGAAATTGGGGTTATTTATACCAACGGTACTGAGATAGATTGATAAATCAGCTAATCTATCGGAGTTAATCTCTTGTTCACAGTTCTCTAATTTCTCAACTAACAACACCATTTCAGCAATCCATTGTTCTTGACTTTTTTGAAATGGACATAATTTAACGTGTGCCTCATAAATGCCCACCCCGTAAATAATCGTTGCCTTATGTTGTAATCCATACCCTTCATTGTAACGAACCATCACGCACTGACAAGGCTCAAACAGTCTGACAAAACTCTGTTTCTGAAATCGTTCTAATGCCTGCAATCCACTTAACCCATCCTCATTAAGTGAGTTCATTACTTTTAACGAATCATTCAATCGTTGCGCCATTCCTAAATCTAACGTTGTGTTGAGTAACGCTAAATCACGCCCCATTCCTTGAAATTTATAGAATATATGGTTTCCCATATTCCCAAAAATCGCCTCAAAATCTTGTAACTGCCCATACGCTTGAATTGCCCGTATTATCTGTAACATTAGTTATAAACTCCCTGTTTATTCTTTTCTGCTACCCATTTCCGTTCAGTAGCTACTAATAAATTAAATTTTTCTCTCAAGTTATCGTCGTGAAATTTGAAGTGCATTGAGCCTTTCTTAAAGGCTTTAAGTTCAAAAAAGGTCGAATCAATCCACTGCCCGTAAGGGAATTTCCCAAAATTCCCTGAGTAATTACGGTAAATATCTTGTATGGTGGTAATAGTTTCGTAATTACGCCCATCTAAAAAACACATTGCTTTTTCAAGGTCACTCAAAATTGAGGCGTGGTAACTCAAGTAAGGGTGTGAATATCCTGTCTCAACGATGTTGGGTAGAATGAACTTTTTAGCAACTTTATAAGCGGCGTTCGTTTTCCAACCTTCAACCATTTCACGGTTCTCAGCGTGATATTTTGTCAGTTGGTCAAACACGTCAAGAACGCATTGGGACATTATCCCCACTCTACTCAAGAATAATGTTTCAAAGAGTTTTTCCATATTCGAGCGATTAAATGACATCACCCCTTGACTTGCTTGCATTGCCTGTATTTCCCGCGACACACTACCTGTCGTTAATGCCTTGAGTTTAGTTTTACGAAATAACTCACTCCACGCCTCTTTCGTCAAGGCGGTTAAAAACATATTGTAGCTATCGTCATAATTAGCTGACACACATTCTTTCAAGGTATTTTCTAACCGAAGGTCATTCAAGAATGAGTTTGTATAAAACTCAAGTTTTCGTTTGGCGGCTAATAATTCCTGATATGCCTCTAAAGCGGCGTTAAATTGAGCCTCGTAAGATTCAAATATATCAACGGGAGCTAACCCCGCCGCAAATTCTTCAAAGTCTAATATCGACGGTTTGACGCTATCATAAGGCATCCGAAAAGACGCTTTAACACTTGTATCCTGCAACGTAATTAGGGCGGCTTCGGCGTATGTTTTGCGGTCAGCATCTTTGAATAACTGTCCGCAAAATTCAACCGACCCATGTTTTTCTATCAAGTGAAGTAATAATTTTCTCTCTTGAGAGTAAGGATTACGAATAGTCTCTGCGTTGACATACGCCTTCACCAACGCCCCACCTGATTGACTGAACGCGTGAAGGACGTGCCTTGCTCCCTCGTCCCACGGGGGATTCATTAAAATCACATCATAAAATCGGTTATTATGATGTAACAAAAAATCCTCATCGATGACCTGATACCCCTTTTCACGCAAAATCGCCCGACAATCTGCGTCAATCTCAATGGCAAAACAATTACGCTTATCGTTATATCGCCCCGATACCCGATTGACGTACTCTAGTATGTGACCGTGACCCGCCGACGGGTCTAGTATCGCTAGACTGCCAATATTGTCAATCCCTTTTATCATTTTTGCCACCGCTTCATCAGGGGTGGGATATAATGTCTTTGGTATAAATGTCATAATTATCTCCTGTATTACTCCATTATACCATAATTATCTCATTCTGTCAATACAACAAGTTTGTTATTCATAAGGTCATTTCGATTTTATAATTATTACACGTTGCTAAAAATTCTGAGAATTTATCGGCGTGTGATTTACTTAGCGGGGTGACGTACTCAAGATATGCTGTAGTTGGTGATGGGCGGGTGAGGATGTGGTAAACGTCACCCATTGGAATTTTCAACGGTATAAATCGTTGAATGACCGTATCGCCCTTTATGGCTTGTATCATCATTATCTTTCTCCTAAGCTGACTTTGTGTGGCGGATATAACTCACGCCACACAGAAATATGAATCGTTAATGTTTCAAAAATAACAAGAATTTCATCAGCCGTTTTGAAGTTTAACGAAATCTCAGTGGTATCATTCAATATCAATTTATTGCGTTTGACTTCAAAGCGGGTCACGACTTCCCAATGATATTCTCCCCGATAGATTACCACTTTTTTATTTTTGGAGTGCCAAAATATTACATTTTGGCGACAGTTCTTTAACCAAACTTTAAGACGGTTGCGCCAAAATAGCGGCTCTATGGGGTCACGTAAAGCTAAAAATTCCTCTTGAGTGAAGTCGGTCATTCTATAATCCTTTTAGAAAGGGTGTTTGTCCTGATGGGCGGGTATGCCCGTACAACATTCGGTGTTCAGTCCACGAGACGTATAAATTAGTTTTCGCTCTTGTGAGGGCTACGTAACAAAGACGACGTTCCTCCTCGATATTCTCACAGTTAAAATGAGGCATTAACCCCACTTCCGCCCCTGCCACGAACACCATTGCCCATTCAAGACCTTTAGCGGCGTGAATGGTGGCAATCGTGACACGGTTCTCGTCATCAATTCCATCGGCTACACTCACTAAAGCCGTCTGTTCTAAAAATTCCGCTAAGGCGGATTCACCTTCATTGACCATTAAATTTTTCGTAACGGTCAATAATTCCAACATATTTTCAAAACGGTCTTCGGGATTATCCTCTTTAGCGAAATGGGGTTTTAAGTAGGCGATTATTTTTTCAATGAGACCGTATACAGAACCGTCAGCTACAACGAACTCTCTGAACCCAATGAGTTCTTTACTCAAATTCTTGAGTGAGTTGACATAACGGTTGGGAATATCTAACTTTAATTGCCCGTTATACCATAATGTCAACTGAGTGAGAACGTCACCCTCAAGTTGTGGGATTATGGCGTTAAGGGCAACGTCCCCCAATGCCCGTTTAGGGACGTTGGCGATACGCTTAAAGGCTTGAACGTCCCCGTTATAGATGACTTTAAGGTAAGCGATAACCGCCATAATTTCTTTGCGGTCATAAAATGATGTTCCTCTCAGTAAATTATAGGGGATTCTATTTTGAATGAACGCCGTTTCTATTGCCCGACTTTGGGCATTAGTTCGCATTAGGACGGCAACGTCTTTCCAATTGATACCCGCCCTTTTAATTTTCAACGAAATTTGAGAGGCTTCGTCAATTTCATCGTAACACGGTAGCATCTCCACTCGTCCCATTACCTCATTCGCCGTCCACAACGATTTACTCACTCTTTCTGTATTCTGAGTAATGAGATTGTTCGCTAATTCTACAATGGGTTTACTTGACCGATAATTTTGCTCTAATAAAATTAGGTGATGGTCAGGTCTATCCTTCATTAAATTCCCCACGTTTCGGAAATTAGCGTGACGAAATTCATAAATACTTTGGTCTTCGTCACCAACCACCATTAAATTGTTTCCTTTCGCTAACAAAATCGTTAGCCCATACTGAGTGTCATTTGTGTCTTGAAACTCGTCCACAAATAAATACTTGTAACGCTCTCGAAACGGCTCAATGGTTTTGGGATAATACGAAAAGATAACTAACGGTAGCAGTATGAGGTCGTCAAAATCCACAGCGTTTTGAGCGAGTAACCGTGCTTGATAGAAATTATAAATTAACGCCGCTTTAGGCAATAACACTTCGTCCTCAGAAAGACATTGTTTGGGCAGAATCCCCTTGTTTTTCTGATTTGAGATGAACGCCCCGTAAACCCGATAATCATAAACGTCAGCATCTAAATTGAGTGAGCGAATGACATCTTTCAAAAGTAATTTTTGTTCATCACTATCATAAATGGTGAATTTGTCATTAGCGTTGGGGCGTGGGAGAACATTTTTTAACTCAGGGGATAACATCAATGAGTGAGAACGTTCAGCAAAAAATCCCATTAGAGATTTCATAATCGTTACCCCAAATGAGTGAAACGTGGATACTGTTACGCCCCGTTTATCTCTATGCTCCAATCGGTCTCTCATTTCCCGCGCCGCTTTATTGGTGAACGTCACCGCTAAAATCGAATACGGATTGACTCCGTTCTCAATTAAATAGTTAATCCGTTCCGTTAAAACCCTTGTCTTACCGCTTCCAGGCCCCGCCAACGTTATTATGGTGGCGTTGGTACTCTCCACAACTTCTTGTTGCCTATCGTTTAACAAAATACCCTCACTATTTATCTTGAGTTAATTTAACAGATTGATTTATGTCCAACTGTTCCAATTTTTTGACGAGTGATTCAAATATCACTAAACGATGCCTATGATTTCTGTCTTTCATTGTTTTCAAGTCAGTTTTTAACTGAAATAACAATTCCTTAAATTCATAAGGTGTGATTAACAAAATAATACCCTCACTTTCGTTGTCGGTTGTGAGTTTATAATTTTCTTTAATTGACTAATGAACTTTGTCGGCGGTGGGGTTAATCGTTCCAATCTCCAAACAATGATAGTCAATTCCTCAACTGAGTAGTACAATGATTGACCGTTCCCACTTTGCCCCCAATCCATTTCTTGTGCCTCAAAAGAAACGTACAACCCAAACCCCTTATGATACGCCGTAATAGTTTCGTCCTCATAAAGCATTATCTCGTGTGAGACTTTATTTAAGGTCACGTAAGGGTGAGGGTTATGGTGAACTTTATACGCACACTCAAGACAAATAAAATCATCTATCCCCTCAACTAAAACGCTAACGACATCGTTAGCGTTTATCACAGTTTTACATAACAAACAATCTACAGTTTTCATAACTCCATTATACCCTAATCGCTTATTTTTGGCAAATTTCTTTGAATTAAAGTGTATTTCACTAGTTTAGAGTTATGGTGTTCGATTTTGGATTGTAACCATTTATCGGCGGAGAGAACGCAATCGCGTAACGCTTCGTCTTGAAATTCAAAATAACTTGTTGGGCTAAACAGGCTGTTCTTGAGTGAGTTAAAAATAAAATTAGTCACTCCCTCTTGAGTGACTAATGTTGGTACTTCGGCGTGAAGTGTCAACTCGCCACTATCCATATCAAACGAGTACCGATAAACCTCTTGTCCTTTTTTCCATACTGACCCATCTTTAAGTTGTATCATTGTCGTAATCCCTTATGTGTAATTATAACAGAGTTTGGTTATCTTAACCCCACAGATTTTGCCGCATAAAACCAAAATCCTTGTTTTGGTTCAAGCGGATTTATTTCGTAAAGTCTTAATCGGATGTAATTGAGTTCTTTCCACGTAAAGGGGGGATTATCCCCTCTGAACTTGAGATACTGATACCACGCTTTTGTGCCTTTTGAGCCTTGTTCTTTCGCCTTTTTTAGATATTCCTCGAAATGAACTAACTGCATCATTTCAGCGTCCACCTCGATTAAATCCGTTCCGTCTAATTCTTGCGGTTGCACTCTTATGACGTGACCCTGCTCGTCTAATTTGACGTAATCCTCAGTAGTCCGATTTTTTTCTTTAGTGGGTTTTAATGTCCATTTTCTATCACTAATCGCTAACCCCAAATCTAAATACGCATTACCACAATCTAAAATGATAGCGTGAGATTTATTGGGTGAGGGGCGTAATACCCGCCCCACCATTTGCAGATATTTCCCTAATGATTTCGTTGGGGCGGCTAAAATCACCACCTCAGCGTCAGGCACGTCAAACCCCTCACTAATGATATTGACGTTAGAAATTCCTTGAATTACACCCGCCCTAAAGTCAGCTAATATCCGCCCTCGCTCAAATTTAGGGGTTTCAGCATCTAAATGGGCTGTCTTAATCCCCGCCGCTTGAAATTTCAACACCGTCTCTATTGACTGAGCGATGGAATTACAGAAAATAATAAACTTTTTCCCTTGTCCGTGTTTCAAGTAACTACCCAATGTTGACGAGATGTACTGTCCGTCCTCTAAAATTGGGTTCAGTTGAGTGGGGTTATAATCGCCTTGAATGACTTTAACGCCCGTTAAATCAGGGCAATATTCAGCGAACTGTTTCGCCTCACATAAATACCCCTCTTTGATAAAATCTTTTATTTGGGGTGAGTTGACTAATTCGTCAAATAAATCATTAAACCCTTCCCCCGACAATCTTATTGGTGTGGCCGTAACTCCTAAGAATAAAGCGTCAGGGTAAAGGTCAAACAATGATTGATATGACTCCGCACGAGCGTGATGGGCTTCGTCAATAATCACTAAATCCGCCTTCGGTTTATTTCGTCTACTGAGAGTCTGAATCGTTGCCACTTGAATATTCTCAGTAGAATCCCCCATTTTGTTAGCGTTGATAAATCCGTAAGTTAAACCAAATTGCGATAACCTTTCGGCTATTTGGTCAATCAACTCTAAACGATGAACGACAATTAAAGTCTTGAGTGACTTTCTTTTAATTATCTCACAAAAAACCGTTGTCTTTCCTGTCCCTGTCGG
>Ga0316610_1000215_pt1 | contig 15289 bp, 6 predicted proteins | sample MIS2017111B_MG_FD_207677 | JGI IMG/M metagenome (GOLD analysis project Ga0316610, IMG submission 207677) | Microbial mat bacterial communities from Middle Island sinkhole, Lake Huron, Michigan, United States - MIS.2017.111B | ecosystem: Environmental > Aquatic > Freshwater > Lake > Sediment... | reverse complement strand
TGCTTGACAAGATATATGGTTAAAAGCTAGATTTTGTTCATTAAGTCTTTTTGTTGTTTTTAATATGAGTAATTTAGATAATATCAAATCATTTTTTAATGCACTGAGTTTTATATCAGAAAGTGGTAGCTCTAGTATTTGGTCAAAAACTTATGTTGACGATTACAAGATTAAAATAAAACTAGACGAAGCTGATTTTGCCAAATCTACAATAAATTGGGGTTATAAAATTACAATTGGTAGCGGTACCACTTCAAATTTTAGCCAAGAAGAAACGCTGGTAGTTTTGGAATGTGTGGATCGATTACTCATAAAAGGTTATAAACCCGAAGACTTGTATTTAGAAAAAGTTTATCCAAGTGGTCATGGAACCAGTGGAAGGCTTGATATTTTAGTGCAAAAAGAAGGCGAGGCTTTTTTGATGATTGAGTGTAAAACCTGGGGAAAAGAATTTGAAAAGGAACTTAAAAATACTGATAAAGACGGAGGTCAATTACTTAAATATCTGCAACAAGATAAATCAGCACAATATTTGGTGTTGTATGCTTCAAGATTTGAGAACAAGTCTGTTGAATATAAAAATGAGATAATTGTAGTAGAGCAAAGCTACCGAGAAACTAGCAACGTCAAAGATTTGTTTGAAAGGTGGAACAAGTTTACCAAAACCACTGGTATTTTTGAGACTTGGGTAAAACCCTACAATTTTGAAAGTAAAGCTCTGACAACCAGACAGCTCAAACCTATTACGCAAGGTGACAGTAGTTTCATTTTCAACCGCTTTTTGGAAATTCTTCGCCACAATGCAGTGTCGGATAAACCAAATGCTTTTAATCGCATTTTTACCTTATTTTTGTGTAAAGTAAAGGATGAAGATAGAAATGATGATGATGAATTAGATTTTCAATGGAAAGAAGGGGAAGATGACCACATTTCATTTCAAATTAGGCTTTCAGATTTGTATAAATCTGCCATGAAAGAATTTTTGGAAAAGGAAATTACTGATTTGTCTGATGAGCAATTTGAAAATAAATTTGGTAAGTTAGAGGAAAGCGTAAAAGAAGATTTAAAAGCAGAGTTTATTAAGCTCAGACTGCAAAAAAACAACGAATTTGCCATTAAAGATGTTTTTGATCAAGAAACTTTTGAAGAAAATGCAATTGTTTTGAAAGAAGTTGTAGAGCTTTTGCAACCTTTCAAATTCAGATACAACAAAAAACAACCATTTTTAGGAGAATTTTTTGAACTTCTTTTGACAACGGGTTTGAAACAAGAGGTAGGTCAATTTTTTACTCCCGTACCTATAGCTAGGTTTATTTGTCGTAGCATACCAATGAAAGAATCAGTGGTTAAAAAACTACATAACGGAGAGACAAATGAGCTTTTACCAAATATTATTGATTATGCTTGCGGTAGCGGACATTTTTTGACTGAGAGTATGGAAGAAATCCACAATATTATTGTTGGTTTAGATTCTTCTCAGTTCACACCAAAAACTGCAAAAAATATTGAAAGTTGGAAAATAAATCAATTTGACTGGGCTATTGAGCATATTTATGGGATTGAAAGAGATTACAGACTGGTAAAAACCACTAAAGTTGGTTGTTATTTGCACGGTGACGGTATTGCTAGAATTATTCATGGAGATGGGCTTGATGCTTTTGATTCCAAAAATTATCAAGGAAAATTGAAATTGAACGAACATAAACCAGAAAACCCTAAATTTGACTTTATTTTATCTAATCCGCCCTATTCGGTTTCAGCTTTCAAAGGTAATTTGAAAAATAAATACGCCACAGTTGCAGGTTTATCTAACGATAAAAAACCATTTGAGCTTTACGATAGCCTAACCGATCAAAGCTCGGAAATTGAAGTTTTGTTTATAGAACGAACCAAACAGCTGTTAAAAGATGGTGGAATTACGGCCATTATCTTGCCTTCCTCAATTCTTTCAAACACTGGACTTTATACCAAAACCAGAGAAATTTTAATCAAATATTTTGAGTTTGTGAGTATTGTAGAGTTGGGTAGTAACACCTTTATGGCAACTGGCACAAACACGGTAATTTTGTTCCTAAAAAGACGAAATAATTACTATTGGCAAACTGTGCAATCTCATATTCAAAAAGCTTTTGAACTGAAGCAAGACTTGACAATAAATGGCGTGGAAAAATTAATCAGTAAATTTTTAGAAATAGAAAATACCGAACAAAATTTAAATGAATATCTTGAAAAATATCAAAGCGATGAATTTGAAAAAGAAAAAATCCTGTATTTTGCTTTAGCTTATCCTCAAAAAATTGTATTAGCTAAAACTGGTGAAAAAGACGAAGAGAAAAAGTTTTTAGGCTATTACTTTTCAAATCGTCGTGGACATGAAGGAATCAAACCATTTGTAGCTGGTCAAAGTATTGACGAGTGTACTTATCTCTTTGATGAAAACAACTTATACAATCCAAAAGTTGCTAGTAGTTATATCCAAAAAGCTTTCGCTGGAGAATTAGAAAATATTCAAATTGATGAGGAAATTGCCAAAAATGTTTCAGTGGTAAATTTTGCCGATTTGATTGATTTTGAAGCCAAAAAGTTTGAGAAAATTATCAATACCAGAAGTAAAAAAAAACTAAAAATTGAGTCAAAATGGGAAGTGGTGAAGTTGGGAGAGGTTGTAAAAGTTTTTAATGGTTTTGCTTTTAAAAGTGAAGATTATGTGGATAATGGTATTAGATTGATAAGAATTAAAAATGTACAAAAGGATTTAATTTTAGATGACAATCCTAAATTTTTACCAGCAAATTACGAAAATAAATATCCTGATTTTGTCCTAAAACAAGATGACATTTTGATTTCAATGACTGGAAACCCTGGAAGAATTGGAAAAATAAAGTCAGATTTGCTACCTGCACTCTTGAATCAAAGAGTTGGGAAATTAGAAATTATCTCTGGTAAGGTTTTAAAGGAATATATTTATCAATCCTTAAATACTGATTTCTTTGAAAATTATTGCATAGAAACAGCTTCAGGAATAGCACAATTAAATATTAGCTCTACTCAAATAGAATCTTATCTTCTCCCGCTCCCACCCCTAAACATCCAAACTCAAATCGTAGCCGAAATTGAAAAAATCGAAAAAGAAAGGCAAAAAGCAAAAGTTGAGATTGAAAAATTACAAAACCAAATTAGTGAATTAGTGGCAAATGCTGGTGGTGAGGAGGTGAGGTTGGGTGATATTTTGAGTTTAGAATATGGTTCAGGATTGATTTCACAGGATAGAATTGTAGGAAAATATCCAGTGTTGGGTTCAAATGGAATAGTTGGATATCACAATGAGTTTTTGATTGAAGGCCCATCAATAATTGTTGGGCGAAAAGGTTCAGCTGGTAAGATAACTTGGGTTGAAGAAAATAATTATCCAATTGATACAACTTTTTGGGTAAAATTAAACAATGGAGATTTGAAATTTATTTATTTTAAATTGTTACAGTTGAATTTGGAAAAATTGGCTTTAGGAAGTGGAGTTCCAGGATTGAGTAGAAACAATGTTTATGATTTAAAAACTAATCTACCGTCCCTGCCCACTCAACAAAAAATCGTGGCTCAAATTCAAGAAATTGAAAAAAAGATTGAAGTTTTACAATCAGTTTTAGATTCTGTAAAAACCCAAAAAGAAGATGCGTTAAAAAAGTTTTTGTAAAAGAAGATCCTGAAATAAATTCAGGATGACAGTAGAGAATATCAGAATTGCACGACTTTAGACAACAACACTCCCTACACACTCTCATGAATAAATGGCACTTCAGAACTTACGCCAAGTTCGCTCCATAATTCTTGTGAAATAATAGGGGCAAATGGTGCTATTGCCATCAGTAAATCAACCCATACTGGTTCTGCAATAAGTGATTCGGTAGAAAACGCATCAATACAATTTTTTATTATTTCAAGCCGCTCAACAGAGTTAATGGTATCTTCATCAAACAATATAGCTTGAACTTGTCTATAAGCCTGCTCAGATTCATCAGAAAGTAAGAATAGAGGGTTAATACTAAACAAAGAAAAAATATCGCGAGCCGCCATAAGAACATTTTTCTCATCAAGAACCTTCAACAAAGCCTGAGCACCGCTGTAACCCCAACCACATCCAATAATATGATCAAGTGGTAATATATGTTTCAGCTCATGTACATCGGCTACGGTGTCGGTAATATAATATGCATCGCTGGCTGGAATATTCCAATTTTCACACACTTCTAGCACTTTTTCTTCCTTACTGTAATGGTGTTTGTAATCTAAAATAGTTGGTATTTCCAAGCCACTTTCCTTCAAAACCTGTTCAATAAGTTGTTTTTCGCTGCTTGAAACAATGGCAAACTGAACGTTATTTAATCGCTTTAATGCTTCTATAAAATCGGTAAATGGTTGTGGCCGAAGTTGAGCGAATGTGTTGCGATACTGTTTTTGCCAAATTTCTTTGTCTGCTAATTTTTCCTGCAAATTTTCTGAATCTTTGGCGTGATACGGTTTGTTTAACAAGCTTCGTTCGTGTTCAATAGCTTCAGGTTTTGTCATTCTACTTACTGCCATTCTGGTGCTGAATGTTGCTTCCCAAGTATCGCCCAACACTCCATCAAAATCAAGAATAATAGACAATAGTTTTGCACTATAATCGGCTACAATAGCTTCTGCTAGTTCTGGAAATTCAGGCTGATTCAAAAAATGGTCCCGATTTTCATAGCTGTGTAATTTACCAACGCCAAAAGCCTCTAAATACTTTGTTGCTGAGGCAAAAACTACTCGTGAATCATCGGTTGAATGGTGAAGATGAATATGGTCTATTTGCTTGTGAATGCTGGCATGATTGATATGTTCAGGGTCAAATGTGCGAATTTGCTCAGTAAGTTCAGGAGGTTGAAATGGACGCAAAAAATCGTTAAATACACCAGCAACTGAATGAAAAGCTTTAATGTGAATATCCGAGTTATCTTGCAGGAATCTACAAAAAGCCAAAGCAGCCATTGAATGGGCAACTACCGTTGTTTCGGAAGTAAATTGCGATTTTATTTTCGTAAGTGTTTCATTCCAGTTAGGTGCTGAGGAATGAACCGAGTCTTCAATATGGGGAGAGAGTACTTCAAAACCCTGAGCAAGCATGGCCTGTTTCAGCCAAGGGTAAAAATGCATGTCGGGGCTTGCACTTCTTCCATGTAAAATAACAACCCGTTTTGCTTGCTGAGATGAGCTTTTTTCAAGTGATGCCTTAATTGACGATTCAGGTACAATATTTCTGCGAATATTCCAAAGCTGATTTACTTTATTACTCCACTGATCGATAAGTGATTCAGGAAAATCGGTAAGGGTGGTGCTTGAATTTACTGCCAAACGAACGGCATCTTCACCGTATTTTTCAACCAATGGCTGCATAAAATGTTGAGGAAGTGTAGAGGGCATATTGCCTTATATATCACAATTCTTTGTAAAGCTTGTCAAGCAGGTTCATTGAGCTCAGTAGCTTATTGACAATCTGTGCCATTGCTATCATTTTCACAAAATGTCTTCCACTCAACGTGCCCGTATTCAGCAAAGTTTACCTTTTCGTCTCAGTTCTCCCTATCAACCAGCAGGAGATCAGCCAAAAGTTATTGAAACAATTTCTGATTCTCTTCAAAAAGGAAATCGTGAGCATACTATTTTGGGGGTTACAGGAAGTGGAAAAACCTACATGATGGCTTCAATTGTTGAAAAGTTGCAGCGTCCCACACTTATTATCGCTCACAACAAAACCCTTGCTGCTCAGCTTGCTGAAGAGTTCCGCCGATTTTTCCCCGATAACGCAGTGCACTATTTTGTAAGTTATTACGATTATTACCAGCCAGAAAGTTACATTCCACGGTCCGACACGTTTATTGAAAAGCAAACTCAAATTAACGAAGAAATTGAACGGTTGCGAAACGCTTCAACTCAGGCACTGTTAACCAGACGTGATGTGCTTATTGTGGCTTCAGTATCGTGTATTTATGGACTTGGTAACCCAGAAGATTTTATTGATTTAAAAATGGACATGCGTGTTGGCCAGGAATATAAGCTTAGTAAATTACGCCGAAGATTAGTAGATTTGCAGTATCAGCGAACAGAAATGGATTTGAAACGTGGTTCTTTCCGAGTGCGAGGTGAAACACTAGAAATTTCGCCATCGGGAGATGAACTTGGATATCGTTTTTCGTTTTTTGGTGATGAGCTAGAGCTTATTGAAAGCTTCGATTTGGTAACAGGCAAACAAGTTGAAACAATACAAGAATATAGCGTTTTTCCCGCAAAACAATATGTAACAACCACCGAGAAAATTAAAAGTGCCGTAAGTACTATTCAGCAAGATATGGTAACACGGGTAAGTGAATTGCAAACAGCAGGTCAACCTCTTCCTGCCGAGCGAATTAAGCAGCGAACCTTGAATGATATTGAAATGCTGGAAACGCTTGGCTATTGTAACGGAATTGAAAACTACTCGGGGTATTTTGATGGACGCAAAGATGGCGAACCGCCAACAACCCTGCTCGATTACTTCCCTGATGATACACTTACCTTTATTGATGAAAGCCACATAACCCTTCCGCAAATTGGGGCAATGTACAGCGGCGATCGCTCACGCAAGGAAACCTTGGTTGAATACGGATTTCGTCTTCCTTCAGCCCTGAATAATAGGCCACTGCGAATTGGAGAGTTTTTTCAAAAAGTAGGTCAGCTGGTGTATGTTTCAGCAACGCCAAGTAACTTTGAACTAGGACAAGGGAGTATGCCAGAGTAAATATCGCTCTTTTAATTTCAATCTCATTTTATTTTTAATTTTATGCTTATAGACAACAAACACAGCTATCAAGACGGTCAAGAAGTTACAGTTATCGCTTATCTTAAAAAGAAGATATTACAAGGTGAGCTTGATTTGGTAAGCGGTTATTACTCTCTGCAAACTATAGCAGAACTTTTACCTGAGTTAAAAAAATTAGAAAAAATAAAGATGATTTTAGGATATAATTCCGATCATCAACATGAAATACAAAAAGATGCTTTTTACCTTAAAAATGAGAGCCTATCTATTGAAAATTCTTTAAAATTTGTAGAAAAAATGAAAGAGGTGGTTGATTTTTTGGAACAAAATAATGTGGCAATAAGAACAAAACATCCCGATTTTTGTCATGCAAAAATGTATGTAAATGATGCCAACCATGTAGAGAAAAGTTTTGCAATAACAGGAAGTTCTAATTTTACTCCTTCTGGTCTTGGTCAAATTCCTAGCTCAAATATCGAGCTGAATCAGGTTTTTCAAGGTGGAGCTTCTAATATTGATGAGTTAAAAAAATGGTTTGATAGTATTTACGCTTCGGCAAATGATAATAAAAAAGAGGTTTTAGACGAAATTAAGAATTTTTACAAAGCCGAGTATTCGCCCGAAGAGATTTATAACAAAGCTATTTTTCATCTATTTTTAGCTGAATTTGAAGAAAACAAGGCTGTTTTTGAAGAGATAGAAAAGAATGAGAAGCTGTCTCAAAGTATCGTTTGGAACAAATTATATGATTTTCAAAAAAAAGGTGTAACAGGGCTTATTCAGAAACTAGAAAAATACAATTTTGCCCTGCTTGGTGACGGAGTTGGACTTGGTAAAACCTGGCAAACGTTGGCAGTTATTAAATATTATTTAAGTAAAGGTGGAAAAATACTGGTAATTTCACCGAAAAAATTAGAACAAAACTGGAAAAAATATCAATACAAGTTTGAAGAAGAATCGGCTATTTTTTATGAGGATGAATTCGTTTTTGAATACACTTCAATGAGTCAGTTAATTGATAAAAAAGATGAGAATGGGGAAATTATCATCAACAAGAAACGGCTTGATCGCTTTGATTTGGTAGTTATTGATGAATCACATAATTTCAGAAATGACAAAACTGAAAGCTATAAATATTTAGTTGAAAAAATTTTACAAGGAAGAAAAGTTTCTAAAGTTTTGTTGTTATCCGCAACGCCGCTTAATAATAAGGTTACCGATGTTCGTAACCAATTTGAATTAGGGTTTAAACATCCTGAAAGCTCTTTTAGAAGCCATTTTAATAGCGATTTAGACTACTCTTTCAGAAAACTACAAGAAGTTTTAAACAAAGCAGAAAAAAAGAAAGCAACAAATCAAGAAACCATTCAAAATATCATTCAGCAAACTCAATTTTTAGAACTAGTCAATAATCTTTGCATTGCCAGAACTCGCTCTGTCATCTCTAAATTTTATCCTGAAAATCAAATCCGCTTCCCAAAAGCAAAAATAGAATGGCAACCACTTGAAATTTTTGAAAAAGCAGTGGAAATTTTGATGGAAAAAAATCAGCCACGAATTAAGTTCAATATTTATAAAGTTAGTAAATATCTATCAAAAGATCAAAAATCTAAACTTGAATCGGGAAGTATATTAGATAATGAAATTCAAAGAGAAGGGTTTTTGTCTAAAATGATGATGATCAACCTTATTAAACGTCTGGAAAGCTCGGTTTATGCCTTCGATAAAACGTTAAGTCGAATTATTCAATATCACGATTATATTTTGAAGTTAGATGAGGTTTATAATAAATGGATAAAAAATCCAAATTTGACTAACAATTCTGAATCATTATTTGGTGAATTAACAGATTTAGTTCAAGAAAGTGTAGATTTTGAAACCGAGGAAGATTTTGATGATTTGCTTCAAGATATGAGTAATTTTGGCAAAAATATTAAAAATCAAATTAAAAGCCTCAAAGAAAACCCTAGTTTAGTTAAAGATGGTTACTTAATTGGTGGTAAAAAACAAATAAACATCAAAGACTTAGGTAGTGGTAAAGGTGCTTATATTAATAATATTAAATCTGAAAGAAATAAATTACTTGAAATTCAACAACAAATGAGACAGGAATACGGTTTTGACGAGTTAGACATGAAAATTGTTAAGCTAAAACAAATTGTTAAATCAAAATTAGAGCAAAATCCAAACCAGAAAATCCTTATTTTCACCACTTACGCTGACACTGCCGAATATATTCATAAAAATCTGCAAAATTCTGGTCTCATTTCAGTAAATAAATTAGAAAAAGTAACTGGTTCTACTCCTAAAATTGATCAAATTTTGAAGCGATTTAGCCCTGAATCAATGCTTTACAACGAGCTGAATAAAAATGAAAAAGAGCAATATGAACATTTCGATGATTTTTGGCAAGCTTATCAAGGTATTGAAAAAACAAATCCACTGCAAATTCTTATTGGTACCGATTGTATTAGTGAGGGGCAAAATCTGCAAGATTGTGATTTTTTAATTAACTTTGATATTCACTGGAATCCTGTTCGTTTAGTTCAACGAAATGGTCGTATTGATCGTATTGGTAGTAAATTTGAAACGGTAGAAATTAAAAACTTTTTACCTGGAAAATCGTTAGAAGATGTGCTTAAAATTAAATCTCGACTAGACTATAAAATGGCACTAGTTGGTATGGTTGGTGGTGTAGAAAATGATGTAATTTTAGATCAAAAAACTCAAGAAATAGTGAAATTTTGGCAAGAAAAAGCCGAATCTTTGAATCAAGACTTAAGTCAGTTTAGCAAAGATGAAGTTGAGGAAATTTGTAAAAAAACTGATAATCCAGATGAATATATAAAAACCTACAACCAAATTGTCAGCAACACACTTGCCGACTACCGTGAATTGGAAATGTTGAAATTGATGGGGGAAAATTATGATATTTTGGAAGAACAAGAACTTGGAATTAAAAACTTTAGTTTAGATCAGTATCAAGTTGAATTATCTCAGTTGTTATTGCAAAAATCTGGGCTAAAAAATTACCCAAATGGAATTTATTCAGGTTGTACGGATGAAGAAAATGGGCTTATTCTCCTTCTTAAAAATAAAGCGAACTTGCAAGATAAAGAACGAGAGAAATATGAAAAAGTGAATTCAAAGCATCCATATTTAATGTATCAAATTGATTTGAACGGCGAAATTACTAAAAGATATACTCAATTACCTCAAATTTTGGAATACCTAAAAACCCTCAAAACTAAAAATAGATTTATTGCAGAAGAAAACCAGCCGATCCAAAACCTGGAAAAATACACTGGAATTATAAAAAAAGCGGTTGAAAATTATCAAAATGATTTTGAAGTTCAGGAATTAAATAATCTTTTTGCTGGTGGAGATTTGACTACCCAAAAATCTTTTAGTTTGAACGATTTTGAACTTATTACCTGGATGATTGTTTCAGCCCAATAACATTAAAAATAAAAGATAAGCGACAAAAACCCATGAAATAGTTGACATTATGTCGTGAATCAGGCGTTCATTTGTTATCAACAACTCAAAATTGAGTGAATAAAAACAACCAAATCTTATGTCAAACTCAAACCTACAAAATTACTTTACCACCTCAAAAGACCTTAAACAAGCCGCAACTAGTTATTTTCAAACCCAGCTTGGTTTTAACTTTAGTAATCTCAAAACTACCAATGTTCCTGTTCCGCTGCAAATTAAAGGTAAAAACTACGATTTACAAATTGTTTTTCAACTTACTAACGAGGAAATTAGTAATTCCCCTCTTGAGGGGTGGACACCGAAGGTGGACGGGGTGGATCCCCAAACTGAGTTAAAATTCTCTAAATACCTTGTTTGTTGTTACGATTTTGGAGAGCAGTCAAAAATTCCAAATAAATCTCTGTTAGCCAGTTTTAACCGCCAACTTTCTGCCAAGTTTGAAAGTACCAGTGGAATGCCGAACTTAATTGTTTTTCGCTACACAGTTAATAATAAAAGCTATATTACATTTTCAGTATCTGAGCTCCGAGAAAAGCCAAATCAACGAACAGGTAAATATATTGCTACCAAAGTTATTTTGTTGAAAGATGTTGACGTGGAAAATACTCACCGAGGTCATTCAAAAATTTTAGATCAACTGAATCAAAAGTATCATAATTTTGACGATTTTCATACTAAACTATTGTCTGTTTTAGATACTAAAGTTTTAAGTGACGATTTTTATAAGCAGGTATTAATTCGGTACAACAATTTGGTAAGTGAAATAATGTTACCAACTCAAACAAATCCTACTGAAAATAATAAAAAAGATTTTGCCTTGCGTTTAGTTGGTCGTTTGATATTTTGTTGGTTTTTAAAAGCTAAAGGGTGGGTTAGTGAGGATATTTTATCTAGCAAAATTCCCTTGCTTACAGGTGAAGGGGTAGATTCTAATAGTTATTATCACCAAATTCTTGAACCGCTGTTTTTTGAGAGCTTGAATAAAGATCCACACATTCGTAATTTTGAAAATAAAGAAAAATTTGCCTCAGTTCCGTATTTAAACGGAGGTTTATTTGAAGCGAAAGCCGATGATTACTACAAATCTGAGCAAAAAGACCAGGTGGATAGAATAAGTCATGGGCTAAAAGTTCCTAATCAGCAAATTCAAGATATTTTTAGTTTGTTTGAAGAATATTATTTCACCATAGACGAAAACACCAGTACCGACCAGGAAATTGGTGTTGATCCCGAAATGATGGGGCGAATTTTTGAGAATTTTATCTTAAATCGATCAAGTACTGGCTCTTTTTATACCCCAAGAGAAATTGTAGATTATATGGTGGAGACGAGCCTTTTGGAAACTCTAAAAAATAAATGTCAATTGGATTTTGACCAAAACACCGAAAAGCAAAAACTTTTGGATTGGTTAAATTTGGAGGTGCTTGATTTGGAAAACCGGGTTAGAAATTTTCAAAGAGAAAAAGTCATTTTTTCGAGCCAAGTTCTAAACACAGAAATATCTATTTCATCGTATTTGATAGCCAAACTAAAAGGGAGAAGATTTAATTTTTTAACGAAAGATTTTGAAGACTGTAACCCACACCCAGAAAGTAATTTTGATATTTTTAATAAATTGATAAATGACGAATTTGAGATAAAAAGCCAGTTTATTCCCTTGCCGAATGTGATAAATGTTAAACAAGAAAATGGTCAACACCAAGAGCTGGTTATTCCCAAAATTGGCTTGGTTTTGAGAATTAGCGGTCAAGATTTTATTTCTATTTGGACAATTGGTTTGAATGAAAATTTGATTTTGGATACGATTTTTAGAGTTTATCAACCCAAGAAAATAAGCAAATTTCAACAAAAAAATACTCAAAGCTTTTTAGAATTAGTAAAGTATTTTGAATCAATAAACAAAGCACATTTGATTAAAAGCCTACTTAAACTTTATTTTGACCAACAAAAAATTCCCCAAGTGGAGAAGTATTTGCAAACAAAAGAGTTTGATAAAATTTCGTGGGAAGACACGGCATTCCTTCCATCGGATGAACCCCCAGGTCCGCGAATTTCTGGTGTTCACGAAATCTATGCACAAATTATACAAAAAAATCACCCACTTGTCAAGCAAACCTACAAAAATAATAACATTGAGGGTTATATTTACAGATATATTGACTCTTTTCCAACTAATTATGAAAACCAAAAAACCAAGGAAATAGTCAAAATTCTCCAATCTCTCAAAATCCTAGATCCTGCCTGTGGTTCTGGGGCTTTTCCAATGGGAGTATTGCAAAAATTAACCGATTTAAAACATATTTTAGAACCTGAAAAATCGCTGTACGAAATTAAACTACAAATTCTTCAAAATAGCATTTATGGAGTAGATTTATTGCCAATTGCCGTGGAAATTAGTCGCCTCCGTTGTTGGTTGAGTTTAGTGGTGGATGAAAACAAAAATGACCCAAAACCCTTACCAAATTTAGAATTTAAGTTTGTGTGTGCTAATAGCTTGGTGGGAATTGAACACCTTGATAATGCCCTTGGGCAAGAAGAAATAGAAGAAAAACAAAATGAATTAGCACAGTTTAGATTGCAAACTTTTCAACCTGCTCAAAATAAACAGGAATTAGCCCAAAAATGGCAAGAATTAACCAAACAACTTTTTGAAGCTCAAATTAACAGTGGTTTTTATACCAAAGGAAGTTCTACCGATCTGACCACTTGGAACCCGTTTAACAATGAAGCATCAGACTTTTTCGATCCCGAATGGATGTTTGGAGTAGCGGCGACCACCGTGTCGCCATTAAGTACGAGTGGTTTTGATCTGGTGATTGGCAATCCACCTTATGTTCAACTACAAAAAGATGGTGGTATTTTGGGTAAACAATTTGAAAAATTAGGCTACCAAACCTTTGCTAAAACTGGTGATTTGTATCAATTATTTTATGAAAAATCTGTAGAATTATTGAGCAAAAATGGTATTTCTTGTTTTATTACCTCAAACAAATGGATGCGGGCGGGCTACGGCGAAAAACTCCGTAAATTCTTTTTAACTCAAACCAAACCACTCATTCTGTTTGATCTCGGCGGCGATGTGTTTGAATCTGCCACAGTTGATTCCAACATTTTAGTTTGTCAGAAAAAATAAAACGAATTTATATTTTTGTATGTACCTTGCTTATTTTGATGAAAGCGGAGATGACGGTATTTTTGACCACCAAAACCCCAGCAAATGCTCCAAATATTTTATTTATTCTAATTTTTATTTACCAGATAATTATTGGAAAATAGCGTATAAAAGTCACCAAAATTTTAGAAAAGCCCTATTTGAAAAGGAAAAAGTTAATTTTGTAAATGTAGAATTTCATACCAGAGAATTTATTCAAGCCAGAGATCCTTATTTTAGTTTGTTTGGAAATAAAATCATCAACCCCAGTTTTAGAAGAAAAATTGTTTTAGAATTTTGCAGACACATTGGTCAATTAGGTACAGATTTTCCAGTGAAAATAATCACAACCGCCATACCTAAATTCAAACTTGAAAAACCAAAATACCCAAGTGAAAACCTAGCCATAGAATATTCCATACGAGAAAATTTAACCAGAATGTGGCTTGATATTGGTAAAACTGAAAATTTTATGATGATTGCGGATCAAGGGAGAGAAAATGTAGTTAGAAAATATGCCCGAAAATTACAAGTTTTTAATCAAATTAATGGGAGAGACAATAAATTAGAAAATATGCTAGAAGATGCTTTATTCAAAGACTCTCAAGAATCGTATTTTTTACAAATTGCTGATTTAATCAGTTATCTTTCCTATTTGTGGTTAACCAAAGACAGCTGGACAAAAAGTATTCAAAAAGTGGTAAATGAAGCTTTTTTGGAAGAGTGTTTTATCGCTCTTAAACCAGCTTTAAATCAAAAGGCTACCAGTCAAAATACCAAAGCAATTGTAATTTATCCAAAATAAAACCAAAAAATACAACCCCCTTTCGGGGGAGGCGACCACTCTTAGCAACCTACAAGGGCGGTTCGAGCTACCAAAAATATAACATTTAATTAAACACCTGTCAAGTTTTATTTCATTTAATCAACCTTTTATGCTCATCGCCACTCTCAAAAATACCAAAGCCAAAAACACCGATTTACAGGAATATTTTGCCAAAAACTCGCTCCAAATTGATCCGCTGGAATATTTTGATATTACTGGAAAAAACGGCTGGTTTTTAGGCTCTCAGGCTGAATTTGCCCTCAAACAAAAAATTGAACAAAACGGCAAACCACTGAAAGACTGGGATGTAAAGATAAATTATGGAATTAAAACTGGTCTCAACGAAGCCTTTATTATTGATGAAGAAAAGAAAAATGAACTAATTGCCGTCGATCCAAAAAGTGCTGAAATTATCAAACCAATTTTGCGAGGCAGAGATATAAAACGGTATGGGTATGAATTTGCGGAGTTGTATGTGATAAATAGCCATAATGGAATTAAAGAAAAAAATATTCCCTCAATTAATATCAATAATTATCCAGCAATCAAAGAACATTTGGACAGTTTTGAACCAGCTCTTTCCAATCGATCGGACAAAGGTGAAACTCCATATAATTTGAGAAATTGTGCTTATTTAGATGAATTTGAAAAGGAAAAAGTGGTGTATTCTGAAATTGTTAGAGAGCCTCAATTTTATCTTGATAAATCTGGCGAATTTTTTGCCGAAGCTACAACTTTTTTGATGACTGGTAAAAATATGAAATTCTTTTGTGGACTTCTAAATTCAAAACCTTTTACTTATTTTTTCAAAAATTATTATGCAGGTGGCGGACTTGGTGAAACTGGTTATCGTTACAAAAAAGTTTTTCTTGAAAATGTTCCCATCCCCACTCTAAACACCCCAGAAAAACAACAAATCGCGGGGCAAATTGAGCTTTTGGTGGAGGAGATTCTGCGGGTGAAAAAAGGAAATTCCCCTTCCATGAAGGGGTGGCAA